>ERZ773051.1129-NODE-1129-length-15413-cov-18.669228_pt1 | contig 15413 bp, 16 predicted proteins | sample MGYA00580631_ERZ773051 | MGnify/ENA primary metagenome ERZ773051 (study PRJEB29015, sample SAMEA2738137) | human oral metagenome | biome: human oral; feature: human-associated habitat; material: saliva | place: China | collected 2204 ...
TCGTGGCGTCGTCATATAGAAGCACAGTTGGCGGAAGGAAATATTTGTGTTGTTTTTGACGGGGAGGACCCTGTTGCTTATGCTTTTTACCAACTGGGAGAGTCGACAATTCAATGCGGAGAATTCGTATATTCCGATTATAAGGGTAAAAGAGGACTCCTCGAGTACTTCTATAATCATCGCTCGCAAGGCGAACAATTGCAGTGGAATGAAGGAATGAAAGACCAGTCATATCGATTCTATCCGGACGGTAAAAAGGGCCATGAAACAATACCCTTCATGACGGGCCGTATTGTCGATGTCAAAGGTGCTTTGGAAAAGTTATCATACGATAAAAAAATTCAAGGACATGCGGTGTTTTCTGTGGAAGATCCTTTGGCCGACTGGAATACGGGGACATTTTCCTTAACTGTGAAAGACGGTCAGGCCGTCGTAGAATCGGTAAAAGAAGGGGCAACGATACGGATGACTATCGGCGCGTTAGCTCTTCTGGTTTTCGGTACACTTGATGCGAAGGCTTTGGCCTTTTACAATAAATTAACGGCGAAAGAGGAAGACCTGGATTTCTTGGACCGCCTTTTCCCTAGAACGGAAACATATATTAATGAATGGTATTAAGGTTGTCGGCTATAGCCGGCAATATTAGAGGAGATTAAGTATGAAATCGGTAACGAAATTTATGATTGCAGCGGTAGTAGTAGCGTCTTGTAACGGGGGCGTTTGCACATACGATGAAACTCAGGCGGCAGATACGACGGCGACGCAAGTCCGAATGACGGCGACCGTGTCGGGAAGTGAAGAGATATTATCCTTATCTGTTAAAGATTCGGAAAAAATTACAAGTAACGATGCTGATTATATGGATATGGTGCTTACAGGTACCAATAGTGATACGACGCTCAGCTCCCTTTTTGCGAATATGACAAAGCAACCCGGTAGTAAACTCATTCCCCTTAGCGGTCGAGTTGCCAAGGCCCCGTCTACGGTTCAACAGGGGTATCCTCTTTCTTACGTACGGGCCATTGACGAAAACTCTGCCGTAAAGCAGGAATTGCCGGACGGCAAGGTTTTTATAGCTACCTCGGAAGCCCTTTTGATTCGTAAAAAAGAAGCGCTTAAAGTATTTGAAACAAAGCCGGTTGCCTACATTTATAACCCGAAAGACGGGTCTGTAGGACGTATGAATTCGGAAAAAGCCGTTTTGGCGAGAGACTACTCTTCGCCGGATGAAATAGAAAAAATACCCTTGACCGCTGTAGCTGCCGATTCACGTGAACACATGCTGGTTGTTTATCTTAACGATAAGGCAAAAGTTGTTCCCGTAAAGGCGAAAAAACACTATTTTGTACGCGACTATGCGGAACAAATAAAGCCTCTCTAAAGGAGTTTCATTTATGATACACGTAACTGACGGCGCTATGCGCTATATAAAGAAAAAAGGAAAAAATCTTCTTATTCGCTTCGATTATCAATCAAATACGGGAAACTGTTGAGTCGGTGATGCCTTAGGGGGTAGATATATTCCCGTACTGCAATTGGTTGACCGCTCATTAAAACCCGATTGTCCGCACGAAGAATTTGGCGATGTCATAGTCTGGTACCCGCCGACTCTTCGGCCCGTAGCCGGTAAAGATGTTGTGACTATCTGTGTTAAATCTCTTTTTTGGATTAAACGACTGGAACTGGAGGATGCCTTGGTGCTGAACTCCAAGCCGGGCGGTCGCAATCCGAGTATACATGACATGGGTGCGTAAAAAACCCGATGGGACAAAGTAGAATACTTTGCCCCATCGGGTTTTTTTGTGTCTATTAATAAATTACTCTGTATGATGAGAGTTTTGTTCATATCTAAGTCGTTTTCTAACGAAGGTTGATGCCGTTATACCTAGACTCTTTGCTGCATCACGTACATTACCGTACTGTTCATAGGCACTTTTAAGGTAATTATATTCGATGGATTCTAGAGTTTCTTTGAGATTTTCTGGTAGTGGAGTTGCTTTTTCTTTTGTAGACAAGGGCTTTTCGTTTAAACCACCATGTACATGTATGTGTAAATCGTGTGGAGTTATTTCATCTTTTGTACTTATAACAACAGCACGTTCAATTACATTTTTTAATTCACGAATATTGCCTGGCCAATTATATTCATGAAGCAATTGAAGAGATATAGCGGTTAACGACTTTCTAAAACCATATTTTTTATTAAGTCGCTCTAGGAATGTTTTTGCTAAAGGGACTATGTCATTTTTTCGTATCCGTAAAGGTGGAATATAAATAGGAAAGACTGTTAAGCGATAGTATAAATCTTCTCGAAACTTATTTTGTTGAACGAGTTCTTCCAAGTTTCGATTTGTTGCGGCTATAATTCGAGTATTTATTTTTATGGCCTTAGTGCCTCCCACACGAAGTATTTCTTGCTCTTGGATGGCTCGTAATAATTTTACTTGCATATCCTTAGGTAATTCACCTACTTCATCAAGAAATAAAGTTCCCTTGTTAGCTAACTCAAATAAACCCATTTTTCCAGTAGAGCTGGCGCCGGTGAAAGCCCCTTTATCATAACCAAAAAGTTCACTTTCTATTAATGCAGGGGGAATGGCTCCGCAATTTACTTTTATAAAACTATTATTGGCACGTGTACTATTTTTATAAATATAATGGGCAAGCACTTCTTTTCCAACACCTGTTTCACCAAGTAAAATTACAGTTGTATCTAATGGGGCAACTCTTCTGGCTAGAAGTAAAACGGATAATGATGCATCGTCCTGTATTATTAGTTCCTCGGTATGAGCAAGGTCTTGAAGATGTGATAGTTCTAATTTTAAACGTTCTACCTTTTCTTCTTTTTTTCGGACGGCTTGTTTTAAATTGTAAATTTCGGTTAGATCCCTAACGTTAGTTACAATCATGATTAAATTTCCGGATTTGTCAAAAATAGGAGAACTGGTAATCAATGCTTGCTTTTTTGTTTTAAAGTATTGTTGCAACGTTACTGGTTGCTTTGATTCTTTAACGATTAATGAACCAGATTGAGAAATTATTTTTTCGTTAACTAGATCTTCCATATTTCGACCTAATAAATCTTCTTTACTTAGACCTGTTATTGTTTCATAGGCATGATTAATTTTTATGACTGTTGCATTTCCATCCGTAATAAAAATTCCATCGAAGGATTGCTCAATAATATCATTTAATCGTTCTGCGGCTTCTGAATTTGTAGAAAATATAGAGGATTTTACCATTGTATGATCACCCTATTCATAAATAAAATATTCAAATTCACTTAAAATTATTATAAAAATTGAGTGAGTTTAAATCAAATAGAAAATATTGTTGTAGGAATTATAAATAGTCGCTAGCTAAAGTAAGCAGTTATCGGCATCATAATTAAAAGGAATTAGTATGAAGTAAGTCTTTTTCTAATGATTTGTAGTCTGTTTTTCCAGACTTTGTTTTAGGGATATTACGGATAGAAATAACTTTAATAAAAATAGGATGCAATTGTACCGCATTAAGCGTTTCTTGAATAATGTCATCTTGTGTGGAGGGAAGTGTAGAAGTGATATAGACCAATAACTTTTGGTCAGTCCCCGTACAGGCAATATCTATAGCGGAAAAACATTCTTTGAGATGACTTTCTATTTCATCTAAATTTATGCGTTTTCCCTGAATTTTTACAAACCTTTTTCTACGACCGACAATATAGAAGAAACGGTCTTCATCAAAGTAAGCAATGTCACCAGTTAAAAGCGATTTATTCCAATCATCACCACGAGATAGGTCATCACGAGTTTCTGCATAACCAAGTGCAACATTATCTCCCGAATATACTAACTCCCCTTGTTGGTAGGGGTTCAAAATAGTGAGGCCATTATCGTCAATGAGTGTAAGTGCACCGCCAGGAATGGCAATGCCGATACTACCGAGTTTACTAAGTGCATAAAAATAGGGTAGATAGGATATTCTGGCAGTTGCTTCAGTTTGACCATACATAATGATAAATCGTTTTCTATTTATTTTTGCGTATTCTGCGAATTTTTGTTGTAATGATACAGTTAGTTTTCCACCAGCTTGAGTTAAAAGCTCTAAGTAGGGCAAGGACATAGACGTAAACTTTAAGCGTTCAAGGCATTCATATGTGAAAGGAACTCCAGCTATAGATGTGATTTTATTTTTTTTCACGTATTCCCAAAAGTCAGTAGTAAAAATATCTTTTTGGGTTAAAAAAATTGTCGCACCTACATTTAAATGGCTGTTTATTATTGATAATCCAAAAGTATAGTGCATGGGAAGTGTTGTTACTGGTCTACTTTGTTTTGTAAGTTCTAAATAGGTGTCTATAGATTCGGCATTAGCCTGAAGATTTTGATAGCTTTGCCTAACTAATTTAGGGCTACCCGTACTACCTGACGTTGTTAACAATAATGCTAAAGAAGGGTTCATATCAATAGAGCGTAATGAGTGTTTATAGATTCCATAGTCATATAGTTGATAAAGAGAGAGAGAAGATACGGATTGGCTAGGTTGGAAAATCCAATTAGGTTCATATATTTCGATAAATCTATTTTTCAAATTAGTAGGAAGCATATCATCTATTAGAATTGGAACAATCTTATTATGCAAACATATTATATATGACAATAGGGAACCAATAGTGTTTTTACAATAGATAATAGCTAATGTGCGAGGAGATATAATTTTTCTAAGCACGGTTGCCTGTGATAAGGCGTCCCTATATGTACAGCAATTCTGGAATTCATCGGTACAGAGAATACTATCTTTATGAGGACTATTTAAGTCAAAAAACATAAAATCACCTCTTATAGAATAATGTCGGATTGACACTCAATTAGATGAACTCCATCCCAAACTATATCCATAGATGTGGCCATTCCGAAAGGGACGATTCTTTTAATTGTGGGTAAGGAGGATTTAAGTATTATATGACGAAGGATTTCTGGGGGATAGTTGGTAGTAATTGTTTGAACTCGATTATCTAAATATAATGTGATATCACTAATATTGGGCATATCTAATTGAAATACTTGTCCACAATTTAGATTTATATCTGAGATGTTCGAGATATAGTTATTGAGGGTATAGACATATAAATAGTTTCCCCAATGGCTAAAACTTGAAATTTCTTTGTAAGCAGCAAGAAGTTGCCAAGATGAAGTATATTTATTGCTAACTTTATATGGGGTTAGGTCGTAGTTATATGCTTCAGTTGAAATGTTTTGCCATAATTTTTGTTTTATCTCTGATAAGTTGGTTAGGCTAGAATAATTTGTCCAAATAATTATACGAGGACTCGCACAAGCATTTTGATCAAAGGTATAAATATCAGCGTATAGTCTGTATGCAAACAGATTGAAGCTATCTTTAGAGAGTTGGGATAAGTTATTTGCATCAATTACGGCAATTGAATACTTGTTACCAAAAGCGATATCAAAACTCGTTGCAGGAATCTCATATGTTCGGATTTTGTTAATTGTAGAGTCACTGCCCCAAATAATTCTGCCATCACATGTTTGTGAGAGTTTCGCTGAATAATCGGTGGTTTTATTGTATGTAATAAATGCATTCTCTTTAGATAAAAAAAGAAACTTTTTCTGGTTCCAAAGAGCATAGAGTATTTTTAAATACGGGGTAAGGTCTGAAATAGCTTTTTCTGAAATACGTATAATAGCACTATTTCCACTTAAAAGTGCAATAAAGAAATTATATAAAGCTAAGAGCGGAATGTTGGATGGAGGAACTATAAAGATGAGACCCTTACCCTTTCTTTTTGAAAAATAACTAATATTCTGTTTGATGGCATTGAGGTTTTGTGGTCGGAGCCAATAGGTTAAAGATATGCATTCAGGTATATTCGATAACTGCGGGTCGGTTTTTAGCTGCATGCGGTATATTTCTATAAATTCTAGAATGGTTCTATCGAATATCGCTCGACTAATGTGGTTAGATGGGATTGTACCGTTCAGTTGAATTCTGTGTGTCTTATCAATGTTGTACATCGCTACACCCCCTAAGTTCTGAGTGTTTGATGCGGCCAGATATGGAAAAATATTTACCTAATCGCCCGCAGGGACAATTGTCAACACCTAAAATTTTCCCCAAATCTTCAGTAAGGATAGAATGTCCCGGATAGGAATAAGCTAACGGTGACAGGGTTTGAATAATGCCTTCTTGTTGTAAAGGTAAAATATTATGAGTAAGAGCATCTCTGATAATAATATCTGAGTATATGCTTGCATGTAAATGACCATATTCACATTCCATAAATATAGAACCAGTCTGTTCTGACATCCCATAGTAGTTGTAAATTTTTTTTGTACCTAAGTTATGTGATAGAGTCGTTCGAAATGTAAGGGAATCTACGGCTTGATCTGCAAGGCGTTTCCAGCCACCTCCGTGTATTAAGATCGCGTTTGAAAAATTGGATATTAAGTGAGAAGGAAAAGATAAGGAAAAAGTTGACCAGATTAGGGAAGTAAATCCAAATATTAGAAAGGGGGCATGACCGTATTTTTGTAAAAAATCATAAATTATATTAAAATCGGGCTCTTCGTTAGAGGCCTTTAATGCAAAGACATGTTTTTTTGCAAATATAGAGAAGCCTAAGATTGCGGCACCTCTGGCTGAAAACAGGTCTCTATCTTTAAAAATATTAGGACTATCAATAATCAACATTGGTATTCTATTTTTGCCAAGGAAGTCTTGGACAATACTTTGTAAAGCTTGTTGTTGTAGTTCAGCAGTTTTACAATCTAGGAATACTTTGGATACGGATTGTCCACTAGTTCCAGAAGATGTAAGAGTCTTAAATATAGCGTTAGTGGGGATACTTTTTAACTCTTGCATTTTAAAAAGTTGGACCGGAAGATAGGGGATAGATTCCAAGGTGGTGGGCGAATGTGGTTCCCAGAACGAGCTCATTCGATTATAAGTTGGACATTTAGTTTTATGATATTGTGTTAGTTCTTTCAAGAATGTAGTATATATTTTCTCCTTTTTCTCTTGGTTCCAAGAGTAGGGGGGAGAGTTCTTGAATATATTATAGTCCATAATTCACTCTGTCCTTTGAAGTTAATCTATAAGACATTCCATGCCCCGGATAAATTAATGCATGAGTGGGTATATTAGCTAATAATTTTAGACCTATTTTGTGATATTCTTCAGAATTTCCACCTGGTAAACGGGTAATAACGGGCTCATCCTTAATCAAATAATCACCGGTAAAGAACATATTATTGTCCCAATCGATATAGCAACTTCCAGGAGTATGGCCGGGGACCCTATATATGTTTATTTTATGGTTTTTCCAAAAGAATGTATATCGATCTTCGAAACAAATATCAGCAGGTTTACATGTGAACTTGGGGTATGTTACTAAAGTTTTTCCTTGACTTTGAAAATATAGGTAAGATTCCATAATTCGAGTCATATTAGCGGTTGGATCTTGGATTCCTTGACTGCAGTGTGTGCTAGCGATGACTGAAATAGGATATTTTTCTCTTAGCTCATTTAATCCACTTATGTGATCGCAATGTTCGTGAGTAAGAATAACTAAGTCGGGCTTGGAATGATGCCTTATGAGATAGGTATCTATTGAGGAAAAGATATTAGGGTCAATAATTATAGTGTGGTTATGCTGGGTTAATATATAACAGTTACTAGTAGTAAGCTCGTCGGTTATGCAGTGGATTTGAGGACAAAGCGGGATAATCATCAGATTGTTACTCCGTATTCAGCTAGAATTTCCATTCCTTTTTCATAGGATGAAAAAGCTAGCATATCCGGAGTTTCAATTGAGATGTTGAAAGCGTCTTCAATGCTTTCCATTAATAACATATGACCTAAAGAATCCCAGAGGGGAATTGAGCGATATTTTAGACCGGCAAGTTCGTTCTCCTCTAGCTTAAAAGTACTCATAAAAATTTTATTATAGATTTTTTTATTATTCACAAAAAACACTCCTTTTATTTAAGCTCTATTTTTTAATTGGAATTTACAGTTACAAATTAAGTCGTTACCCATATCGGTACACTTTATAAATAAACAGGCGGACGTGCTTATATACTGTATAGATAAAATAAGTTCTCCGTCGATAGGCAGTGACTTGTAATATTGGACTACTTTCTTTGTAAGTGAAGAAGTAGTTAAATTCAACTGTTTAAGCACGACTGAATATATCAACGCATCGATTAAATGGGTACGAAATTCGAGAATCGGGAGGTCGGTATTTAAAATACTTACACTCTTAAAGTATTCTTTTAGAGACAGTTTAACTGTAATCAACTTATTTTTTATCGGAGGAACCTCTGCAATGGGCATTGTTTCTACCTGTTTCATATATGCAGCAAGTGTAGAAAATTTTCGGGGGGAATCTATGATAAAAACTTTCAATTTTGCAACGGGGAGATTATTTACCGGGCAATGAACGGGACAACCGCATATGAGGGCCCAAATATCACAGAAGATATTTGTATCATAAGAAATGTCCCAGCTTGAAAAATGTCTTAATAATTTTTGTGTTTCTGCTACTCGATCATAGCGACTATTGCAGCCTCCACAGTACTTTATGCCTAATCTCATAGGGATTGGCTCCGTTCTTTATTTAGGAGTTTTTTAGCCATTAAAAGTAAGTCAGGATTAACCTCATTAACAAGGATAACTTCTTTAATATCAGGGAAAGCACTTCTTACTTTCTCTGATATTATTTCTTCTGTAGTGGTTTTAGCTGAAGGACAATTACAGCACTTTCCTGTTAAACGGAACTTTAAAATATTTGATTCATAAGAGAGTATGATAATATTTCCGTGGTGTTGTGATAATAACGGCCTAACCTCGCGATTTAAAACATCTTCAATCATAGAAATATTTAAATTCATAATTTATCACTCCTTTATTAATATGAATGCAAAAATAGTGCCAAGTAATCAAAAATATATAAACTTATTTTGCCTCTAGATAGTGGAATGTTTAAAGTATATGTATGTTTTTTTACCCTGCAAAGAATAAAATGAACAGGAAAATCAATACAAACTAATAATCATAAATAAATACCCGTAGGCAGGCTAAAAATGAAACAATAACATAGATATGCGTTTCATTTTTGGAACAAGAAGGGCTAATTCCCCAATGCCCTTTTTAATATATTGAATCCGTAGGCCCATTATCAATATAAAATAAATCATTAAATAGGTAACAATATGGAATAGAGATAGAAAAAAGCAAGTAAAAATAGTTGGCACGGTATTTGCTTGTATAAAGATAACCGTTGTATCTTTTAATATATTTTTGAAAGGATGAGGAATTATGGCATTGATGACAGGCGAACAGTATGTTGAAAGTATGAGAAAGTTGGATTTAAAGGTGTACATGTTTGGAGAACAAATTGAAAATGTAGTAGATAATCCTATTTTAAGACCGTCTTTAAATTCTGTGAAGATGACATATGATTTGGCACAGAAACCGGAATATCAGGAACTTATGACGGTTGAGTCCCCGTATACGCATGAAAGAATTAATCGCTTTACACATATTCACCAGAGTACAGAAGATTTGATGAATAAAGTGAAAATGCAACGGCTGTTAGGACAGAAAACAGCGGCTTGTTTCCAACGGTGCGTAGGTATGGATGCATTTAATGCCGTTTTTTCAACAACATTTGATATCGATAAAAAATACGGGACAAATTATCATGAGAATTTTATGAAATTCTTGAAATTTGTACAAGAACAAGATTTAACTGTTGATGGGGCTATGACAGATCCTAAAGGAGATAGAGGACTTGCCCCTCATCAACAAGAAGATCCCGATTTGTTTTTACATATAGTTGAACGGCGGGAAGATGGCATTGTAGTTAGAGGTGCGAAAGCCCACCAAACGGGATTTATTAATTCGCATCAAGTTATTGTTATGCCTACAATTGCAATGGGTGAAGATGATAGAGATTACGCAGTGTCTTTTGCGTGTCCTACTGATGAAAAAGGTATTTTTATGATTGTTGGTAGACAATCTTGTGATACTAGGAAGTTAGAAGGTTCAGCGATGGATACTGGGAATCCGGAATTTGGTGGTACAGAAGCTCTTGTAGTTTTTGATGATGTATTTATCCCTAACGATCGAATTTTCTTAAATGGAGAATTTGAATATGCAGGTGTACTTGTTGAACGTTTTGCCGGATATCATAGACAATCGTACGGAGGGTGCAAGGTTGGTGTAGGAGATGTATTGATTGGAGCAGCAGCTGTTGCTGCGGACTATAATGGTTGTCCTAAAGCTTCTCATATTAAAGATAAGATTATCGAAATGCAACATTTAAATGAAACTTTATATGCTTGTGGAATCGCTTGCTCAGCCTTAGGAACCAAAACTGAATCTGGTAACTTTTTAATAGACTTACTTTTGGCTAATGTATGCAAACAAAATGTTACTAGGTTCCCGTATGAAATTGTAAGATTGGCTGAAGATATTGCTGGTGGTCTTATGGTTACGGCCCCGTCTGAAAAAGACTTAGAGGATCCTAAAATTGGGCAGTATGTGGATAAGTATTTGCGTGGTGTAAATACTGTTAGTACAAGAAATCGTCTGAAAATTTTGCGTTTGATTGAAAACCTTTGTTTGGGCACGGCTGCAGTTGGTTATAGAACGGAGTCTATGCATGGAGCGGGGTCACCTCAGGCACAGAGAATAATGATTGCACGTCAAGGTAATCTTCGAATGAAGAAGGCTTTGGCTAAGAGCATTGCACAAATTGAAGAATAATTTATTTTGGAAGATTTGTGGCTATTTAGATGAATAGCCACAAATCTTCATCTATAAACTAACTGTAAGGAGGTAGATGGCTTATGCAAGAATGGATGACCGAATATAAGTCAAAAATTGTGACGGCGGATGAGGCTGTTAGTCATGTTAAATCTGGGGATTCGATTGTCTTTGCTCATGCATGTGGAGAATCCCAGGTATTAACTAAAGCCCTCGTTAATCAAGCAGATCGTTTAGAAAATGTAGAAATTATACATATGGTTGCTATGGGTAGTGCTCCTTATTGCGATGTTGGGATGGAAAAGCATTTTAAGCATAATGCTTTATTTGTCGGGGGATCTACTCGAAAGGCCGTGGAAAGAGGCCAAGCTGATTATACCCCGGTATTTTTTCATGAAGTGCCGAAGTTATTTCATGAAAATCTTTTGAATGTGGACGTTGTCTTTTTACAGATAACCCCTCCTGATGAAAATGGAGATTGCAGCTTTGGCATATCGGTTGATTACACGCAACCTGCGGCAGAGATGGCTAAATTAATTATTGCACAGGTAAATAAAGAGATGCCCTATACTTATGGGAATAAGATTAATATTCGGGATATCGACTATTTGGTTCTTTATGATGAGCCGCTTATTGAATTAAGACCGCCGGCTATTGGCGATACTGAAAGGAAAATTGGAGAATATGTTGCATCACTTATTCAAGATGGTGATACTCTACAACTTGGAATTGGGGCTATCCCGGATGCAGTTCTTTCGTTTTTAGGAAACAAACAGAACCTAGGAATTCATTCTGAGATGTTTTCTGATGGAGTAGTAGATTTATTTAATAAAGGGGTTATTACCAACACTGAAAAGTCTATTGATAAAGGGAAGCTTACGGCATGTTTCTTGATGGGGACAAAAAAGCTGTATGATTTTGTAAATCAAAACGAGGATGTTCTAATTCGCCCGGTAGATTATACTAACGATCCGTTTGTAGTATCTCAAATCGATAATATAGTTAGCATTAACTCGGCAATGCAAGTAGACTTGATGGGGCAAGTAAATGCAGAAATGATTGGTACGAAACAGTTTAGTGGAGTTGGTGGGCAAGTAGATTTTATCAGGGGCGCATCCAGAGCTCGTGGTGGAAAGGCTATTATTGCAATGGCTTCAACAGCTGGTAACGGAAAGATGTCAAAAATTTGTGCCACATTAGATTTTGGGGCTGCCGTAACTACATCTAGAAATGATGTGGACTATGTTGTCACTGAATTTGGTATTGCTGCATTAAAAGGTAAGACGCTAAAACAGAGAGCTAGAAGTTTAATTGAGATTGCCCACCCTGATTTTAAGGTTGGTTTAATTGAAGAGTTTGAACGAAGGTTTGGATGTAGTTTTTAGCAATAAGACCATTTTAAACGGAGGTGTATTTATACTATGTTTGGGCCTATATACAAAAGACAAAGTGGAGATATTCAGCCCGGAATTAATTTACATGTATTTGGACTGGTACTTCGATTACCGTTTATCCATTATCGGTTCGAATGGCCGGATTATGTACAGGGATTATTGCTGTGTGCAGTTTGTTTAGGGATTATACCTGTTTTGCAAGAATACTTGGGAATGCCTTTTGAGGTTGCCATAACAATTGTTATTATGAATGGGTTTCTTTATTGTTGGCATGCGCATCTTGGAGACCCGGTAGTCCCCGGCTGGATTACACCGGCGATTCCGTTACTGTTGCTTTGGTTACAGTCCTATCCGGTAGAAGGTGTTGAACGCATGCATGCTTTAATTGCATTTGAAATGGAGTTGGGGATAGTTACTTTCATATTAGGAGCAACTGGACTTGCGAAAAGAGTGGTGGATTTGGTACCGGATGCATTGAAGGCCGGAATTCTGATTGGTGCGGGAATCGCAGCTGTTAGACTAGTATTTAATGCTGGTGGTAGTTTTGATAAGTATCCGTGGACTATTGCCATAGCTGTTGGGTTTGCTTTTTATCTTTCTTTTAGCAACCATTTTAAAAGTATTATGAAATCCAATCGGGTCTTCAGAGTCGTGTCTGACTTAGGTCTTCTTCCAGCAATGTTATTGGCAGTTATTGTTGCACCGTTAGTGGGTGAATTACCGTGGCCTACAATTGAGTGGGGATTTACTCATCCTCAATTTTACGAAGTCATCACTGAATGGAGTCCGTTTGGATCTCGTGTAGGCTTTCCTGGATTAATGTATTATGTTGATGCCATTCCGTTGGTTTTAGCGGTTTACGTTGTCTTATTTGGAGAACTAATTCAGGCAGACGCCTTGATTGATGAAGCTCGTGAATATCGAGATGGAGACGAAAACATTCATTTTGATGCCAATCGGAATAACGTTATTGTTGGAGCTAGAAACACAGTTATGTCATTGTTCGGCCCGGATATTTCTATGTGTGGCCCCTTATGGGCGGCTATGCAAGTCGTTATCTGTGAACGCTATAAACATGGACGAGAAGCAATGGATAGCTTAATTGGCGGCGTTGCATCTTTCCGGCTAGGCACTTTTACGGGCTATTGGTTGTCTCCGATTGTAAGCTTTGTTAAACCGGTATTGCCTATAGCATTAGCATTAACCATGTTAATTCAAGGATATGTGGCAGTGCGAGTGGGTGTTTTAAGAGCTAAAACCTATAATGACTTGGGTGTTGCAGGTGTTATCGGTGGAGTTTTAGTGTCTCGAGGAGCTGCATATGCATTAATTGTTGGGTTAATTTTATGTGCACTTGTATATGGAAAAAATATGTTTAAGCGGAAACTGTCTGAGTATAATTTAAAAGCCGATCCGTTATTTAATATCGCAGCTAAACAAGAAATTGAATCGGAACAGCAGGACGAATAATATCATTAATATGGGGAAAACTGCCATGAAGCACATAGAGAATTTGTTCAAAAGACTAACCCGTTTTGATAGAAGAGATCTTTGTAAGGGTTTTACGAAGAGGTATCTTATGAATATCAGCACTAATGCTGATAATGAAGCTGTAAAGAAGTTTTTTATGATTTGTGCCGTATCTGCTTATGACGGTGTAACTCATTATTTAAATAATAATGATACAACACAAGATTACAGATGGAGACGAAGCATACATTTCTCTGAAGTGAAACACCAGCTTTCAAATGGCCTCAAGGCATATATGTCTTGTTTGCTTCTTTTATTGGGAGGGCAAAAAGGCCTAATTCAGGAAAAAACGGGATTATCTGAGAATGAGGTCTTAGCTCGTTGGGAGAAATTTTTTGAATATGATGAGTACGATAAGATTTTCTTTAATAAACTTTTGATTTGCATGGGAAACAATCCGAAATCAATGGAATGTGTTTGGAAAGAAGTGAATAGCGTTCTTTCAATGTGTATTGGCTCTAGGCAGAAAGAAGAAGTCGATTTTGTGGTTAGAAGTGAAGCAATGCTATCCGATTGGATTAGTCGTGATGCGTATAACGTTGTTGAGCGATTGTTTAGTTGGAGAAATGTGAATAGCTAATCATTAGAGTTGATAATATTACCTGTGTTTTGGAGGCCTTAATAATGTTTTTTATTACAGAAGAGGCAAAAAAATATATTTTAAAAACAGGGAAAGACATTGTAATTACATTCACGTTCGAGCCTTCTGGCGGCGGTTGTTCTTGCGTTGGAGATCGAGTTTGGGGAACCTACGTGCCGATTGTTGAGTTGAGGAGTCCTGCAGAAATTAAGAATCTAAGCCAAGTAAGTATCAATGGTGTAAAAATTTGGTACCCTAAAAACTTGAAATTGAAAATGGGGAATGAATCAATTCGTATTCAACTTAAGTCTTTTTTATTGAGCAAATGGTTGGAAATTGAAGGTGCACAGAGTATCTCAGTTCGACCTCCTCAAGAATAGGTGGAAGAAATTAAAGCTACCCGTTACGTAGCACAGTTATTTTGTAACGGGTAGCTTTTTAAATATTTCTATTATGGGTGCTGATAGGTATGAAATGATTGGCATTACTAGTGGTACGCATCCTATTTGGAAGAATTTTCAATATATAAGAGATAGCAAGAGATTATACGTATACTTTATTTAGCTGTCTAAACTTGCTATAATTACTTGAGAATAATTAATGAATAGCGAGTGGAGGGCGATTGTTATGAAACTACGTAAGGTAACGTCGGTTGGCTTAATTGCAGGTCTTTGTTTTTCGGCCGTCACGGGATTGGCTGCGGGAACTCAGTTTGCCGACCCGAGTGCGATTATCAGTATCGGTGGGGCTACCGGAACGGAAGCGGCCGGACGGGTTCGTGTAGATGCGACGGCAGGGGCCAGTATTATGATTACGCCGGATCAAAATTACGGACCTCTTTCTTATCCTGAAAGAGAAGGAAGACGAGTGCCTGATAATTTGAGCCCCGATTCACCTGCGACGGCTCGTGTTGTCATTCGCGGTGAACGGACAGACTTCGGCTTGAATACGAACACGTCTAAAAACGGTACGGCTGTAGGGGCGGGAGCTAAAGCTAAGGGTAACTATGCAGCGGCATTCGGCAATAAAGCGGCTGTTAAGGCGGAAGACGGATTATCTTTGGGGCATGGAGCTTCCGTTACGGCGGATAACAGTGTGGCACTCGGGGCAGGTAGTATTGCCGATACGGTTAATAC
>ERZ773051.1130-NODE-1130-length-15390-cov-6.291816_pt1 | contig 15390 bp, 16 predicted proteins | sample MGYA00580631_ERZ773051 | MGnify/ENA primary metagenome ERZ773051 (study PRJEB29015, sample SAMEA2738137) | human oral metagenome | biome: human oral; feature: human-associated habitat; material: saliva | place: China | collected 2204 ...
TTGACAGTGCTTTCAGAAAAGCGTAGAATCTATTTCGAAAAGTATAGAAATAGGTATTCTGACTTAAGTCGTACTGATGCTCCGTATCAAGGAAAGGATAAATCAAATGGAAACATTCCTTTTTATGACAATTCTTGCCATGTTAGTTATCGCCATCATAAGTTTAATCATTCTGAAGAAAAAATGGCAATTTTCAATCAAGCTCTTTTTAGTAGGTCTGATTGGTTTTGCCTTACCAGTCATGATGATTGAAGGACCTGTCAATGCTGTGGTTTTTTCTGGCTTTGTCCACTCTTCTAAATGGTTCACCATTATTTATGGAGGACTTATGGCTGGCCTTGTCGAAGAAACAACACGTTATGTGGTGTTTAAGGTCCTTGCTAAGAAAAGAAGTTTGATGACATCTGATATTGTTGCTTACGGTTTTGGACATGGACTTAGTGAATTTATTTTGCTTGGAGTGATGGGGTTACTCACTTACATCATTGTTTTACAGGCCATCCATTCAGGTCAGACCAGTCAATTGCCGCCACTTCTTGTGAGTCAGGTCAACCAACTAACTGGATTTGCAGTTGTTATGTCTCTCTTTGAAAGACTAGTTGCTTTGGTACTACAAGTCTTGCTTACAGCTTGGGATTTTCTAGCAGTCACTAAGCATAAGCTTTCATTCTATTTTGGGGCGATATTACTTCATGCTACCATCGATTTTTTGGCAGGTGCTTATCAACAAGGGATAGTCAGAAATATCTTATTAATCGAAGTCATGTTAGCTATTTATGTGCTAGGTGTCGGACTTGTGACACGCCAAATTTGGAAAAAGGAGGAAACTCATGGGCTTATCTGAAACCTTAAAAGCCATCTCTGCCCCTGTGAGGAGAGAAATTTTAGACTATCTAAAGTCTGGGCCCAAGTCAGCAGGTGAAATTAGCCAGCAGTTTGACTTGGCTCCCGCAACAGTTTCTCATCATTTGTCTACCTTGAGAAAAGCAGGACTTATTGAAGAAGAAAAGCAGAAGAATTTTATTTACTATAGTTTGAACTTAACCGTTTTTGAAGAAATTTTAACGTGGATTCAGTCACTTTGAGGAAAAGAAGATGAAAAATAATATGCAAAGAGTCATTGGCAATCTAGTAATACTCACACCGGTTATTGTCGGACTAGTCTTTTACAATCAACTCCCAAATCGGGTGGCTATCCACTTTAATGTGGAAGAACAAGCCAATGGTTTTATGAATCGCAATCTAGCAATAGTTGTCCTTCCTTTTATTGCTCTTGCCATTTATAATCTCTTATTTTCATATTTTAAACAAATAACCATTTCATTCTTAAAAGAGTTTATGTTATGGCTTATTCCGATTTCTGCAGTTATCATTCAAGGTCTCGTATTGACTGTTGCCATGGGCGGACATGTCCAAGTTCGATTGACTGTTATTTGGTTAGTAGCACTCATTTTTCTAGTAATAGGAAATTATCTTCCTAAAAGTATTGGTCTAGCTACTAAAAATCACAGTGAGAGCAGTAACTCAGTAGCGAGAAAGTTAGGTTATCTAATGGTTGCAATGAGTCTTGCCTTGTTAATCAGCCTATACTTTAATCCCTATACTACAATTATTATTTTAGGTGTTTTTGTAGTTCTAATCTTGAGTATCTTGTTACCCAATTTTCGCAGTTTAAGAAAGTAATCGACTGATTACTTCTTTTTGTCCGTTCGTGCATTCGTGACAGAAAGATATTTTTGCTCTTGAATTTGATATGCTAGATGTGTATAATGATGTCACAGCGAACTATTAAAGGAGGTCGGTGCTCATGACAATACAAAAATTAACCAATTTAACTCACTTGCTCGACCTTATCTTGCTACAGGTTATAGGAGGTAATCTAGATGACAAAAAGCAATAACACGCAAATTACGGATATCTTAAACAATATCTATAATCTTATTATTAATCCAGAAACAACTGAAAAAGAGAGAAAGTTGCTCGTAACGTTTAAAAATGAAATCGAAGTTGGAAAGAAGGATAATGATGAACTTCTTGCAGAATTATGCAGAGCTATTCAGGTTCTAGCAGTCAGCAATCTTTCTAAAGGCAAATCACTGAGTTCTGGAGTAAGTGACTTGAGTAAGACGCTCACAGAATTCCAAGAAAAATCAGAGCGTAACATTAATCTAGCAAGAGGATTAGCATCAATCTGCTTGTCATTTAGATGATCTTTTATGTTTTTTATCTTGAGTGTCATGATATTTAATTTTAGCAGTGTAAGAAAATACAGAGAAGTAATCGACTGATTACTTCTTTTTGTCTCCCAAAAACAGCTTGCTAAAACAAGTGTTCTAATGATATAATACAAGTATATTAATCTAATTTTCTAAGGAGTATTTATGAAAAAGCGTAAGAAAATTATTCTTGGTTCCATAACGGGAGCTTTGGCCTTGGCTCTTGCTGGAGGCGGTTTTTGGGCCTATAAAACCTTTGTCCCACAAGAGACACCGATTGACAAGAATGCTACGGTAGCCTCAAATTTTTATCAGGCTGTCAACAAGGAATGGCTCCTAAAAGCAAAAATTCCTGTTGATTCTCCAAGCATTGATAGTTTTTATACATTAGATGAAGATGTCAAAGGGAAGCTAAAGAAGGATATCAAAAATTTAGGGGAAGGAAAGGAATCTTCAGACATTACGGGGATGTCTGAGTTTATCACTTTCTACAAGGCTGCTAGTGATTACAAGCAGCGTGAGAAAGATGGATTAGAACCTCTCAAACCTTATCTAAAAGAGATTGAGGATATCAAGGATTTAAATGATTTGGCCAGTAAATCTGCTAATCTGACTGATAAGGGTATTCCTCTTCCATTTGGTTACAACGTTGGAACTAACGCAGAGAATACCAGTCAAAAACAAATCCAATTGAGTCCCCCAAGTATCTTATTGCCAGATGTGTCTATTTATAAAGATGAGACGAGCAAGAAACAATATTTGACTCCAATGGAAACAGCCACGCAAAAAGCCTTGGAAATGCTTGGGTATAGCGAGAAAAATAGTAAACGCATTGTCAAAGAAGCACTGGAGTTCGACGAAATCATTGCTAAGTATAGTCTCAGTAATGAAGAGATGTCTGAGAGTAAGAATTTGGTTCATCCTAAAACAGCAGAAGAGATTAATGCCTATTCTGGTTCCTTCAAATTATATGATGTCATCAAAGGCATTATGGGACGTGATTTAGAAACCATCAATGTTCCTAATACCAAGTATTTTGAGAATTATAGTAAGGTCGTTAATCAGGACAATTTTTCTAAAATAAAATCATGGATGTTGGTACAAGAAGCTATGGCAGCGTCAAATTCTCTAACAGAAGATTACCGCTTAAATTTTCAATCGATTAGCATGGCTATTATGGGCACACAGAAGCCAATTTCTAAGGAAGATACGGTTTACGAGATGAGTGTCAATCTGTTTAGCGATGTCATGAGTGTCTATTATGGACGTAAATACTTTGGTGAGGAAGCCAAGACTGATGTGACAGGTATGATTGATAAAATCAAAAATGTCTATCGTGGCCGTCTCCAACAGAATGATTGGTTGACGGAAGAAACACGTAACAAGGCCATCGAAAAGTTGGATAAAATGAAGTTTTTTGTAGGTTATCAGGAAGATGTGGATCCTGGAACCAAAGAATTACATCTTGACCCTAACAAGTCCTTCTTTGAGTTGTCAGAAGACATCGCCCAGTTCGGAAAACGTTATACCATTGAGCATTTTGATGAGCCTATTGATAAGAATAAATGGTCTGGTTCTGCTTTTGATATCAATGCCTATTACAACCCGGAAAGCAATAGCATCAACTTCCCAGCTGGCATTTTGCAAGCTCCATTTTATGACAAGAACCAAAGTACTGAAAAGAACTATGGTGGTATCGGTGTCGTGATTGGACATGAAATTACCCATGCCTTTGACTCCAATGGTGCCGATTATGATGAGAACGGTGACATGCATAATTGGTGGACAAAAGCAGATAGTAAAGCTTTCGACAAGAGGATCAAAGCCTTTGAAGATCAGTGGAATGGTTTGGAAATTTACGGGACTAAGGTAAATGGAAAACTCACAGTCACTGAGAATGTCGCAGATGCTGGTGGTCTTTCATCCACACTCCAAGTGCTCAAAACAGATATGACAAAACCTAACCTCAAGGATTACTTTGAGAACTACGCAGATATCTGGAAACAAAAGGCCAGCCTACAGTACAATAAATATACCATGGTACAAGACGTCCACGCACCAAATGAGTTGCGTGTAAACCAACAACTTAAAAACCTTCCTGAGTTTTATGAGGCCTACCCTCAAATCAAAGAAGGGGATGCTATGTACTTAGCACCAAGCAAACGCATTAGTTTGTGGTAAAAAGTCTTGCTATTTTGTAAATCAACAAGAAGAGAATTTGGAATGGAAACATCCCAGGTTCTCTTTTTATGTTGTCGTTTTGGGGAATCATTTTCTAGTGTTATAATGGTGCTATTAAGGAAAGGATTCAAGAATGAAGCATAAAAGGAATCTGATAGAAGATAGTAAAAGGGGTGAGAATCAGAGCTTTCTCTACTTCCTACACGAGGAGAAAAAATTTGACGTAAAGGCACTTGATGATTTGTGTCACTACATCATAGAATTGGATACAATCAGTCTCGGGCAGTTGAGAGATATCCATTATATTGAAAATCAAATACTACGCCATCTCGTGTATCATTTTGATGATAATGATCTAAGTAAGATTTCCAATCTCCCTTTTGAGTATTGGGAGTATATAGAGCCCTTTGAACGCTTGGTGGCATGTTTGTATGAGGGTGGTGGCAAGGAATGACAATTATCCAGGGCATAACAAGGACTTGTTAGAGACTTTGAATAAACAGTATGGCTATGCTAAGGATGTCAAGGAATATTTTGATTTGAAGTAGATTTATGAAAGAAATTTTGTCAGGTAGCTTTACTAGGTTTTAGAAAACAAAAAGAAAACACCAGAAAAAATGATTTCTGGTGTTTTTGAATAGATTTTGGCAAAAATGAGGTATTTTTCAAATGCTTACAGTTGTTAGTTTGATATTAATCCTTTTTCTCTGTAGCTACGCCATTTTCGTCAATAATATAGGTTTTTCCATCTTTTTCAAGCGTAGTGTTAGTGGTAATTGGAGAACCTTTTGACTCTGGACTTACTGATATCGGCTTTTCAAAATGATAAAGTTTACCATCAAACTCTGCCCATTCGCCACTCAAAGGAGTAGTCATATAAATTTCAGGGTTGAAATAATAAAGTCTATTATCTTCTAACCGAATGACACCTGTTTTTACAACTCCATTCTCATCAGAGATACAGAAACCATTCCAAGAGGTCGAGGTGTCTGTAGCTGTATTCCTTAGAAGTCGTCCTTTAGGGCCAAAAAGATAGGTCTTTTCATTGATAGTTTTTAGATATGTTCGGTTTTCAGCTCCCCATGGTGGGCTAATATAGTAGGTTTCATTATTGTGATTAACCCACCCGAACTGTAGATGACCGTCCTTATCAGCATAATAGTATTTGTAGTTGCCGTCAATATCATCAGAAAGCATACTACCGTCTTTTTTGAAGAAATAATCGAAATCTCCTATCTTGTATGTATCATTTCGAACTTGGTAGCCATCTTCTTTAAAATAAACACGTTTACCGTCAATAGTTGCCCAACCAAAGATCTGGCTTCCATCCTCGCCAAAATAAGTATATTTTTTAGAAAAGTAATCGCCTGTTTCATGGAATTTATTTACGAACATAGCACCAGTATCTTTATCGAAGAAATAGTACTTTCCATCAAGCAGAAGTCGTTTTCCTTTGGCTTGTTTTCCAGTTGGATCAAAGTAGTATTTTTGATGATTAATAATTTGAAGTCCAGTGGCTAACTGTCCATTTTCTTTAATATAAGCCCAATCACCATCTTTATCTTGAATAAATTGTCCAGGTTTGTTCATCGTTACATAACCATTTTGGTCAATGACATAACGAATACCATTAAGTTCAAGTGTTCGGTTAGTCCACATAGCTCCGCTGTCTCTATCGAAATAATGTGTTTGACCGTCAATTTCGACAAGTCGTCCCTTAGCTTGTTTGCCCTCTTTATCAAAGTATAGAGTGACATTATCTATTGAATGGAGTCCTGTGACAGCTTTTCCCTCGTTATCAAAGTAGTACCAATTCCATGCATCATCGTGTTCGAAACGATTTGTTAGTTTAGTTTCGGTCGCTACTCCTTTATCATCAATGAGGTAGGCTTTTTTATTGTAAACTAAGGTCTTGGAAACTGTAAGAGGGGAAGTTTCGGAAAGCGAACTTGTTCTATTGAAAGCATAGAATTTATTATCACTTTGAATTACAGTTTCTTCAATCTTAGTTAAATCTGTGTTTTCTGGAAGTAGATGTCCGATGTAGAAATCATTGTTTTCATCAAGATAGTATAGATTACCAAAATCATCATCAATAATACGTTTAATCTTATCGGTCTTTGTTCGTACTCCGTGGTTAATAATGTCTACTTCTTCTCTGACGGTATAGGTTCGGCTTCTTCCAGATTTGTAAGTTCTGTTTACGCTAGGCTCTAAGTGGTATAGCTTACCATCAATCGTTTTCCAAGTAGGTGTTGTAACTGCAAACATTTTTGGAATATCACTTTTATTTTCAAAATAATAGAGTTTACCATTATTTGCAGTGCTAACACCAGTAAGTAAAACCCCATCTTTATCTGTACCTACGATGCCAGAGTAGTATGCATCATAATCCAGATTCTGACGTACGAGTAAAGGTCCGAGATAGTTTTTCAGAAGTTTGCCTTCAAAATAGTAATAGTCCTTGCCACCTTTTTTGACTATATCAGTGACTGGTGAACCAGAATTTGAAAAATAGTAGTCATCACCATTAATATGATGTTCTCCGGTTAATACTTGGCCCAATTTGTTGGAGCGATAGCTAGTATTTGAAGTTCCAACAAAGACACGTAATGACTGAATATAAAAGGCATCTTTTACCAATTTTCCATGATTATCAAAGAGGTAGTTTTGTCCTTTGAAGATAGTAAGATCATTTTCAACTCGACCATTATAATCAAAATAATAAAGTTGATCGCCAACTCGATGCCATCCATAGTAACGTCGACCATCAGAACCATAATAGACGTTATACGTTTTTGCAAATGGTTCCCATCTTCTGATTTCAACAGACCAAGTATCCCAATAGTTGGTTTTTACAGCACCTGAATAGTGACTAAAATAGTAATGGAAGCCGTCTATGATTCTTTCGCCATCTTTCGCTTGACGACCTTCTTCATCAAAGTAAAGAGTTACTCCATCTACATTTTGCCATCCTCTTAGTTTCTCTCCTGTTGCGGTGTAATAATACCAGTTGCCTGAGGAATCCTCTTGGAAATGGCCACCAGAAACAAGTGGAAGTTGTGGAAGTTTCTGCTCAGTTTCAATCAAAAGACCATTAGCTTCTGCGTGGTAAGTTTTTCCATTAATAGTGATGTCGGTATTTATGACTTTATGACCACTATCCTTATCAAAGTAATAGGGTTCGATACCTATTGTAACGATTTCACCCTTGGCCTGAACACCGTCTGGGTAGAAATACATGTCGAAGCCATCTATAGTCTGTTCGCCTGTTAGAAGTTTCCCTTCTTTATCACTATAGTACCAGTTGCCGTCGTCATCCGACCAAAAACGGTCACGAACCAATTGGCCAGTATCTTTTTGAAAATAATAGGAATTTCCATCTAGGATGACAAAGGCATCTTTAGCTTGAACACCATTAGGGTAAAAGTAGAGTGGAATATTGTCAATAACTTGGCTACCAGTAAGTGCTTTCCCATCGTGGCCTAAATAGTACCAATTTCCATTCTTATCAGATGCAAAAGCATTACGGGTAAGTCGTCCACTATCTTTCTCAAAGTGATATGTTGCTCCATTAACATGACGGGTGTCTCCTTTGACTTGCTTACCATCGGCATCGAAGTAGACATTCACATTATCAATATTTTGCATACCAGTAAGTGCTTTCCCATCCTTAATATAGTACCAGTTGCCCTGATCATCGCTAGTGTAATGACCGCCGGATATTACGGGACTTTCTTCTACTTCATGGGCTGTATTTGTTTCAGAATGTGATGTTTCAGAGCTTACGACTTCACTGCTAGTAACAGTAGAGACTTCCGAACGAAGAGCTTGTTGAGAGTTAATTTCAGAAGTACTTGTTTCTGGAACAGTTGCTTCAGTGGTACTTAGGTCAGATTCAGTAGAAGTAGTTTCAGTGATGTTTTCTCTTGTATTGGGGGCGTCGAAAGATTTGTTTTCTTCTGGTTTAGTAATAACTTCATTAGTTGACGAGCTTACGACATCAATTGCGTTTTCTTGGATGCTGTTTTCAACAGTTGGTTCTGAGGTGGGGTGAGTCTGTTCAGCTGCGGACACATAGCCCAAGCTTGCAAAACTAAGTCCTAGAGCTAGACCAGTTACTGCAATGGTTACCCATTGCTTTTTTACTTTGTGAAGTTTAAAGTATACTTTCTTTTCCATGATAATGCTCCTTTCATTAAACTGAACAATGTTAGCAAGGATATGGTTAACTCATGAGTAAAATTAAGTTAATATTATAGTTTTATTGCTTACATATCAAGTTTATCATCACATTTTAATAAAATCAAAGAATTGTGTAAGCGTTTTTATTTTTTGTATAAACTCTTTCCAACTCTACTCTAAACAAAACTGATAGTATATGAATGATAAACTTTCATTAAAGAGAGTTAATGATGTATTTGCTTTAAGTTAGCAGCGGATAGATCCTTGAGTAGGGTATTTTTGATATTCATAATATGCTATCCACTGATTTTAGAACGCCACCAAAAAAGCCACTGGCATACAAAAACCAATGGCTTTCAAAAATTTATTTTTTCTTCCCTAGTACAAAATAGCGGCTAGGGATTTGTTGTGTCAAACTGACAGCGATGGCGATGGTAAAGGAGGCCAGGAAACAAGCTCGTAGGAAGCTGAGGCCGAGGTCTGCATTTCCAATCAAGAGGAAGTAGACCGCACGGTAGAAGCTCATCCCTGGGATGAGTGGGAACATGCTTGAGGCTAGGAAGACTGTAGCTGGACATCTACGGTAGTGGGCCAAAAAGCGTGAGGTGATAGTGACTAATAGGGCTGGGAAGAGGATGGCGAGGACCTCGTGATGGGTATTATTCCAAATCAAGAGGTAGAGGAGCCATGAGCCGGCACCTAGGGTCCCAAGGTCTAAGAAGTATTTCTTAGGCACTCGGTAAAGCACGGAGAAGGCTGCTGTCCCTAGTCCTGCCATGAAGGTCTGAATCGAGACCCCCAGCCATGAGGTTGACGGTGTTGAGAACATGCCTGATAACTGTTCCGCAAAGGGAAGAATGGAAATCATGGCAAGAACACCGACAGAGATAGATAGACAAGTGGAGACCCCTGACAACATCAGGGCTAGACCGCTATAGTAGTTGTTCTGGGTGAATTCTCGAATGGCATTTACAAAGTAAGCCCCAGGAATCAAAATCATCAAGGTGCCCAGAATAATCACGCTACGATGTTGCCCGATACCCAAATAATAGAGAATGTTAGCTGATAAAGCGGCAATGGCACTAGAAAGGATAATCTGCAAGAAACTGGTATGAATAAAACGGGAAAAGAGCTGCATGCCAATCCCTACAAAAACTCCCGATATAGCCGCAGCAGTCCCATCAATCCAGCTACTTCCAAGGGCTAGCGAGAAGCTCCCTGCACCAATGACACAGGCTATAATATCCTCTAAAGGACGATAGAAAGTCTTCTGCTCAATGGTTTTCAGCTTTTGGAAAATGCTAGAAACAGGCTGATTTGGCTGTTCTGCCAGTTCACGAGACAGGCGGTTTACTTCCTCTAGTTTACCTAGATGGATAGACGGGACTGAGGTAGCTAGGACACGAGACTCTTTAAGACCTGAGCGGTTGAGTCCAGAAATCATGACTCCTCGATTGACCACATAAGTGGAGAAGTCTCTGATACCAAGAGACTTGGCCATGTGTCCCATGGTGTCTTCGATACGGTAAATCTCGGCACCGCTCTCCATAAGGACACGGCCTGCCTGAAGGACGGCATCCATTTCATTTTTGGTTTCTATTTCTGTCTCTCTTGGAAAATCGATGGTCATTTGAACCTCCTTATCGCTTAATTCGTCATTCCATTATAAGGCTTGAATGGTGGTTTTTCAATAGCTTTGACGACTAAAATAGGACTTTCTATGAGATTTTTCTCCTACTTAATGAAAGAGGGCAGGAAAATGGGGTGCTTGCCTTTTGCCTTGCTATTGGTAGAGGCAAATGCTACAATTAAATTATAAAATGTATGCGTTTACATAATTTTACGCCACCTTTCTCAAAAAGCGTTTAAGTCCTTTATTTATAGGGGTCTTAGCAATTAAAGAAGGGAACAAATGTAAGTGCAAATAGATGATACCTTTGAAAAGGAGACAATTCCATGAAAAAAATTATCAATAAACCTGAAAATGTTGTGACAGAGATGCTAGATGGTTTGGCTTATGTTCACAGTGATTTGGTGCATCGTGTTGACGGCTTTGACATCATCGCAAGAAATGAGCAGGCTGCTGGTCAGGTCGGTCTCATTTCTGGTGGTGGAAGTGGTCATGAGCCAGCTCACGCTGGTTTTGTAGGTGATGGTATGCTTTCAGCAGCCATCGCAGGTGCAGTATTTACGTCACCAACGCCTGATCAAATTTTGGAAGCTATCAAGGAAGCAGATCAAGGGGCTGGTGTCTTCATGGTTGTTAAAAATTATTCTGGGGACATCATGAATTTTGAGATGGCTCAAGAATTGGCTGAAATGGAAGGTATCGAGGTTGCCAGTGTCGTTGTGGACGACGATATTGCTGTGGAAAATAGCCTCTATACTCAAGGCCGTCGTGGGGTTGCAGGTACCATTTTCGTGCATAAGATCCTAGGTCATGCGGCTCGCGAAGGTAAGTCTCTGGCTGAAATCAAAGACTTGGCTGACAAGATTGTTACTAATATCCACACTATTGGTTTGGCCCTTAGCGGTGCGACAGTTCCTGAGGTTGGTAAACCTGGTTTTGTCCTAGCAGAGGATGAAATAGAGTACGGTATTGGTATCCATGGTGAACCAGGCTATCGCAAGGAGTCTATGCAACCTTCTCGCCTGTTAGCAGAAGAATTGACTGGTAAGCTCCTTGAAGCCTTTGAGGCTAAGTCAGGTGAACGCTATGCCCTTCTCATCAATGGTATGGGTGCGACACCACTCATGGAGCAGTATGTCTTTGCTAATGATGTAGCAAGTATTCTTGGAGATGCCGGACTAGATATGGCATATAAAAAATTAGGGAATTACATGACCTCTATTGATATGGCAGGCCTCTCATTGACTCTGATGAAGATTGAAGATGAGGCTTGGCTTGAGGCTTTGGAGAGTCCAGTTAAGACTATTGCTTGGTAGTCTGACGTGAGAACTAGAAATTAGGTATATTATGGATAAAACAGTTGCAGTAAAATGGATGCAATGCTTTGATCAAAAGGTTGAAGCAGAAAAAGACCACTTGTCTGAATTAGACGGTCCTATTGGAGATGGTGATCATGGTGCTAACTTGGCGCGTGGTATGGCAGCAGCCATTGAGGCTATTAACAGTACTGAACCCCAAAGTGCAGCAGAAGTTTTTAAGGCGGTTTCAATGGCCTTGATTAGTAAGGTTGGTGGTGCCTCAGGTCCACTTTATGGGTCTGCCTTTATGGGCATGATGAAGGCTGAACAAGCTGGTCAAGATTTGGCAGGAGTGCTTGAGGCAGGTCTCGAGATGATTAAAAAACGTGGTCATGCACAAGCTGGTGAAAAAACCATGGTTGATGTTTGGCATCCGGTTGTTGAAGCTGTCAAACAAGGTCAACTAACCAATGATGTCATTGACCAAGCTGTTCTTTCAACCAAGGAAGTTGCAGCTACCAAGGGGCGTGCCTCTTATGTCGGTGAGCGTTCAATTGGTCACATTGACCCAGGCTCGTATTCGTCTGGCTTACTCTTCAAAGCCTTACTAGAAGCGGAGGAATAGGACATGCCAGAACTTGGAATTGTGATTGTATCCCACTCCGCTGATATTGCTAAAGGTTTGGTGAGTCTGATTCGTGAAGTTGCACCAGATATTCCTTTAACGGCTACAGGCGGTCTTGAAGATGGTGGACTGGGATCTAGTTTTGACCATGTTCAAGTAGCAGTGGATAGTCAGCCTGCTAACCGTCTCTTGGCCTTTTATGATCTGGGCAGTGCTCGCATGAATTTGGAGATGGTTGAAGAATTTTCAGACAAGGAAATCCTTATTCAGCAGGTACCTCTCATTGAGGGGGCCTATGCGGCATCAGCCTTGCTTCAGGCAGGAGCGAGTGAAGTTGAAATCTTATCACAGATAAATGAATTAACCATTCAAAAATAGACTAAAGGAAAACTATGACAAATCAAATTAAGTATAAATGGGCTAGTCTTGGAACTGGTGTTATTGCCAATGAGTTGGCACAGGCTTTAGAGGCTCTAGGTGGTAAACTCTATTCCGTTGCCAATCGCACCTATGATAAGGGTGTTGCCTTCGCTGAAAAATACGGCATTGAAAAGGTTTATCAAGAGATTGATGAAGTGTTTAAAGATCCTGAAGTGGATATTATCTACATTTCAACGCCTCACAATACGCATATCAATTTTCTTCGCAAGGCACTCGCAGCAGGTAAACACGTCCTCTGTGAAAAATCTATCACCTTAAATAGTGAGGAATTGGCAGAAGCTATCCAACTCGCCGAAGAAAATCATGTCAAACTGGCAGAAGCCATGACCATTTTCCATATGCCTATCTATCGAAAACTATCTGAAATCGTGGAAAGTGGTAAGCTAGGTCCCCTTAAAGTTATTCAGATGAACTTCGGTTCTTATAAAGAATATGACATGACCAACCGCTTTTTCAATCGTAATCTAGCTGGTGGTGCCCTACTTGATATCGGTGTCTATGCCCTATCCTTCGTGCGTTGGTTTATGACCTCACAACCGACAGAGATGGTTTCACAGGTTAAATTAGCTCCGACTGGCGTTGATGAGCAAGCGGGTATTCTCCTTACCAATGCAGAAGGGGAGATGGCGACGGTGACGCTAAGTCTTCATGCAAACGTGGCACCATCGCTTATGACAAGGGTTATATCGAACTTTACGAGTACCCACGTGGGCAAAAGGCAGTCATCACCTATACAGAAGATGGCTCACAAGAAGTCATCGAGGCCGGAGCAACCGCCAAAGCCCTCCAGTATGAGGTCCTAGACATGGAAGCAACTGTTGCAGGCGAGGATGATCATACCTTCCTCAATTACAGCCGAGATGTCATGGAACTTATGACTCAACTCCGCAAAGACTGGGGCTTGGTCTACCCAGAAGAAGAGTAGCGATTAGATGATAAACAAGACCAGTATAATGTACTGACTACAAAAGATAGACAGTCTCTTAAAAGGATTTAGCCCTGCATAAGATAGGAATAGGTCCATTTAACCGATTCTATATAATACATTTATGTCAAAGGAGAAAGACATGAGAAATTTTGCAAGTCCGTCACGTTACATTCAAGGTGAAAATGCCTTATTTGAAAATGCAAAAGCCATTTCAGAATTGGGAACTCATCCTGTTTTACTATGTGACTCAGTAGTTTATGATATTGTAGGTAAACGTTTCGAAGAATACCTTGTTCAAAATGGACTCACAGTTGTACCAGTCTTCTTTAATGGAGAAGCATCGGATAATGAAATTAATCGTGTGGTCAGCCTAGCCAAAGAAGAAGACTGTGATTTAGTTATTGGACTCGGTGGTGGTAAGACTATCGATAGTGCTAAAGCTATTGCAGACCTTCTACAATCGTCAGTTGTTATTGCCCCAACTATCGCATCTACAGATGCTCCAGTTTCAGCTTTGTCTGTTATCTATACTGACGAGGGTGCCTTTGAGCGCTATATCTTCTATTCTAAGAACCCAGAGTTGGTTTTGGTGGATAGTAAAGTGATCTCTCAAGCACCAAAACGTTTGTTAGCATCTGGTATTGCAGATGGCTTAGCAACTTGGGTAGAAGCTCGAGCAGTTATGCAAGCCAACGGAAAAACTATGCTAGGTAAACACCAAACGCTAGCAGGGGTTGCCATTGCTGAACGCTGTGAAGAGATTCTTTTTGCAGATGGTCTACAAGCCATGGCCGCTTGTGAAGCTAAAGTGGTAACGCCTGCCCTGGAAAATATTATTGAAGCCAATACCCTTCTTAGTGGTATTGGATTTGAAAGTGGTGGTTTGGCTGCTGCTCATGCCATCCATAATGGTTTCACAGCTCTCACTGGCGATATTCACCATTTGACTCATGGCGAAAAAGTAGCTTACGGAACTCTTGTGCAATTGTTCTTAGAAAATCGTCCAAAAGAAGTTTTGGATAAATACATTCGCTTCTATCAACAAATTGGCATGCCAACTACTCTTAAAGAAATGCATCTTGAAAATGCAAGCTATGAAGATCTTCTCAAGGTTGGTCAACAAGCGACTATTGAAGGAGAAACTATCCATCAAATGCCATTTGAAGTGAAAGCCTCTGATATTGCGCAAGCCATCGTTGCTGTAGATGCTTATGTCCATGGATTATCCTAAGTAAATTTGGTCTTTTGTAGGGAAAGTGCCACCATTCCCGTATAGGAATATTATCCCCCTCAGGCACTTATCCCAACAGGATAGACAAATTGTTATAGGAAAGGGTTCAGTTCTGTATTAGATAGGACTGAGCCCTTTTTACTATTTAAAAACCAATATTTCCAAAGTCCCTCAAAGCGGTTTAAGAACTTTTGAAAACATAAAACATTTTCAAGAAATCTTGATTTAACAGTCATTTCCCTTGTGTAAGCGTTTCAAAAGGTGTATACTATAAATGAAAAGATAGGAAAAGGAGATGACTAGTGGCTAGTATTACAATAGAAGCGAGCAAGGTAGCTAGAAAGAGTCCTATTCGCGTAGACAGTAGTCTTGTGGGGACAGTTTCTGGAGTGGAAGACGTGAGCGTTTCCCTACCATCGTCAAAAGCTCGTTTGAGTGTCGGAAAATTGGGTTACAAGTCTAACACTATTACGGTGGAGGACGGGCAAATTGTCCGTGTTACTAGCAATTTTCTAAATCGCTTTATAGCGATAGCGCCATTGTTACTTTATCTTGTTGGAGGTCGTTATCTCCCACTTGTTGCTGTCCTATCTACTATAATTTTGCTTTTTAGCTTACCTTTTCTCAAGTTAGAAATCGTAGGCTGATTAGAATC
>ERZ773051.1132-NODE-1132-length-15370-cov-2.754293_pt1 | contig 15370 bp, 9 predicted proteins | sample MGYA00580631_ERZ773051 | MGnify/ENA primary metagenome ERZ773051 (study PRJEB29015, sample SAMEA2738137) | human oral metagenome | biome: human oral; feature: human-associated habitat; material: saliva | place: China | collected 2204 ...
CCTAGTTTTCCATAAGCACTCTCAATCTGCTCTATACTCTTAGGAACATTCACACCGGGTCTATTCGCTCCGTGAGAGCCTCCGTCTTTAATATGAGTTGCTCTAGGTTTTCTATAACTTAGTAAGTCTTTATCTACATTCACTAATTCAGCTATCTTGTCTACTAGAGGCAACAGCTCATTGAACTGTTCTAAAGTGATAGTTGAGTCCGATGTTCTAGGATACGATAATATACTGTTTTCGTACATTTTCTGATAAGTGTTCTTTACCTGTGCGACTGAGTAACCTGAGCCTGCTAGTACACCAGTTAGCTTTGCCATATCGTACATCCTAGGCGGAGGACTCTGTTTCATCTGTTCAGATTCTTTAGTTACTGTTGACTGCTTATATTTATCAGCAGGCACTTCCTCTTTAGTATCATACTTAGTTTCCTTAGAGCTTACATAAATATTCTCGTTATCATCTATAAATCTATTCTGCCAGAACTTTTTATCTATATGATTGTTATACTTATCTAGTGCTTGACCTACCTCTGATACAATATATGACTTTAATCTACCTTGTCTTGGTGTTCCTAGCTTAGCTGGGGTAAACGCTTTGGCAGCCCTTGTAAACTGTTGGCTTGTATAGTCCCACCTTGAACGGAACAAAGACTTTCTACACTCTGCATTTTTATATACATCATCTAGTACAGTACGCTCTTTAAAAGCTTTCTGGATAGTACTAGGAGTTTCGTCTAAGAAAATCATTCTTGAAATAATCAGATTTTTCTTATTAATCAGTCCAGTTTCCTCTAGCAACTCCAAAGCTAAAAGGAAACCCTCACCGGATACAGCGTCATAGTCTGTTGCAATTACTATTTCTGAACAGTTTTCAAGTTCTTTCTTAATAGAGTTAATAAGAGGCACAATATCTGATACTTTTACTCTCTTCCACTTAAAATCTGTATAGCTCCAAGGAAGATTATCTAAAGTCCATAGCTTGTACTTATTCTCTAGTTCTTTATTCACTTGTTTATGAGGTTCATCATATTTATACAGATGTCCTCTCAAGTTTACTATTACATATTCTTCGCCTTTATATACGCCTGTATCTCCGCCAAGTGCTTTAGCAAAGTTTCTTCTTGCACTAGGTTTCTCACAAATTATTCCTATCATTAAGGATTCTCCTTATCATTTCTTTAATATAGTTATAGCTATCTATGTAGTTATCTTTATTTGATACATAAGGCTTGCCAGTTAGCAGCCATTTATTAGATGTCAAATTATTCATATATTTAACAGGATAACAGTTCTCACCTCTTGCCCACTCAACAAGATTCGCTGATAAATCATCTATAAGAATATTTATTGAGTTATCTACATCTACCTTATCTTTTATATACTTTCCCTTAGATTCGCTATAATCTAAAATAAGTATATGCTTTTTATCTATATTAGGCAAGTATTTATCTAACCATAACATTTTTTCGTCTGCACATTGTTTAGTTATAGCTTTACTTAGAATATAAACATCATAATTTTCAGAAAGTTTCAATAGTAAATCTTTAGCGTGCTTTTCTAAAGGTCTATTTAAGAAAAAATCTTTATCGTACATCAAAGCAGGAGTATTCGGATGATACTCAGCTAAAACTCCGTCCATATCGAAAAATATATTTACCTTAATATTCTCCATAGATTACTCCTTTACTATCCATTCTACTATTATTTTACCAAGATAAAGTAGAGAGTGCTAAGCTAAGATACTATGTAGATGTTTTGCATAAAAGTGTAGTTTTGCAAACCGGAATTATACATTTTGCTTTGTAGGTACTCCGGTTTCGGGTAAATCTTCCGACCGGTAATGGATTATTGAAAAATAAATAACTAAAAAATGTGTATGATAATTAACTCTGATTTTTACTCTTAAATAAATATACATTTTTGTGTATACTTATATATAACTGTGATTCAAGAGGCTCCACTCATTTCTGATTCATATATTGGAGTCTAACCTTATTTTAGTGTGTCTTATTTTGATAGTATACTCATAAATATTATTTAATTCAAAAATGCTGTGGATTCGATTTTGGGACCATTTTCAGAAAAAATGATGATTTGTACGCCTTTTACAAAAATAGCCATTTTTAGGCTCAAACAATGTCGCAAGACTAGGGGGCTATTTTGCGTTGGGACAATTTTCAAGGAATCAAAAAAGTACCTTGAAAGTATACTTCTATAGTAAAGCTCTATTTTGAGTTATAATCGAGTTTATTTTAGCTATTGATAGATTAATTAAGAATTATATAAAAATCGACTGGAGGCGAATCCGGAGCCTCCTAGATATACAAGAAAAAAGTAGGCTTATTCAGCCTACTCATTAATTATTTTATCAATAAAATCTATTAGTTTATTCTGTACTACTTCTCTATATGTGTCCATATTTGATGATTCGCCACAGCGTTCTAAGAATACTCTACCTTTATACATCAAACCTATTGTCGCTGTAGGGAACGACCCATACACAACTACAGCTAAGTCTGTATTTGACTTCTTTTGGAGCTTCTTAACAATTTCCTCTGTAATCTTTAAGTGGCTATCAAGATTGAACACATTGGAGTCTACTCCTAAAGTATTAACAATTTCTCTTTGATTAGCTATTACATAAGATGTTTTGACAAACTCATCCCTATGTATTAACCTCAACAGCTTAAATGTTGCTAGTCCATACAAACAACAATCTGAAACGGAAATACTTAACTTTCTTCTTTCAATCTCTTTAGCTACTCTTTGTGTTTTAACCATAATGCTATATCCTTTTTATGTAGTATTCTTTGATTTGATGACCCTCTAAGCCTTAGCCTTAAATCTTTCTTTTCTAAGATAAAAGGGCCGTCTATTAAAGTATCAATCAGCTCTAATATCTTTAATGTATAGTTATCAGTACGCTTTACTAAGTCGTCTATTAGGTACCCTGTCCAACAGTATATAGTTTTCTTTGGGTTCTGTTCTTTAAATGATTTACATATTTCGTAGACTTGCTCTACATTCTCAAGAGCAAAAGGGTCGCCACCTAGCAAGCTCAATCCTGAGATTCTGTCTAGCTCTGCTATCTTTAGTATTTTATTCAGTGTACTCTGAGTAAATCTTTTACCATAGTTAAAGCTCTGTGCTTTTTCATTGAAGCAACCTTTACAACCTATATGGCAACCCGATACAAACAAAGATACTCTAACCCCCGGACCATTAGTAACATCATATTCTCTTAATTCTGCATAGTTCACTTATTAAACTCCTTTTCTCTCTTTTACTTTCCAAGGCCAGTTAAACTCTACTTCAAAAGTTTTGATAATTTCTCCATCTCTCTTTATATGGAACAAATCTGGCTCATCGTCAGGATGTGGAGTTGGTACATACTCACCTGTAACTCCGTTTTCTCCATAGTATGTATATTCAAAACCATCTAGAGTTTCATTTCTAGCTAATGGTGGCGGAGGCGTCTTTCCTCTCATTCTGGAGTACATATCAGCATAATATTGTAAAAAGTTCTGCTCATTCATATTCACAAGCATATTATCTATTGAGCTTCTCCAATCTTCTATTCTTTGAGCTTGAATCTTATCAAGTTCTTTCTGTACTATTTCAGGAGGCTTTATCTCCCCATATAAAAGTTTCTGCCTTAGAGGCTTAAGCACAACATCCATCTCATTCTCCATACCGAACATTTCTAGCTCTTTCATTCGTCTGAGTGCCATATCTCTAGTACAGTCATAATTAAGTATTATACCTGTCTTATAGTAGTCAACAACCTTTTCGGGGTCAAAGCACCCCATTACTTTGAATCTATTTCTACTATCAGTCGTCTTTAGAGAATCAAACATTATATCAGCATCCGGTGGAGCCGACCACCTCTCAATTTCCTTTGCTATTTTCTCATTTATCTCATCTGCGTATAATTGAGCTTCCTCTAGAGTATCTCTATGATTTTCTTCACCAAAATGACATCTCTCTTTAGCTCTACATTCGCTTATCTGTCCTGTCTTAGGGTTTATATGATACCTCATTCCTATCTCCTCTTTTTATATTTACTAAAAATATCAAATGTTACTTGAAATATAGAGATGGCTCTGGAACGCTTGGATTTAACCGGAGAGCGATTTTTATCCCTAAACGATAAATATATCGACTTTCGTATAAAAAACGATTAGGGACGAATCCGGAGCCTCTAGGCGGTATTCACGAATTAAGATTATATTTAGTTAAAAGAAAAAGACACCTTAAGGTGCCTCTCTCAATATATTAACTTATACGCTTATAGGTTATCTCTGTGCTTCTTTCTTAGCAGTAGTCCAGCAAGCATTGATGAACCGAATAGGGTTACGGCTGCTGTTGCACTGTTTGAATCTCCAGTATTTGGAACTCCCTGCTGTGCTTCCTGAGCCTTCTTCTCGATTGCTTCTCTCTTAGCCTTCTCAGCTTCGATTCTTGCTCTCTCAGCCTCAGCCTTAGCGTCTGCCTCAGCCTTCATTGCTGTGTAAACCTTGTACTCTCTATCATACTCAGCCTTCTTCTCAGCTAGCTTCTGCTTAGCTTCCTCTAGCTTAGGCTCAATATCTGTAATAGCAGTGTTGATGTTTGCAAGCTCTGTTTCTAGTGCTTCAAGTTCTGCCTTCAAAGTCTGTAGCTTATCGTACTCAGCCTGTATAGAAGCGTTCTCCTTATATGTAGCTGGGTCGTCTGCGTTAACCTTGTTTAAGCTATCTATCTCAGCCTGAATCTTATCAACCTCTGTTGAAAGGATTGTCTTAGTATTCTTAAGTTCCTTTAGCATTTCCTCTTTCTGAGCAATCGCTGTGTTCAAGTCCTCAATATCTGTACCTAGCTTAGCAACCTCAGCCTTCTTTGCCTTGTAGTCATTGTAAACATTTTCATCAATGTTTGGTAGAGCAATTCCAGCTATTTCTTCATCAATCTTAGTTACTCTGTCTGCCTTCTCTGTCTTTGTAGCAGTAGCCTTAGTTAGCACTTCTTCAAGTCTTGCAATCTCAGTAGCTAGAGCTTCGTTTTCAGACTGTTTTGTCTTTAGTTCACCTGTCTTAGTAGCAAGCTCACCTGATAGTCTATCAAACTCAGCTTTCTTATCGTTCATAGTATTTTCTTTATCAGTAACGCCTGCTCTGTCTAGTACTTCCTTAAGCTCAGCCTGTCTTGCCTTAATTGTATTGATGTCATTCTCAATAGTTGCTTCCTTACCCTTTGCCTGTTCAACCTCAGCCTTGTAGCCTTCAATCAGCTTCTTGATTCCGTCAATGACAGCCTGTGATGGCTTATGACTTTCCTTGTAGTCTGCTAGAGCCTTCTCCTTCTGAGCAAGTTCGCCTTTAGCCCAATCAACATAACCTGTAGCATCAGCAACCTTTTCCTGTGCCTTAGGTAGCTTTGCAGTTAGTTCAGCCTTAGCCTTTCCTAGCTGTTTAATCTGTTCATTCTTAGGAGCAACCTCAGCCTTCTTGCTTTCTAGTTCAGCTTTCTTAGCCTTAAGAGTTTCGATAACCTGCTTATCGTCTGATGTTAGATTGTTTAGAGCTTCTTCAACCTTTCTATTCAGTTCTACCCACTTAGGATTTAACTCTTTTGATAGCTTCTCAATCTCTGCTCTAACCTCATCAGTTGTCTTAAAAGTATCTCCAGGCTGCTTACCCCAATCTTTTATAAAGTGGTGCATTACAGAAGGTCTATTGATGTTATTTCTAACCTCACCTCTATTTAGCGTATGCTCAGGAGCCAAACCGATTCCGTTTGCAACATTACCTTCGTTTACAAGGTTTGTGTAGTGTCCTACGATAGAGTATCCGCCTGTACCCGGAACAGATGGCTTAACATTTCTCAGAATCTCCTCTGCGTGGGTACTTGCAGCCTGTCCTGGCTGCTCAGTTGGATAATGTTCTCTTACATAGTCATATACAGCTTTCTCCCAAGTGTACCACTCCTCAAATGGCTGATTTGTACCCATAGCAAGATTCTCTGAACCGACTGTCTTATCAACAACTCTACTTAGTTTAGCTACCATTGTATGGTGTGCTTCTAGTGGGTTAATTGCACTCGCAAGCTGTGATTGTAGCATTAGTACATAGCTTACTGGAAGAGCTGACTTACCATCAAGAGCCCTTTTTCTGTTTCCTTCATCAATAAGGTCTAATCTCTTTAGTAGCCCTTCCTTAGAAAAACCATATTCCATATCTGCCTTGAAAACAGGATGCTCTGCAAGTTCTCCAACTGTAATTTCTGTCTTACCAAATACTCTCTGTAAATCTTCATCAACAATCTGTAGCTTAACATCCTTAACAGCAGTCTTTGTTAGCCAATCCATATAGTCCTGCATATGATAGCCTGTAGCTCCGTGCGAATCAAAGATTGAAATAAAGTCTGTTCTATACTGTGATACAGCATCCCTAGCCTTAACAGCTTCTTCGTAAGCCTTTACCTTATCACTCTTTGTAGCTTCTAGGTTCTTAATTGTATCTTCAAGATTTGTAATGTCGCTATTGAGTGTTGCTAGCTCACTTTCAGCCTGTGCAATAGCATTATCCTTTTCAGCAATCTTATCCTCAACATCTTTTAGCTCTGCCTTTGCAGTATCTAGTTCAGCCTGTAGTTCATTTAGCTCACCCTGAGCCTTATCTACTCTAGCCTGTAGCTTTACTTCTGTTTCACTAGGAGCAAGCTGGTCGTTTAGCTGTTTCTCTGCATTTGCAAGTTTAGCCTCTGCTTCTGTAATAGCAGTCTTAGCCTGAGCCAACTCAGCTTCTTTAGTTTCTAGGTTCGCCTTTAGCGTTTCTAGTTCTTCCTTTGTAGAAGCCTCATTGTTAAGAGCTTCTTCATAAGCAGTCTTAGCCTCATTGTACTGAGCCTCTGCTGTACCTACATTCGCCTTTAGGTCTTCAACCTCTCTTGTTAGAGTTTCAACAGTAGTAGTAAGCTGTCTAGCTGTTTCTTCATTAGTTGCCTTATCAGTAGTAAGTGAGCTGATGATTCCTGTAATCTGAGTAATCTCAGCTTCTAGTCCTGACTTCTCCTGTTCAAGAGCCTCTACCTGAGCCTTCTTCTCAGCGTATGTTTCTAGGCCTTCATTCTGTGCCTTAAGTTCATCAATCTGAGCTTCTAGTTCAGCCTTCTTACTTGTCTTTTCTGTAAGTGTAGCCTTAGCCTCTGTTAGCTCTCTCTCGGAATCTTCTACATTCTTTGTAGCAGCCTCTAGCTCGGCAGTCTTTTCAGCAAGAGTTTTCTCAGTAGCTTCCTTTAGCTTAGCTAGGGACTGAGCAATATCTATCTTGCCAATCTCTGTCTTATGAGAATCTACCTTAGTAGTAACCTCTGACTTCTTATCTGCAAGCTCCTTATTCTTTGCAGATAGCCCGTTATACTCACCCTGAGCCTTTAGATAATCAGCTTCTGCCTTGTTTGAGTTCTCTAGTGCTTTCTCAATAGTAAGCTGTGGCTGTTCCTGAATCACCTTTGCAGGAGTCTTGTCCATCTCCTTATTTACGATTTCCTGTGCGTTTGCCATATTAGGTGCTAGTGCAGTTGTTGTCATTGTCGCCACTAATACAGCGTTAGTAATAATCTTTCTTTTGTTCATAACTTAAATAATCTCCTATAAGTTTCTTTAATCTTTCGTTATAAGTTTGAGGTTATTGTATCACTTAAAATATACTCTGTCAAGTAAGATTTTTAAGATTTTTTAAAATAACCAATAGTTTGCATTACCTACAACTGAGTTATCAAACTATTCTGATTTGATTTAATTATAACACACCTCCTTGGGGATGTCAACACAAAAAATAAAAAAAAGTATGCAACCTTTATGCGGCCGCATACTTTTCATATCGTTTTTATTAGACTAGACTAATTTTTCTTATTAATCTTGCTTCTCTTTTTAAGTGAAACTAAAAGTCCTAATACACTTATATTAGCAAGCATAATAGCTAATGCACTGTTATGGTCGCCTGTAGCTGGAGCTTCAGGAGTCTTAACCATTTCAGTCTTAACCTGTCTTTCAGCCTTCAATGGAGTTTCCTTTCCGTTCTTATCTTTTAGATAATCTGCGTTTAGAGTTACTTCATTGTCAATTACTGAATCAACATTCTCTAGCACTAATGCTTCATAAGTTAAAGTGATAGTTTCGCCCGGAGCTAACTTATCAATCTTTAGATTATCAAAATCAACTTCCTTACCGTTAATCTTTGCAGTTTCCTTTAAAATCTTAACATTCTTAGCACTTTCACCCTTTAACTGGTCTTTAAGTATAGCGTTTGTTACATCAAACTTACCATTATTTGTTACCTTAACAGTGTACTTGATGTGTTCATCTTTCTTATAAGAATCTTTATCAGATGTCTTACTGATAGATAGTTTTGGAACTTCGTGGATATTAACTGTATTCTCAGTTACGATTTCCTTAGTCATTCCCTTAGCAATTACACTAGCAGTATTCTTAACTGTGTTATTAGTGTCGCCTAGTACAGTAGCTTCATAAGTGATAACTACTTTCTGTCCCGGCTGTAATGCCCCTAGCTTAATGTTGCTTAGTGAATCAGCTTTCTGCCCATTAACCTTGATTGAGTCCTGATTAATCTTGATTAAGCCTTCTTCAATCTTAGCCTTGTCCATTACATCGTTTACTACAACATCCTCTGCGATAGCGTCAGTCTTGTTTACAACCTCAACAGTGTACTTAACTGTTTCACCCTTTACATAGTCTGTCTTATCAGTAGTCTTTGTAATTTCAGGAGTTGGAATCTTTCTGTATTCAACCTTGATGTGGTGGTCTCTCTCCATCTTAGCAAACTCATAGTTGTTCTCTTTGCCTGCTAGTTCAATGTTTACTCCATCAACAAAGATACTATGTAGATAGTAATTGTCATTTGGCTTATATTCAACATTTGAATCTCCACCAAACTTAACATTGTCTGTTGAAGGAGTGATAGTTCCACCGATTACCTCTGTAACAACCTTTAGTAGTAATTCAGATGTTGCTGTACTATTGAATCCGTTTGGATATTCCTTAGTGATTAGGTTTGCAGTATTCTTAATATCTCCAACCTCACCAGTGATTTCCATATCGAATGTGATAGTTAGCTCCTGAGATGTATCTAAATCAGCAAGTTCAATGTCGAAGCCGTTCTTCTGTACAGTTTCGCCATTTACATTAGTTACTTCTGTCTTACCAACGATGTTTGGCTGTGAATATGTTTCTCTTAGTGTAGAAGCACTAACCTCTGCCTTAACAGAATCCATATCAATGTTCCAACCCTTACCACTTAAGTCTGATACAACTAGATTCTTAGAGATTGCTCCAGTTTTACCTAGGTCTTTAACTTTGATAGTAGCCTTAATCTTATCTCCAATATGATAAATCTCTCTATCAAAAGTCTTTGTAATTTCAGGCTTTGGAGTTCCCTTGTAAGTTACTTTAATGTGCTTATCTTCTGTAACATTAGTGAATGATGTCTTAGTCTTATTCTCATCAGTTACAGGCACATCTTTTCCGTTTACTTCAATCTTTTCAATCTCATAACCGTCGTTTGGAGTATAAGTTACTTCTGTATCTCCACCTCTGCGAACCTCAGTTCCCTTTGAGATAACTCCGTTAACTACCTCAGTAGTAACCTTATATACAGGGATAGCAGTAGCAGTTCCCTTAGGAGTTGGTATTACATTCTGTTCTTCATCAAGTAGCTGTGCAGTATTTGTGATAGTTTCAACATTAGTTGTGAATCGGCTATCGAATGTTACAACAACGCTCTCAGTACCATTTAACTCAGGAATAGTTACAGTGAACTCTCCGTTCTCTGCATTTACAACATTAACAACAGGCTCAGTAGTCTTACCGTCTAGTTTATTATAAGCAACCTTGATAGTTGATGTGTCAATAGTTAAACCACTCTGATTTTCATCTTTTAGTACAACATTCTTCATAACAGCGTCTTTGTTACCGTCATTCTTGATTGTGATAGTATTCTTAACAGTCTCACCTAGCTTGTACTCATCCTTATCGAAAGTCTTTTCCATATCAGGCTTGTTAGTTCCCTTGTATACTACCTTAATGTGATGATTATCTGTGATGTTAGTAAATGTATAAGCATTAGGATTATCTAGTGTTGTTGGAGTTCCATCAACCTCTACTCTATCTAACTCATAGCCTTCCTTAGGAGCAAAGTTGATTGTCTTATCTGTTCCGTTTGGAATATTTGTAGAACCTTCATCAATAGTTCCGTTAACTACCTCAGTAGTAATCTTGTACACATTTCTAGCAGTTGCACTAGCTTCTAACTCTTTATTATTGTGTACAATCTTAGCAGTGTTTGTGAATGATTCACCTACACCTGTAGTTACTGAATCAAAAGTAATCTTAACTTTTTCTCCACCGTATAGCTTCTCAACAGTTACTTTGAAGCCATTTTCAGTCTTTTCAACTACTGGAGCAGTTGAGTGTTCACCTTCAATTACAGCTTTAACTGTATCTGTTAAAATAGAGAATCCGTCTTTATTCTCATCAGTGATAATCACATTTTCTGCGATACTATCAGCCACACCTTTATTGCTTGCTTCAATAGTATTCTTTACTGTGTCACCCTTATGGTACTCGTTATTATCGAATGTTTTAGTTGGGTCTTCAACCTTAGGAGTTCCCTTATAAGTTACCTTAATTCTGTGGTCATCCTTAATATTATCAAAGTTGTAAGATGTCTTATTGTTATCGGTAATAGGTACTTCTGCACCATCTACCTCAATCTTCTCAAGCTCATATCCATCTTTTGGAGCATAGTTGATAGTTCTATTCTCACCATCAGGAATATTTGTTTGTTTAGGGTCAATAGTTCCGTTAACTACCTCAGTAGTAATCTCGTGCACCATTTTAATTTTATTAGGGGTACCTGAAGAAATAGTATTCTCAAGTACTCCATTATCAGGTCTACCTGTTAGTTCTACTTCATAAGTCAATGTCATAGTTGACTTAGGAGCTAAATCGAACTTTCCTGTAGCAATAGTGCTATCTGTAACAGTAACATCAGTATACTCTGTGCCGTTGATGTCTGCTCTTACAGATGAGGCAACCATTCTAGCTTTGTCTGTCTTTAGTTCATCGTTTAAGCTAAAGTCATAAGCTGTACCGTTCTCTGTGTCATTAACAGCAGTTACAGTATATCTAATCTTTTCACCGATTCTAACTGTCTGTACATCTGATGTCTTTTCAACCTTAGGTGTAGCAACCTCTAGTTCATTAGCAACCTCTAGTCCAGTCATTTCATTGTCTTTAACTATTACAGTGTGAATCTTATCACTTAGCTTGTAGCCTTTAGTTGCCTTAGTTTCTTTTACATAGTATGTTCCTTCAGAAAGGTCTCTCTCACCAGTGCTTGCAGTAGCGTTTCCATTCTCACCTCTAATTACAAGTGTCTGAATAGAATCTCTATCAGCTCTAGCATCCATAGGTGACTTATACACCTTGAACTCAGTTCCTGCAACAGATGGATACCTTGAATCAGCACTACCACCTGATACTAAAATGACCTTCTTAGGATTATAGTTGTTTACTACAACATTTTTTACACTAGCGTCCTTACCTCTAGTTTCCTGTGCGTTAGCAGGTAGATAAACTAGCTGTGTTAAAATTAGTGCAAAAGATAGAATCATAGCAAACGACTTTTTAATCTTATTAGTTATCTGCATTTAATCCTCCATTCTGTTCGCCTGGCGCTTTAACTGTCTTAGTGATAGTGATTCCACCCTTTTTCTGCTCAAAGTGTGCTGTGAAAGTTGTTCCATCTTCCTTAGTGATGATTGAGCTTAACTTATCAGCAGGAATCTCCTGTCCTATGTTATACTCTGTTCCATCGTTAGCAACAACCTTTCTATCAACAGTCCAGTACTTAGCTTTGTAGCCATCTTCAGGAACCATCTTACTGTTGGCAGCACTTGCTCCGTAGTATACTTCTGTCTTGAAGCTATTTACATTTGAGCCGTCTGTGCTAGTAATCTTACCGAATGAATCTGCACTCTTATACTTAACTGTGATAGATGGTGTATAGAAGAATGAACCTGCCCAAAATCCACCATTTCTGACACCCTTAGGAGTTCCATACCACACATTTCTTACTTCGCCAGTTTCGATACCTGTTCCTTTAAGGAAAATAGGTCTATCTTCTGAACTTTCCACTGTATCTGTAATAGTGAAACCGTCCGGTTGGAGAACATAAGGCCAGCTCTTGAGCATAAATACATTTCCTGCTGTTGGTCTATAACCTTCAATCTGGAATGCCTCTCTTGGCTGTCCTCTAAAATAGTTAATGTCGTTAATATCCATTAACATTTCAGGCATAACCAGTTTATTACCATCATCATCAATTAGTTGAATATCTACTTTTGTTTCTCCCCAACCGTGCTTATCAGCTCTACCTGTTGACACACCGTTGATTGAAGGATAATCTGAAAAGTAGTCAGCACCGTAAGATATAAATCTTCCATCAAAGCCAATACTCATCTGATTGTTAATTTGTCTAAAAATAGTTTTCTGATGATACCACTTACCATTTATCTTAAAAGTGTTTTTAATTAAAGTATAAGTTTCATCATCGTTGAACTTGATTGTCTTGCCATAATAGTCATTCTTAGTTCTCCAACTCTCTACTGTAGCTCTTATATCATCAGGAATCGCTCCTTTTGGCGGAACTTCAAAGATACCGTATGGGTCGTGTAAAGTAAATGCAGTCTTATGCGTTGAATCTTTTCCATCATTCATCAGGATGCCTGCCATACTTAGATTTGGGTTGATTGTTGCAATCGGTGCCAAAGGAGTTCTCCCACTACTAGCAACCTGTAGCTTATTTTCTACAGTATTCTGAATAGTAGGACCGGCAGCATAAGCTGATGTAATCATCATACTTAGCGATAACATACTAATAATTCCTGTAGTTAGTATGCTCTTTAGTCTTTTCTTTCTCATTTATCTCCTATACCTCAAAATAAATATTTACGAAATAAGCCTTATTGCTTATCTACTTAACCTCTTTATATCCCTTAGATACTAAACTGTCTACAAAAGCTTTAATTGTAATCTTCTTATCTTTACCAAAATAAAACTCTTTCTGAGAATCAGTTAACTTATTAGGGTCTACTTTAAAATCTACTATAACGCTTGATTTTTCAGTAGTTACAGAGCTTTCTATAACTGAGTTTTTAAACTCTTGTGAAATAGACTTTGCCATTCCTTGCTCAAGTTTCTTTTTGTCAGCTTTGCTCACATCTTTAAAACTTACAGCAATATCACCCTTTAGGTTAATAGTCTGAATCTTATCTTTTTTCAGATTTGCTGTAACAGTTTCAGTATACTTGACACCTGATGTAGTTGACTTAATATAAGTTACGCTCTTATATGTGTTCGCCATATATGTTTTATAGCCTACTCCACCAGCGACTCCAAGTATGATTGCAAGGACAAGAATTATAGTTATAACTCTTTTCTTTTTACTCATTGAACCACTCCTTTCTAGTTAGATAACTTGCAATAGCACAAGTGAATGGGATTGTAAATAACAATCCGATACTACCAGCTAATATTCTTACGAACTCTGTTACCATAAAGTCCATATTATATATCATCGGTAGCGAACTATGATTTATATAAATCAGCATAAACATTGGCAAACTAGACGATAAGTAAGCTAAAACTAGCGTATTCGTCATTGTGCCTAAGATGTCTTTGCCGACTTGCATACCTGAGCCGTACAGTTTTATTATACCTATATCCGGATCTGCTTTGTAAATCTCCTCAACTGATGAGGCTATACTGATAGCTATATCCATAACGGCGCCTAATGCTCCTATGATAATTCCTGCATATAACAACCCTTGAGGACTCACTTTTAGTCCTTGTATAGTCTGCAACATCATTGCTTGCTCATCAGATAGTCCACTCAGATAAGCAAACTTACCTATAACCCAAGACAAAACAAAAGCAACTAGTATACCGAACAGTGTTCCTAATATACTAGATACAGCTTTCTTAGTGATACCTGCAACGATAAATATAGTTAATACTGTATTGAACAAAACTAAAATCAACGCTGTTATTATAGGGTCGTACCCTTTAACTATTGCAAATATTAATAAAACAACTGTTATCACTGAGATAACCATTGATAATAATGACTTGATTCCTGATTTTTTACCGATAATCAGTATTCCTATCACAAAGAATATCAACAAAAAGCAAGTCCATCCTATACGATAATGGTCGCTTACAGTAAATCTATTTTCAGTATTATCTAAATCTTCTGTAACAATAACCTTTTCGCCAACTTTATACTTGATTGTGTATCCTTTGAAAGATTGTTCGTAAGCTATTGCGTTTACTGTTTCTCCCTTATGTGGACCATCTAAAAATACAACCTTCGCTCTATATGTCTTTATCACATTATAGTCTGCTCCAGCCATTACAGTAGCTTGACTTTTGTCCTCTTTGATTGATACTACTTTTCCTAAATGATACTTAGTACTACTATCTTTTGCATAAGCTGTTATAGTCATAGATAGCAATAATACAAATACCATTGTGATTATAGTTAATTTCTTAGTCAACTTATTCTACACTCCTTACGCAAGTTTCAAACACTTCTCTGATAGATTTTTCTGGCGTATCTTTTAATAGCTTCCATAACTTTGTCTGATGTTCGCCTGTCATATTCAGCTTCTTCTTAGTTTCCTTTGGACTTGCTATGTATTCCTTTATTATCTCATAATTCAAAGTTATTTTACCATCGTTGTCTGTTACAGATAGTCTATCAAGATTATTTTTAAGGAACGGTTTGAGTTTCTTAGTATTCTCGATTATTTCAAGTTCCTTATTGTATTCTATGGCTCCATACTTCTTAGATTCTCTCAAAGATGAGTCTGTCCAATCTAGTTCGCAAAGATTGTTAGTTTCTCTTTTAAGTGAATCATAGTCTACTGGAGCAGGCTGTTCACCACTTCTAACAGTCCTTAAGTATTTTGAATCAACCTTATTAATTATCTTAGTAGCAAGAACCTCTAAAGCTTGTTTGTAATACACATCACTCTTTTTCATTAAGCGAATATTCTTTACAGTAGTTTCAATGGCAGGCATTTTATATGATTTGAGATTATTCAGAATACTCTCACCTTTATCAGTGTTCATTAGATTTGAGATAGTGCTTACTAAGTCAGCTCTGATTTGGATTGTATCATCAGCAACTCCTCTCATCATTGTACATTCCTCTATATCTGTTTTCCTTGATACCATATTATAAGAATACTTGCCATACTTAATATATTCAGGACTTAAGAATACTGAGGCTATACGCTCATATACA
>ERZ773051.1136-NODE-1136-length-15334-cov-3.509327_pt1 | contig 15334 bp, 10 predicted proteins | sample MGYA00580631_ERZ773051 | MGnify/ENA primary metagenome ERZ773051 (study PRJEB29015, sample SAMEA2738137) | human oral metagenome | biome: human oral; feature: human-associated habitat; material: saliva | place: China | collected 2204 ...
CGCGCCGCCCGAGCCGGGGGTCTGGATCGTGTACCCGTCCAGGGTCGCGCCCATGCGCTTGGCCGCAGCCCGGTGGGGGCGGCTTTACCGGTAGAGGTCGCGCAGCGCGTCGTTGTAGCTCTTCTCGCCCCGGTCGACCAGGGCCTGCTGAGGTGCGACGAAGGCTGCCAGCCGTGTGGCGTCGTTCGTGAGCCCCAGCTCTCGGTAGCTGTCGTAACGTCGGCGTAGCGCCTCGTCCGCAATGGGCCAGTCGTTGAGCGCACGGAACAGCTCGCGCACGAACCAGATCTGGTAGGCGCGCGGGTAGTCGCTCCAAGTGCCACCCAGGATGATGAGCTCGACCTTGTCGACGGAGTGGCCCATCTGCGAGAGGGCGCGCAGGCGTGAGGCCACCTGCAGGTAGGGGTCGAAGAAGTTGTGCTCCGCCCGCTGGCAGGCGGGCTCGTTCGCCAGATAGCTCTTCGGCATGCGCACGTCGTTGGGGCAGTAAAGGCAGGCGCTCGCGCAGGGCCAAGGCTTGGTGATGACGGTGATGGTGGCCACGCCCGATGCGGTGCGGCGCGGTTTCATCTGGATGGCGGCGAGCAGCTCGCGTTCGAGTTCCGAAGTCACGTTCCACGAGCGCCATCGTGCAGGGTCGTTCCGCTTCGTCTTGAGGTAGAACGGCAGAAGGCCGCGCTTCGAGACGTGCGTGCAGCCGTCGGAATAGCCGTGGTTGCGGCGCTGCACGAGGCGCGCGACCTCCTCGGGGCCGAGGGAGCCGCGGGTGCGGATGCGGTCGATGATGTCGAGGAGAAGTTCTTCCATATCCAGGGATTCTAATGGATGCGTACGGAGGCGTGCAGGGCCGGCAGGCGGATTCCATGCGTCTTCGCGGCGTGCCGCTTCGGCAGGATCGGGCGCGTTCGGGCGACCGGAGCTTTTGCATCCTGAGATGCACCCGGTAAAGACAGGGCCGGGAACGCACGGGCGGCCGTCCGTTATAATCCTGCGCATGAATACCGACGACGCGCGATACCTTGCTGCGCTCAACGAGCGTTTCTATCGGCTGCACGCCGATTCCTTCTCCGATACCCGGCAGGCTTTCTGGCAAGGGTGGATCCGCGCATGCGACAGGGTCGTGCCGGCCGTTCGCGAAGCGATCGGGCGCGCCGGGCATGGCGAAGCCTTCGATGAGGTCGGAATTGCCAAGCGCGATGAAGCCTTCGAGGGGGCTGAATGCATCGGGGACGGTGGCTCATCTGCCGTTCGCGTGCTCGACGCAGCCTGCGGCAACCTTCGGTTCGAGCGGTTTCTGGCAGCGCGCTATCCGCACGTGCCGTTCGCATTCGACGCGGTGGATTCGTGCGTCGAGCTCGCGCGCCTCGGGTCGGACGGTTTTTCCGGCGGGGATGTGCGCTTCGAAGAGCGTGATCTCATAGGGATGCTTCTCGAGGATCCGATATCTCCGTTTTCGTGCGAAGACGCATACGACCTGGCGGTCTGCTTCGGCTTCATGCATCACGTGCCCGGTTTCGAGAACCGCCTGCGCCTTCTTGAGGCCATGATGCGCGCGACGCGTCCGGAAGGCTTCGTCGTGGCGACGTTCTGGCAGTTCACGAACGATCCGGCACGTGCGGCGAAGGCTCGGTGCGACCATGCGCGCCTGACACGGTCCCTCGAGCGGCCGATCGCCTTCGAGCCAGGCGACTTCCTTCTCGGTTGGCAGGACGACGAGGCGGCCGTGCGCTATTGCCATGAGGCCGACGATGAGGAAATCGATCGGCTCGTCGCGGCGCTTGGGCGCCGCATGCCCGATACCCGCGTCGTGGACCGATTCAAGTCCGACGGCCGGACGGGCGATCTCAATGCCTACATCGTCCTTAAGCGCGCCTAGCAGTTCGCGTCGAATTCCAGAAGCGCTTGGAAACGCGCATCGCTTCGTGCGAGAGCGGCAGGCGTCCCATCCATCGCGATACGCCCGTCTTCGATGAAGACCACGCGGTCGAACCGTTCGATGCCTGCGAGGTGATGCGTCACCATGACGAGCGTGCGGTTCTGCGCCGCGTTCATGAACGTATCGAGCAGGCCGGCCTCCGTATCAGGATCGAGCCCGCTCATCGGTTCGTCGAGCATGATGATAGGCGCCTTCGACAACAGAACGCGTGCAAGTGCGATGCGGTGGCGTTCGCCGCCGGAAAACCGTGTGCCGTCCTCGCCGCAGAGCGTGTTCAGACCGCGGGGGAGGCGCGCAAGCGCCGGTGCGAGCCCGACGGATTCCATGACGCCTCGCAGGTCCTCGTCGGTTGCGTTCGGATCGGCGATGCGCAGGTTCGCGCGCAGCGTCTGGTCGAAGACGTAGGGATCCTGCTGCACGTATCCGACGATGCGTGCGATGCCGTTTCCGAAGGACGACGCCTCGCGCCCCGCGATGCGTATCGATCCGTTCTGCGGCGCCGCGTCTCCGCGTACGAGCGAAAGCAGCGTCGATTTGCCCGACCCGCTCCGGCCGAGCACGGCGACCTTCTGGCCGAAGGGTATGTCAAGCGTGATTCCGTCGAGCGCGGGGCGGTCCGAGCCGTCGTAGACGTATGCGACCTCGCGCACGTCGATCGCGGGATGCTCCGCATCCGCTTCGTTCGGAAGATGGGCATCTTCCTGCATGTCCGCATGGCACCTGCGGTTCGAAAAGGCGTCGCGATCGTCGGAGCCGCGCTCCTGGCCGTTTCGCCCGCCTTTCGCGGGCTTCGTGCATGCGCGCCTGATGGCGCGGGCCTCGTCCTCAGCTTCGGGAATGCGGTTCAGGTGCGTGATGGATTGGGCGTAGGTGCAGCTGACGGCCGCACCGTGCGGAAGGGGGGAGAATGCTTCCGCAAGGGAGAGGAATCCGAGGACGAAGGCCGCGACCCAGTTCGCCGCATCGCCCATGGCACCCGGTTCGGCGAAGCGCTCGCCCGCCCAGACGATCGTCATGCATGTTCCGATGCAGAAGACCGCCGCCATCGAGGCGTCGATGACGTGGCGGCGGCACTCAACTGCGGATTCTTCGCGTGCGATTGCGGACTGCGCCGCGCGATGCGTCTCGAGGAATTCCGCCCCGCGGCCCGCGAGCACGATATCGTTCGAGCCTAGGACGTCATCGGTCAGGCTCGCGTAGCATGCATCCGTCGCGTTCTTGCTGCGTTCCAGATGCGTGCGGTTCGCGCGCAAGGAAATGAGGGGAAGGACGAAGGCCGCAACGCCGAGGAGGACGGCCGTGCCGGCTGCGAAGGGCAGCGAGAGACATCCGAGCGCGATCACGACGAGCAGATAGAGCAGAAGCGCTGTCACGGCGGGGAAGATGCTGCGCAGGTAGAGGTTCTGGATATGGCCGATGTCGTCGGACACGAGCCCGAGCACCTCGCCTGCGCTCCTGCGCGATCCAGGCGCAAGCGCGATCTTCTCGAGCGCGGCATACAGGCGAAGACGCAGGTCCGATGTCATGCGGAAGACCCAGTCGTGGCTGACGAGGCGCTCGAAGTAGCGAAGGACGGGTTTGCCGCCTCCGAATACCTGCACGCAGATAAGGGGCAGGTAGACGAGTAGGATGGCGTCAGGACGCTCGGCTGCGCGGCTGATGAGGTAGCCCGACGAAAACATGAGGAGCGTCGCGAAGGCGAGGGCGGCCACGCCGAGGGCGACGGCACGGATGAGCTCGGGGCGGAACATCGAGAAGTACGGACGCACCCAGCGGTCGCGTTCCGGAATATCGGCATTCGGGGCGACGGCATCGGCGGAGTCGGCCGCATGCGTGAAGGCCGCATCGTCGGAAGCCCGGTCGTCAAGGCTGCAGGTTACGCGGGATGCGCGGACGCTTGGCGAACGGCCGGCCGAAAGAGCCTCGTCCAAATGCGCAGCTTCGCCGGTCGCGGTTGGTGCAAACGTGAGGACTGCGTCATATGCGATGCATGCGCCGTCATCCGCAGCATGCTGCTCGTCCATGGCGTCTTCGACTTCGACAAGACGGCCCCCTTCCATGCGGAAGATGCGGTCTGCCTGGTCGAGCCAGTGAAGGCGATGCGTGACGATGATGCAGAGCCGATCTTCGAGCAGAGGCAGCATGCGCTGTTTGAGCTCAAGCTCCGTTTCCACGTCGAGATGCTCGGTCGGCTCGTCCAAGACGAGGATGCGACGTTCGGGCACGAGGAAGGCGCGCGCGAGCGCGATACGTTGGGCTTGGCCGCCCGACAGCCCTCTGCCGCCTTCGCCGATCACGGCGTCGAGGCCGTCGGGCATCTCATCCACGAGGCCGTCGAGGCCTGCAGCCCGCGCTGCTTCGAGCACGGCCTCGTCAGACGCGTCGGGCGCGTAGAAGCGCAGGTTGTCGCGCAACGATGCTTTGAACACATAGGGATTCTGGGGGATGTAGACGACCTGGCGTCGCCAGGCGTCGCAGGAAAGGTCGACGTCGATAGGGGCTTCGTCGATTCCGCTTGAAACGGCGATCGCGCCCGTTGAAGGACGCAGGAAGCCTGCAATAAGGGAGGCAAGCGTGCTCTTTCCCGACCCGCTCGGGCCTATGAGCGCGACGACCTCATGTCCGTGCAGGTCGATGGTCGCCTCTTCGATCGCGGAGAAGCCGGCGTCCTCGTAGGCGACCGAGACGTCGCGCAGGGAAAGGACGAACGAATCGTTCCAGACCGCAGGCGCGGCCTTTTCCTCCGCCGGCGTTTCCTCGGTTCCGGTTCCCGTGCGTTCTTCGAGGTCGAGCATCGCCGCCAGAGCGTTCTTCCCATCGAGCGAGGCATGGAAGTCTCCGGCGAAGGCGCGGATGGGCTTGAAATATTCGGGCGAGAGGAAGAGCACCGCGAGCGCCGGGGCGAGCGCGATGCTGCCATCGATCAGATGGAGGCCGAGCATGATCGCGACGGCGGCGACGCCTGCGGTCGCGATGAGGTCGAGCACGGCGCCCGAAAGCGTGGCGACCTTGAGCGTGTCGATCGTCGCGCGGCGGAATGCCTCGCTCGTCTCGAAGACCTGGATCCCGCGCGCCCGTCCGGCGCCGAGGGCCTTGATGGTAGGCAGCCCCCGCAGCGTGTCGATGAAATGGTTGGACATCGTCTGGAACGCGCGGTACTGGCGCTGCGCCTTATCCTGCGCCATGTTTCCGATCAAGATCATGAAGAAGACGATGATGGGGAACAGCACGAGCAGGATGAACGCCGAAACGATATCGAGCGGAATCGCAGCGATGAAGATGATCAGGGGAATCACGACGACGCCGACCATTTTAGGCAGCACGAGCTTGAGATACGATTCGACTTGCGCGGCTCCTTCGATGAGCGTCTGCGCGACGGCGGCCGAGCCTGCCTTCTCCTTCAGACGCGCGTCGCCCGAGAACGTCCGCTCCATCAGCCGCTCGCGAATCTCGTTCACGCGCGAGCGCGCGAACGATTCCGTGCGGGTATCCGATATCCAGGTAACGGCTTGGGATGCAAGGAAGCATGCGGCGAAGACGGCGATGGGCAGGACCTGATCGGATATGGGATCCCCGTTCCAGATGCGTGCGATGGCCGTCGAGAGCCCCCATGCCTCTCCGAGCACGCAGAGCGCATGCGCGAAGGCGGCGACGAGAAGCATGATGAGCGCGCGCCTGACGGCGGGCAGGGCGAAAAGTCTCTTATCGAACATCGGCCGGCTTTCTATCGGGGAGGGGATGCCGCACGTCCCGGGTCGATCTTCGCCGTGCGTCTCGCGGAGGATGCGTACGGTCGCATGTGTCGATGGAATGCGCCGTTCGGCCTGGTCGACGGGCGCAGATTCTTACGTTTCGCATGCGGCGCAGGCATTCCGTTCGGTGCGTTCCCCCTGCATGTGCATTGTTGCTCGATGCGTAGCATATGCATTCTAAAGCATGGTGCGGGCGGATAGACGTATAGAGGCTTCGGCCTCGGTCAATCTGCAGACGAAAGGCCGGATTCGCTCGATCGTCCGCAAAGATGCGCGTCCGTAGGGTTCGGCGGAGATGACAGGCGATCCCATCTTCTGCGTCCGGCCTTTCGTCGAGCCGCGTGCTGGCGTAGGATGTGTCGTGCGACTCAGAGGGACGAACCGGCGATGCGCGCCGGTATGGGGAAAGGAAGCATCGCATCATGTACGACATCATCATCGTGGGAGCCGGTCCGGCGGGGTTGAGCGCCGCATACTACGCGCTCTGCAACGGACGCAAGACGGTCATCTTCGAGGCAGGCCAGGTCGGAGGAACTATTTCGCACGTGTCGGCTATCACGCATTTCGCGGGCGCGCCGCAGTGGATGCCGGGCGCCGACTTCGCGAAGGCGTTGGAGGACGACGCGACGGCCGCCGGGGCGGACATTCGTCACGAAGCCGTGCGTGCGATAGAGATGGCGGCCTCGGGCGTTCGTCGCGTCGTGACCGACGCCGGCGTCTATGAATCGAAATGCGTCGTCTTGGCGCACGGCGGCACGCCGCGAGCGGCGGGCTACGATGGGGAAGATGCTTCTGCCGGTCGTTTCACCAGGCTGAACGCACCGCGCGACGCTGCTCGGTTCGCCGGGCGCGAAGTCTACGTGATCGGCGGCGCGAACGGGGCCGCCAAGGAGGCGATCTTCCTAGCGAAGACGGCGACGCGCGTGACCATCGTGTGCGTTGAGCCTGCGCTTGCGTGTTCGTCCCAGTTCAGGGGTATCATCGAGGCGACGGACGCCATCGTCGTCCGTCCTGCGAGCAAGATCATCGCGGTGCGTGGGGAGGGCGAGCTTTCCGAGATCGACATCGAATCGTTGGCCGACGGGTCGGTCGAGACCGTGTCGTGCCCGGGTGCGGGCGTGTTCTCGTATGCAGGGGCCACGCCGAACACGGGCATGCTCGACGGCGCGATCGAGCTGGATGCCGCAGGCTATATCGTGACCGACGAGGCGATGCGCACGAGCGTGGATGGCGTGTTCGCGGCCGGAGACATCCGATCCAAGAAGGTGCGCCAGGTGGCGACTGCCGTCGGAGACGGCGCGATTGCCGGCATGTCCGCTTCTGCGTACTGTTATAGATAGGCTCTGTCGACGCTCGGCGCATCTTCGACCGTCCTCTTCTCTGGTGTACGCTTCGGAAGGGGGGAGCGTTCTGTCCTCTTGCTTGCCATAGGGCGCGCTCGTGCCGTACAATCCCGAATTCGGCAGGCATTTCCCCGGGAATTCGCCCGCCCCACACGCCGATCGTTTCGTGCGACGTCAACCCTGCGTCGCGTATGAATGCGCGTCCGCGCAGGGAAAGGACGTTGCCATGTCTTCGGACACCCGCATCATCGAGCCCAAATCTCCAGGCGATTCCGCAGCGGGTTCCCGCGCGCAATGGTCGGGCAAGCTTGCATTCGTGCTGGCCGCTGCCGCTTCCGCCGTCGGCTTGGGAAGCATGTGGCGCTTCCCGTATCTTGCGGCGCACTATGGTGGCGGGGCGTTCCTCCTGCTCTTCGTCGTTTTCGTGTTCACGCTCGGCATTTCGCTCCTCACGCTGGAAGTCGCCTTCGGCCGCAAGACGCGGCAGAGCGCGATCGGCGCATATCGCCAGTTCGGAGATCGGTATTCCTTCATCGGCGTGCTGTCGTCGGCAGTGCCGTTCATCATCGCGCCCTATTATTGCGTGATCGGCGGCTGGGTGACCAAATATTCGTTCGCCTACGTCTTCGACTCGCCTTCGGCGATGGCCGACGGGGGGACGTACTTCTCGTCCTTCATCGCGAACGGGCCGCAGAGCGTGAGTTTCATGCTGGTGTTTCTGGCGGTCACGTTCCTGACGGTCGCTCTTGGCGTGAACGGCGGCATCGAGAAGGCGAATCTCATCATGATGCCGGCGCTTATCGTCATGTCCATCGCGGTGGCTGCCTATACGCTGACGCTTCCCGGCGCGCTTGACGGGCTCGTCTATTACCTGAAGCCTGACTTTTCCAAATTCTCGATAGACCTCGTGGTCGCCGCGCTCGGGCAGACGTTCTTCGCGCTCTCCATCGCGATGGCCATCATGGTGACGTACGGCTCCTACGTGAAGTCCGAGGTGTCCATTCCCACGTCGTCCGTGCAGACCGCCGGCATGACGCTCGGCATATCCCTGCTCGCGGGCATGATGGTCGTGCCCGCCGCCTTCGTCGCGTTCGGCTCGGGTGCCGCCGTCGCCGAGAATTCGGGTCCGTCGCTCATGTTCATCGTGCTTCCTCAGGTATTCGAGAACATGGGGCCGGTCGCGGGTGCGCTCGGGTTCGTGTTCTTCCTGCTCGTGTTCTTCGCGGCGCTCACGAGCGCCATTTCGCTCGTCGAGGCGTGCACGTCGATTCTGGCCGATGCCCTCGGTGCCATGCGCCGCCGCGCGCTCGTCATCGTTATCGTGTACGTGTCCGTCGTCGGCATCGTCGTGGCGTTCGGGTACAGCGGGCTTTCGTTCATCCAGCCGATGGGCGAGGGATCGACGATCCTCGATGCGCTCGACTTCGTTTCCAATTCGGTGCTCATGCCTGCAGTCGCGCTGATCACCTGCCTGTTCTTCGGATGGATCGTGAAGCCTCGGGTCATCATCGACGAAATTCGCCGCTCGTCGGAATTCCGCCTGGCAAATGCGTGGTCGGTCATGATCAAGTACGTGGCGCCGGTCTGCATTCTCGTGATTCTCGTGGCGTCGATCGGGAAATCCCTCGGGTTCTTCAGCTTCTGATCCGAGCCGTCTCTCAGGCGTTTTGGTTCGGCAGGCCGTTGCGCACCCTACGTCTTTGTCTCGTGTCAGAAAACGGCCGTTTTACAAAGAAATGCGACGGATTTCGTATGCTGGGAAGCGTATGGGGTTTGGTATCCCAACATTCTCCCAGGTCAGATTCGCTTACGTTTTCAATTCCGATAAAGCCGAACCGAAGTTCAGTGTAAAACCGCCATTTTTGGCGCAGCGACGAAAACGGACGTTCAAAAATTGTAAATCAGTCATTTTTTGACATGCGTGCTGGCTGCATCCTAGCGTCAGAGCGGGCCATTGGCCTCTCCCTCGATTTTCGTTTTGACAACAGAGGCGATAGCCTGGCCTGCAGGCAATAGGCTGGCCTATGGAAACGATAGGCCAGCCTACGAAAACGGAGGAATGAACTGCTGAAACGGTCGGTTTGCCTTCGGGGCGATAGGCTAGCCTGCGGAGCAATAGCTGTCTTAAGGCACGGTCATGACCGACTCCTACGTCAAGCTCTTCGATGACAACCGCAACCTCATCCCCGTCTTCTCGCTCGAGGGCGATGACGAGCGCACCGACTGGCGCCGCGGCGAAGGCGTCGCCGCTCGTGTGTGGGAAAGCATGGGGAAGCTTCAGGAGCGCGGCATCATGACCGGCGCGTCGATCACGGTGACGTCGGGCAACATGCGCGATGTCACGGATTCTGAATACGTCGCCAAGTTGCGCGAACGTGGCGACGGCGTGATTTTCTACGTGGAGTTCGTCCAGCTGCAGTGCGGCACCGAAGACATGGTGCTCTCAATGGAAGAGCTGGAGGAGATGCGAGATCGCACCGACGTGCTTCGCGCGGACAAGAAGAACTCCTCGCTCGTGTTCCTGTCGTTCCCGGGCGACGAGGAGGCGATGGGCGGCTGCCTGGCGTCGGGCCGCGGCTTTTCCATATCAACGTCGAAGGCGCCGCCGAGCCCTGCTCGTTCTCTCCGTTCTCGGTCGCGAACGTTCAGGAAACGAGCCTTCTCGGGGCCCTTCGCTCGCCGTTCTTCGAGAAGGTGCAGGAAGTGAGCCACGCGCACGATTCCGCCGAAGAGCATATGGGCGGCTGCACGCTGTTCCAGCACAAGGACGGGGTCATGGCGCTGATGCAAGCAAGCTAGCCTCGACTTCTCGACGCACGGCCGCCCGCACGGGTGCGGGCGGCCGTGCGCATTCAGGGGAGGGAGAGCGTTCTCAGGCGACGGTTCCTGCGTCCTTCTCGGCCTCAAGCACCTCTTCCTGCGAACGGTCGATGAGCGCACGGCGCACGCGAAGGATCGCGTAGCCGACGAAGATCACCGTGTACGTGACGACCGAAACGGTCGCGGCGACGCCGCCGCTGACGGCGCTCGGCATGAGCAGTAGAAGCAGGTGCGCGTACACCAGCCCGAAGAACAGGTACGACAGGCGCTGCAGGGCCTTCCACCCCTTCATGTCCATGTGTTTCTTCACGAACTTGAACGATGTCACGCCGAGCAGTATCAGCAGTACGAACAGCACGAGCGCCACAACGATGCCCATCATGACGTTGCTCTTGACGTCCGCGCCTCCGATTAAGGGCGACAGATAGGACTGCAGGTACGCGACCACGTGCCCGAGCGTGAGGATCCATGCGATGATGGAAAGCTCGGCGCGAATCGGGCGCAGCCAGCGCGCGACCTTCGACGTGTGCGAGAACACGCCGATGTACATGACCACGATGAACATGGCCAAAGGCACCAGGCACTTCTGGATGGTCCAGAAGAAGGCCAGGCGCATGCCGCGCGACGCCCCGATCGAGTCAAGCGCCAGGAACGTCGCGACCGCGACCGCTGCAAGGACGTAGAAGACGACGGGCGCCTTCTTCATGGGGTTTCGCAGCGCGAAGCACGCCGCGATGGTGATGATGAGGACCAGGATCGCATTCATGACCTATGCTTCCTTGCTTCGGGCCTGAAGCTCTTCGATGACGTCGGAGAGGAGCTGCTCGTCGAAGAGGAAGAAGCCCTTCGTGAACTTCAGGATGCCGCGATAGAAACGCGTGTGCAGGAGGTGCCCGGCAAGCTCGGCGAGCGTGTCGAACCATGAGAGGATATGCGCCTTCAGGAAGTCGCGCGAGATGCGCAGCTGCTCAATCGCAGCCTCGACGTCGCCCGCCTCAAGCGCCTCGATGGCACGGTTGGACAGGATGACCAGGAACTCGCACATGAACGACAGGTGGTCATGCGGGTAATCGTAGCCTTCCGCGCGTTCCACGCTGTATTGACGATACAGCTGATAGACCTCGTGGTAGGCTCCCTGGAACATGAGCCCCTCCTCGCTCGTGTGCACTGATTCATAAGGGGCGGCGTAGCGGCCCTTCCATGAAGAGGTGCATCCGAACGCTCCGGTGTAATCGACGGCAAGTTCTTGGCGCGTTCCGGAATCGCGCTTCGCGAGATAGCGCGTCATGTCGTTGATACCCTCGGCGAGCTCTTGATTGATGTCCGCGTAGGCCGAAAGGTCGGCGGCCGCGAAGCCCTCCACCTGCTCGGCGGTCAAGGGCATGAAATACACGCTGGCCAGCATGTCATAGGTCGCATTGCGGCCTTGAAGCGCCGCGATGATGTCCGCGTAAGGCCCGCCAGCGTGCGTTTCGGCGTTGTCTCTCAGGTCTGTCATGGGTTCCTCCCGATTGCGATTGCGTTCTGCGGGTCTTGCGCCATCCGGCCGCCGCCCTGCGCGACGAAGGCGCGGATGGTAGGAGGCGCAGGGCAAAGGAGGGAGTATGCCCTGCGCCGGATTGGGGGGGGGGACGATGATCGTCCGTCCTCTCCGGGGTCCTACGCACGGGACCCCGGCGGTTCCAGACGTTACTTCTCGTAGCGCCTGACTTCGATGTCCGAGCTCTTCCAAGGCTGCCATTCGGCGGTCTTGCGCATGATGTAGATGGTGGCGGGTCCTACGCCGCCGATATCCTCGAGCTGGTGGCAGTTCGCTTCGCCGGCATCGGCGACGGCCTTGGAGACGGCGCTGTCGGGGTCGTCCAGGTCGCCGAAGAGCCGGGCGCCGGTGCAGCAGTTATGTACGCATGCGGGCTCCCAGTCCTTGTCGGGCTCGGCGATGTGGTCTTCATAGCATAGCGTGCATTTGTCGACCGTGTTGCTGTTCTTGTTGTACCAGCGCATCTCGTAGGGGCAGCCCTGCATGCAGCTCTGGCAGCCGATGCAGGTCTTCTTGTCGATGAGCACGACGCCGGTCTCTTCGTCGCGATAGCTCGCGCCGGTGGGGCACACCTCGATGCAGCCCGGGTTCTCGCATTGCTGGCACTGCAGGGGCAGCCAGTACATGCTCACGTCGGGATACGTTCCCATCGGACCGATGGCGCTCACGCGGTTGCGATACACGCCCAGGTCGATGTTGTGCCAATGCTTGCAGGCGGCGACGCAGGAGTCGCATCCGCTGCAGCGATCGAGGTCGATAACGAGGCAATTCTTCATTAGAACACATCCTCCGTCCTGGATTCGCCCTGCAGGGTGGGCATGAAGGGCTGGAACTCTTCAGGCTCGACCCAGACGTTGTCGGGGCGTTCGGATTTCTCGATCTTCACCGTGAAGCCGCGGTTGGTGTAGGAGCCGAAGACCTCGTTGAACGGCGCCGTGTTCTTGGTGAGCACGTTGACGTTCTCCTGGGTCCAGCCGCCGTCGGGCTTGGCCTGCGACTCGTCGAAGGCCTCGGGGTTCCAGAAGCGCTCCATCCACACGGTGTGGGGGTTGATGGCCTCGGTCAGCCATGCGCGTGCACGGATCTCGCCGCGGCGGCTCGTGACCTTCACCCAGTCCATGTGCTCGATGCCGAGCTCCTTCGCGCTGGCCGGGTTCATGCGGACCTCGGCGCAGGGGAACAGCTCGCGGCTGTAGGCCGCATGGCGCATGGTGCCATGATGGAAGTACGGGACGCGGCCGCTGGTGAGGACGAACGGGTACTCGTCGCGGTCATCGATCTGCTGCTCGGCATCGGAGTACGGGCTCTCGCAAGGCTCGATGGGCACGCAGATCGGGCTGTAGTCGTCGCAGGCCTCCTGCGGCTTGGGGTAGCAGTAGGGATAGCCGGTGCGGGCCAGGCGGACCAGGATCTGGGTGTAGGTCTCGATCTTGCGGGACTCGGTCGCGAAGCCGATGGGCAGGTTGTCGTCGTCCTTGGCGATCTGCTCGTGTTGGTTGTACTGGAAGTAGTCGGGCTTGACCAGGGGCACGTACTTGCCGGTGTTCTTGCTGAGGTCATCCCAGTCCTTCGCGCCGAACTTCTTGACCAGGCCGTTCTTGATATCGCCTTCGGTCGCGCTTCCCATGTAGCCGGGCTTGAGTCCGGGCAGCTCGCCGCCGAGCTTCTCGGCGACCTTCTTGAGCACCTGGGCCGCAGGGATGCTGTGGCTGACGGTCTCGCCGATGTGGGTGACCTCGTTCTGCAGCCATTGCGTGTCGAGCTGGGTCATGTTGACCATGGGCTCCTCGAGCCACTCGCGCAGCGGGAACATCAGGTCTGCGGCCTCGAATTGGAACGAGGTGATCATCGGGTACTGCGTGATGACGTAGTCGACCTCGGGGAAGACCTCGTACCAGCTCTTGGCGTTGCCGAGCATGGCAAGCTTGTTGCCGGACATGTCGAACCAGACGCGCGGCTTGAAGGGCTCGCCCGTGGCGATGGCCTCGCGCACGCTGGGGATGTGGCTGTGGCACCAGGCGTACAGGCCCTTGTGATCCTTCATGCCGATGCGGTCGACGAGCAGCTGGTTAGCGAGCTCCTGCTGGGAGACGTCGGCCTTGCCCGCGGGGGTCTCCTCGCCGCGCGCCCAGGCCTCGTTCTGCGCGTCGGACAGGCCGATGACGGCGCCGATGCCGTACATGGCGCTGAACATGCCGCTGAAGCCGTTATTGAAGGTGTACTGACGCTTGAGCGACTGCTCGCCTGTGGCGTCGGTGAAATAGCCGCCGCCCTTCTGGGTCATGGTGCAGCCGGGCTTGTTGATGTAACCCATGATGGAGTCGAGTCCCATCAGGCCGATCGGCACCTGGCTGGCAGACTCGGTCATGTCGGATGCGACGCCGTTGGCTATGCCGCCGACATGCTTCAGGCAGCCGCCCTCGTCATCCGCATGCGTGTACAGGCGAATGGCCTTCTCGATCTTGTCGGCTTCGAGCCAGCAGTCCTCGGCGGTCTTGTCGAGCGTCCAGGGATCGGCCTCTTCCTTGTAGATCTGGCCGGCGGTCTTGTAGGTCTTGCCCTTGAACTCGCCTTCCCAGAAGATCTCGGGGTCGACGGCGCTGTCGTCGGGCGCGCTGTACTCGAACGGGGCCACGGCGCCGGTCTTCAGGTCATAGCAGACGTAGGCGGGGGTGTGCTCGGGCGTGGATTGCTCGAAGTCAGGAAACAGCTCGTTGGCCTTGACGGGCAGCTTGGTGTCCGGGTCGATCAGGAAGGGCAGGTTGGTCCAGTACTTCGTGAACTTCTCGTTGTAGAGCTTGTTCTCGAAGATGTAGCGGTACCAGCACAGGACGAGCTTGGTGTCGGTGGCCGGGCGGATGGGCAGCCATACGTCGGCATGCACGGCGTCGGGCGAGAAGTTCGGGTCGATGACGACGGTCTTCACGCCGGCCGCGCGGAGCTCGGCCATGCCGCGTCCGGATTCGGCCGTCTCGGAGACGGAGGGCTGGGCGCCCCAGACCACGACGACCTCGGCCTTGTTGTCAGGCGCGGGCCGGAAGATCTCCTGAACCGCGTTGTCGGCGATGGATTGGTCGTCTCCGCCGTAGAACAGCTTGGAGAGAGTCCAACGGGGCAGGTAGCACTGCGCGCAGCCTGGCTCGAATACGGTGGGCGAGCCCATGGCCATGGGAAGCGTCATGGCTTCCATGAACGAATACGAGCCGCCGCCGCCGACGCTTGCGAAGAACGAATAGGGGCCGTACTGGTTGACGGCATCGGCGATGTGGGTCGCCGCCTCGTCGACAGCTTCGTCCCAGGTGATCTGCTCCCATTTGTTGGTGCCACGCTCGACGTGGCGCAGCGGGTGCAGCACGCGGCGCGGGCTGTACATGGTGTGGACCTGGTTCAAGCCCTTGATGCACATGCCGCCGCGGCTCACGGGAGCCTCCGGGTCGCCTTCGAGCTTGACGACGACGCCGTCCTTCAAGTATGCGATGGCGGGGCACATCTGGATGCAGCCATGACAGCTGGTGCGCATCGTGGTGTCGTAGTCGACGTGACTGTCGAACGTGACGTCTTTCTTATCGCTCTCTCCCTCCTTCGACTTCATGCATCCCGAAAGGGAGGCGCCGATGGCCGTGGCGGCCGCGGTCATCGCGGACGCTTTCACGAAGTTTCGGCGAGTCAGACCGGATTTCGTCATAGTCTCCTTCTTTCCCGTTCTCGTCGATTCTCATCCGAAGCGCGCTCTGCGCTTCGGATCCCCCTACAGATCAGATAGATACGAGCGTCCCTCCTCCGTCAGCTTCCATCCCTTATCCCAGGCCAGAACGCCCGCGCGCTCAAGCTTGTCGACGAATACGCTCGGCTGCACGGCCTCGGTGCGTCCGTTGATGACGGTCTCGAGCACCGGTCGGCCGGCCAGCAGGGATTTGATGTCGTCGTAGCTGCGCGGCTCTTC
>ERZ773051.1137-NODE-1137-length-15329-cov-5.510737_pt1 | contig 15329 bp, 10 predicted proteins | sample MGYA00580631_ERZ773051 | MGnify/ENA primary metagenome ERZ773051 (study PRJEB29015, sample SAMEA2738137) | human oral metagenome | biome: human oral; feature: human-associated habitat; material: saliva | place: China | collected 2204 ...
ATGCTTCGCATCTAGGAGGATTTATCTTTTTTACACAGCCTCTAGCCCGGGTTCAGTTTCAAACCCGAACTACCCTTCCTTTCATTTTTTGATGGTAAAGGAGCAGACAGAAAACAAATGAAGACTATCTATTTTCCGAGCTTTCCGCTCGTGTTCAAATCAGAACACACGCTTTACCTTTCTTAATTTTTATTTTTTAGATATTTTTCTACTATTATATAGTGTATATAGTGTATATAGTGGATAAATAACTACTTTAAAAGTGGATTAAGCTTGAGTCAATGAATCAAGAAAATCGTATAACTTTTTGTTCATTTCAGAATAATCGTTGGCACGTAATTGTTCAGGTGTTTGAACAAAAGGCAAGACTTTATTTTGCTTACGTAAATGCTCTTCACCGTCAGCAGCTATAAGTAAATCAATGGCTTCAGGATCAAACTCCAAGTGTGCCTGAAAGGCATAGTGTTTAGGACTGAAGCGAACAATTTGGCGTGGGCAACCTTGACTAGTAGCAAGAACAACTGCATTATCAGTCAATCCAGGCATATCACCATGCCAGTGGCCAGTATTGAGAGTTGTGCCAAAACCTTTGACATGCTCATCAGCTAATCCATCATCCATAAGTGTTATTGGAAACACACCAATTTCGCGTTCTGGACTATGCTCATACTTACCACCATAGGCTACAGACAGAAGCTGAGCTCCCAAACATACACCAACAATATAGATATCAGCAGCAATTGCTTTTTGCATAAATGCAATCTCAGCGTTTGGGTCATAATAAGGAAAGGTCTGACGATCCTCATCAGGTGACTGAGGACCACCCATCACAATTAGAAAATCAATACCTTCAACGGTTTCAGGAAGGACCTCTTCCTCATATACCTTGGTTGATGTGATATTATGTCCACGGTCTTGAGCCCATTTTAAATAGGCTCCTGGAACTTCGAACGTTTCGTGTAAGATAAAATGAATATTCATTGTTTTTTCTTCCATCTATTATTAATTATCCTTGATAGTAGACCCGCTAAGATTAGAGGAACTGCTACCAGCCCTCCTTGACCGGTAAAACCTAGAACTAAAGCTATTCCCGTCAGAGGAGCATCCAAAGTTGTTACTAAAAATATGGTTGCACCAAGTAACATTCCTAAATTAGGATTTAGGGACAAACCAAAAGTCTCAAGACACCTTGTTAATAAGAAACCCGATCCGACACCTAAAGTAAACGAAGGCGTCAGTGTCCCTCCATAAGTACCTGACCATAGCAACAAGCACACAATAAGCCCTTTGATTACTAGCAAAATCGGAAGGTATTCCGAAGTTCCTCCAGAGAACATCCATTGTGCTAGAACCTGACCATTTCCCATGATTATAGGATAGAAAGCTACAATACCACCTAATATTATAAAAGAGACGGGCATGGTCCAGAGAATATGTTTATCTGTTATACGACTTTTACTCGCCTTTTTAGCTAAAACTTTAAATATAAGTGCAATCGGAGTTACAAACAGCGTCAAAACAAGAATCTGTATCAAACTAGTAGGATGTAAGCTTACTTTATCAACTAAATATATAGCTTTCCCACCAACAATTGGACGAGCACAATAAGCTGACAAATAGGTTGTCACAAGAATGATACCAATGTTTTTCAGTTTCCAAGCAACTCCCAAAGTTTCCAAAACAAACAGTGTACTGGCAAAGGGAACTTGGTAAACCGCAGCTAAACCTGCTCCTGCACCACATGCAATCATGAGTTGTCTTTCAGGAATTTCTAAACCCAGTTTTTTTGATAAACTGCCAGCACATAAGGCACCTAATTCTCGTGGAGCTGCTTCCTTGCCTACTGAAGCACCTGCTCCAACGATTGCTACTTGCACCAAAGCATGTAGACTTTGGCCAAGAAAATTTGGACTCTTCTTGCCAACGAGTTGCTTAGCCTTTCTAATGGAAAGAAGGGAGACTCGACGCTGAAGGAAATACCAAAAGATGCTAGCTAAGACACCAGCTACCACTATAACTACGAAGCGTCGATAAGCACTTACAGAATTAAATTGTAACAAGAGATCTGTCGTATCATTGCCAAAAGTAAGAAATTTTATAAAATCTAAAAGATAGTGGCAAAGAATACCAATCAGACCAGAAGCTATTCCGGTTGTCAAAACAGCCAAACTTAACCTAATCGACTTGGGGAGCCAAGTCAAACTCTTTCTCTCTTTACTACCCATATATTAGAGTATGGCTAAAATTGCTTTAACCAACTTTTCCTACTGTCTTTAGAGTAGGGTCAATCCCTTCTTTGTTTTTATTTCATAGTAAGGCAATCTCGTGCTGAATTAGAAAAACTAAAACTAGCTTTCATTCTTTGACCTTTTTAACTATATTCTAGTCTTAATGATTTTGTTCTATGTTATAAGTAGTTTATCTCTGAATGACCTAAAGTTGTTCTTAACAAAGCAAGTGGCAAACTGTAAATTGTTTTATTATATTGCGACACCATTTCATTGTAGTATAATTTTTGATTAGCAACAAGTACTTCTGACTCTTTAATCTCAGCAATCAAATCCTTTATACTTTGATCAGCTGTAATATTTGTATCTCTTTCGATTTTCTCTATAATTTTATTCTTCGTTTCCTCTAGTTTAGTAGAGTATTCATGTTTAGAAAAATTGCCAGACTCACCGTAAGACTTCCGCTTAGATTCTGAATGATTAGCTTTGTTTTCATCGTTAGTCAAATTGTTGACAGACTTTTTTTCCTCTAACAATTCTGAAACATTTTTTCTAACAGACATTTTTAACTCATGGTCTACAATCTTATCAGTCAGTTCTCGCAGTTGTACAATCAATTTTTCCACATACTGTTCTTTAATTTCAATTGCACTGTATGATGATTTAATTGACTCTTTTAAGTTAACAACTTTATGGTATTGAAATAGGAACACTATTATGATATAGCTTAAAACTGCAAATACGATAGATGCTCCTTGAAATGGTTCATAGTCTATCTCACTACCACTTGTATCTATAGCAGAAAATATAACCAACCAAACCATGGTCAGGAAAGCAATTATAAAAACTCCACGAATGATACGAAATAATGGATTATTCATTAAGTTTGACATCAATTATTCCTTTTTAAAGTTCAGCCAAAATAGCTTTCAGCAAGCCTTTGAAATCCCCTTTAACACGTTCTGTCACTTCCACAACTTCTTCGTGATTGAGTTCTTCTTGGAAACCAGCCGCAAAGTTGGTAATACATGAAATACCAAGAACTTTCAAACCAGAATGTGCTCCAACAATGACTTCAGGGACAGTTGACATCCCAACAGCATCTGCACCAAGAGTCTTATAAGCACGAATTTCAGCTGGAGTTTCGTAAGTTGGACCAGTCACACCGATATAGACACCATCATCTAATTTAATGCCCAATTTGTCAGCAACTCGATGTGCAGTCTCACGGTATTCTGGAGTATACGCTTTAGACATATCTGGGAAACGAGGACCAAAATCATCCAAGTTTTCACCAATCAATGGGTTTTGACCAGTCATGTTGATGTGGTCAGTGATGGCCATCAAAGTGCCTGGACCAAAGCCGATACCACCTGCTGCATTGGTTACAACAACTCCTTCGCATCCAAGAGCTTTCATAACACGTACAGGGAAAGTAACTACTTCAAGCGGATTTCCTTCATAAAAATGGAAACGTCCTTGAAGAGCTAAAACCTTACGTCCAGACAAAGTTCCATAAACAAGTTTTCCAGCATGACCGACAACCGTTGATTGCCCCCAGTTTGGAATATCCGCATAGTCAATGACAACTGCGTCTTCAACTTCTTCAGCCAACTCACCAAGTCCAGAACCCAAAATTAAACCAAACTCAGGTTTTTCAATTCCTTTGCTTTCCAAAAATGCTTGAGTAACTCTAATTTTTTCAAGTAGCGACATGTTAATTCTCCCTTAATTTTATTTCATTCTTAAAAACTGACCAATTTTTGAAAAAGTTCTTGCATTTCGAATGGTTATAGAAGGATAAAAAGGTGCTTTCAATAGCTTCTTATGATAAGCCGTTTGGTTATAGCTTGATTTATCAAATTTACCCCAGTAGATCCCAAGTTGACCAAGATGAATAATTTCATCTCCCAACTCTAAAGACTCAATAACATTCCTTATTTCGTTCTTGTCAAGTCTTTCAGTATATAAGAGGACATCTTTTCTATAGAAATCATCTTCCCACCACTTAGGTAAAGATGCCACTTCATTTTGGTAATCTTCTAGAGTAAAAAGAGAAAACACCTTAATAAATGGATAAGTCTTATTAAGAAATCTCTCTAAAACTAAGAGGAGTTCCACTTTCATCAAGGATGAATTGAAGAAAAAATTTCCACTATTTATATAGGAAGAAACATTTGACATCCCAAGTTCTTTCAACTCATGACAAAATTCTTCCATGACTACCTTGTGACGACCACCAACGTTTATTCCACGGACCAAAAATGCATAGCGCTTCATTTTAGACAAGTTTATCCAAGAAGCTTTCACCAATCATGGCTTTATCTACACCAAAGTTTTCAGCGACAGTTGCTGAGATGTCAGAGAAATGACCTACTGGAATAAGTCCATTTCCTTTGAATGATGGGCTGTAAGCCAAGAAAGGAATATATTCACGAGTATGGTCTGTACCTGCATAAGTTGGATCATTTCCGTGGTCTGCTGTAATCATCAAGAGATCATCTTCACGCATGGCAGCAATGATTTCAGGCAAACGTTGGTCAAATTCGTGCAAACAATCACGATATCCATGTGGATCACGACGGTGTCCATAAAGGGCATCGAAGTCTACCAAGTTTGTGAATGAGAAGCCATGTTTAAAATCTTCAGAAGTCATAGCTTTAATCAAATTATCAATACCATGGCTATTTGATTTGTTGTGGCCCATATCGTGGTTAATACCAGCTCCGTTGAAAATATCATTGATTTTACCAACGGCATAAGTATCAATACCAGCTTCATTCAATTTATCCAAAACAGTTGGTGCAAATGGTGAAACAGCCAAATCTCGACGATTAGATGTACGAGTGAAGTTTCCAGGCTCACCAACGTAAGGACGAGCAATGATACGCCCTAGAAGAGCTGGACGCTCAAGGGTAATTGAACGCGCATATTCACAAATACGATACAACTCATCCAATGGAATAATGTCTTCGTGTGCAGCAATTTGAAGAACTGGGTCAGCTGAAGTGTAAATAATCAATTCACCAGTTTCCATTTGACGAGGTCCAAAGTCTTCAATAACAGCTGTACCTGAGTATGGTTTATTAGCTTCACGAATGACTTTACGACCTGAGAATTCCTCAATTTTAGTGAGAATTTCTTCTGGGAATCCGTTCCAGAAGGTATCAAAAGGTTCAGTAATATTGAGACCCATGATTTCCCAGTGACCAGTCATCGTATCCTTACCAAGAGAAACTTCCTGCAATTTTGTTGCATAACCAGTTGGGTTGCTTTCTGTCGGTACTGTTTTCAAAGGTGTTTCACGAGGAATATTTCCTAGACCAAGCTTAGCCATATTTGGCACATTCAATCCTACTGATTTAGAGATATGACCAAGGGTATCTGAAGCACCATCTGGCACACCTGCATTGACAAAGTCATTGGCATCTGGAGCAGCACCAATTCCTACTGAATCAAGAACGACTAAATGCATTCGGTTAAATTTGGACATAATAACACCACAAAGAGATAAAATCTTTTCGAAATTACCTCTTGCCTTTCTATATTATTTAATAGTTTGACAAAAATTAATTAGTTTTCCTCATTAAAAGTGAGGGGAAATCAAAATTGGACTAGGCCTTGACTTCAACGACCTTAACACCGTCTTTTCCTGCAACGATGACTTTGTTAACCATACCATTGAACAATCCATGATCGACAACACCTGTCATAGCTTTTAGTTCTTCACCAAGAGCTACTGGATTTTCAATCTTACCTAAATCAAGATCGATGATATAGTTCTTCATATCTGTAACAAAGCGGTCACCTTGTTCCGTAAGTCGGAATGATGGCTTATAACCCTTAGACTCAAAGACACGATACAGACGATCAGCACCATATTGAACCACTTCAACTGGTAATTTGAAAGCACCTAATTGATCAACCATTTTAGACTCATCAACCACCCAGATATATTCTTTCGTAGGTGTAGCGACAATTTTTTCCATCAAAAGGGCACCACCGCCACCTTTAATCCCGTTGAGTTGAGGGTCTACTTCGTCGGCTCCATCAACAGTAACATCAATACTGTCAATGTCATCCACTGCCTTCAAAGGAATGCCTAAGCCTTCAGCTTGTTTAGTGGTTTGACTTGATGTCGTTACACCAACAACACTAAGACCTTCTTCCTTAATACGACGGCCAATTTCCTCTACGAAGAAGTAAGCTGTTGACCCTGTACCGAGTCCAACAACCATTCCATCTTCAACATATTTAGCAGCGGTTACACCAGCGATTTTCTTAAGTTCTTCCATGCTCGTCTCCTTGCATCTTTCTATAATAGTCATTCAAAACAATTATAACATGTTTCACCAGTAAATAGAAATGATATGAGGGAGGAAAACCGAGCAAAAATAAAAACTAGATCCTAAATAGAATCTAGTTTTGATGGGGAACTAATTTAATAGGACCACTTAATCTTCTTTACGACGTTTGAAGAATCCTACAAAGGCTGCAAAAATCATTGAAAGAAGTCCAATAAATCCAGCATTGCTAGTGTGCTCACCAGTTTGTGGCAACTCAGCTTGAGGCACTACAGGAACTTCAGTATCTGGAGTTGGTGTAGTTGGCGGTGTCACTGGAGTTGGAGGAGTAACAGGTGTTGGTGGTGTTTGTGGAGTCGGTGGTGTTGGTGGTACCACGTGAGACTCTCTCTCAACGACATAGTTCTTGTGCCATACAACACTTGGTTTTTCAGGAGTTTTAGGTTCTACTGGTTTAGCAGGAACTTCAACTACTTTTGGTGTTGGTGGCGTTGGTGCCGTTGGACCTGTTGGTGGTGTTGGTTCTTGTGGTTTACCAGGAACTTCAACTACCTCTGGAGTTGGTGGCGTTGGTGCCACTGGCTCTTTTGGAGGGGTTGGTGGTGTTGGTTCTTGTGGATTGATACCAACTGTTTTAACGACTGGTTTAACCGGTGCTGTTGGTGGTGTTGGTGCCTTAGGTTCTTCAGGTTTTTCACCTGGATTCTTAGGCAAACCAAGGTTAGAGTTGATTGCGAACCAGTAAACTGTTGGTGCACCATCAGCATTTGCACCATCAGCAGTAAATACCAAGTGACCATTAGTCATCTTGATACCTGCACCTCCATAGTAGAGGTAAGGTGAATCAGCGTTATCCCAACCTGTCAATTCTGATGTTGTCTCACCATTAAAGACTGCACCATGGTCAATGTATTGGTTATCATTGACTGATGTTACTTCTTTAGTAGCAGCATCATAAGTAACTGATGATTTTGGAATAGCGATGAATTGGTTATCACCAATATTTACATATTCTTGGTGACGTGTTGATTGGTATTTTTTCTTAGGTGTGAATGTAATCAAACCAGTTTCAGCAGAAACGCTGTATGAACCAATAACATCATCTTTATCACCAAATGTATAATCTTGGTTACCAAGAGCGTGTCCATTACCACTACCTGAAGCATTAAGAGTTGTTACATCAGATGGAATTTCACGTGAGACAACCCATTCTGAACCATTCCAGTCAGTGATAGGAACCACTACCTTAAGTGGGTTCTCATCTGAAATGTTAACTGTAGCTCCACCAAAATCTGCGTAACCAGATTTTGTAACAACTTCACCGTTTTGGATTGCCAAAGTAGAACCATCTGCGTAAGGATTATATGTACCGCGGACAGTATTACCATTAACGTCTTTCGCTTCTACTGTAAGTGGACGTGGGCGCTCAGATGTTTCAACATAAGCTGCACCATTCCAGTGGTTTAGTGAGTTAAGTGCTACGATAGCATTACGCTCACTAAGGTTGAACATTTTACCATCTTTATCGTAAAACTCAACATCTACAGCTACTTTAACTGGTTTATCTTGATCAGTTGATGCACCAACTGTCATAGTTACTGTTGGATCCTTACTGATTTTCGCGATACCTTTTCCGTCATTTGATGGAAGGCTAACAATTTCGTAGCGGTAAACAACACGTTTGATTGCTGATGCTTCATTCTCAACAATCATGCTTGATTGGTTCAAACCATCATATGTAACAACAAATTTGTCACCTTCTTTAACTTGAATCCACTCATCTTCAGTGTTTGTCCAAGGACTGTTTGAAACAATGTCAGATGCTTGTAACTTGTTAGAGTCATATTGGAAAACATTACTTGTGTTAAGACGCTCTTGTGCTTCTTTTGTCAAGTAGTTGCTTACACCTTCAACTTTGTGTGTCGCATCGTTTTCACGTTGGAAAGTCAATTCTTGAACAACTTCAACATCTTTAAGGTTACGATATACAGGATCATTCATGTATTTATCGTAAGCTGTTTTAGCTTCTTGGTATTGTTTAAGTGCTGTTTGGTAGACAGCTAATTTGTTTTGATACTCAAGGTACTCTTGGTCATATTTAGCTTTTTGCTCATTGTAGACAACCAAGGCTGCTTCGTATTTAGCTTTAGCATCTGCATTGTATTTTTCAATAGCTTGTTTTGTTTCAAGATTTGCTTCATAAGCTGTTTTCTTAGCGTTATAAAGTTCAAGATTCTTGTCATATGCTGCTTTTTCTACATCATATTTAGCTTTTGCTTCATTATATGCTGCTAGCTCAGTTTGATATTTAGCTTCAGCTTCAGCGTTACGTTTTTCAGTAACAACTTTTTCAGCTACTTTATTATCATAGTTAGCTTTTTCAGCGTTGTATTTGGCTTTATCGCTATTGTACTGAGCAAGAGCTGCTTCATAATCAGCTTTTGCTTGGTTATATGTTGCCAATTCTGCTTGGTATTTAGCTGCAGACAAGGCATTTTCTTTATCAGCTGCTTCTTTTTCTGCTACCTTAGCATCATAAGTAACTTTCTTAGTCTTGTACTCTGAAAGAGCTGAGTCATAAGCTTGCTTAGCAATTTGGTATTGCTCTGAAGCTTTATCATAAGCTGTTTTTTCAGTATCATATTTAGCCTGAGCTTCAGCATTTGTTTTATCAGCAAGTGCTTTCTCAGCTAATTTGGCATCGTAGTTTGCTTTTGCTTTATCATAGTCAGCTTTATCTGACTTGTATTGTTCTTTAGCCGCTTTATAATCAGAAACGACTGTATTGATTTTCTCTGCTTGTGCTTTATTATCTGCAGCAGCTGCTTCAACAGTTTCTTTAGTTTGAGCAGGTTCTTCCTTAACCTCAACCCCTTCGTTAGTTGCAGCTGTTTTTGCAGCTTCTAAGCTTGTATTTGTTACTTCACTCGTTGTAACAGTTGTGTTGCCTTCTTCAGTAACGTTAACAACTTTCTTTTCAGTTGAATCTGCTACGGCAGAAGTGCTTTCTTCAACAACATCTGTTGCTTCAACTGCTGGTGTTGCTGAATCTGTAGTTGTTGCTACTTCATCCGCGCTAGCATTTGAAGCTCCTACTGCAAGAACTGCAGTCCCCAAAAGAACAGAAGCCGCACCAAGGCTAGACTTTCTGAGTGAATAACGTTGTAATTCCTTTTTCCCCATTTAAATTACGTCCTTCTATATTTAGTTATGTTCATATTCTAACAAAAGAAAGAATCATGTCAATTTGAGATATCTCATAAAAACACCCATTCCTTTAAATTCGATTAGATTCTTAAATTCAAATATTTTTTAATATCAAATTATTTGATAGATAAAACCCTATATTTAATAGCATTTTCGATACAAATAGGAGGTTTAATTTTATAATATCTAGTCCGATTCGCTTTAATGTTTTTTTATTGAAAAGATTATGAAAAACAATCAACTATAAGCTTTCATTTTACTTTTCATTGCGATATTTAGCTTTTGGACAGCTATTTCACCTAAATCATGTCCTCTCGTTTGTCCTATTAGTTTTAACTTTCAAACTTTTTTATACCGATAATATGCAAAGAATAGGTAACAAAAAAAGACTAGACTGTCTTGCATGGCAAAACAACCTAATCTTTCATTTTGTCTTATTAATGTTTACGTTTACGAGCTGACCATAGACCTGAAAGGGCCATTGAAATCAAGCCTAGACCTGTTACAGATGCTAATTTTTGGTTAGAGTCACCTGTTTCTGGCAATACGGCGCTATTAGTTCTTTCTGTTTCTTGCTTAGCAACTTCAGAAGAAGTTGGTGTAACGCTTGGTCCTGTAGGTGTTCCAGGAGTTTTTGGTTTTTGAGGCGTTGGTGGCGTCGTTGGTACTGGACGTGTTACGCGCTCAACAAGATAATTTTTATGCCATTTTACCTTAGGAGCTACAAGTTCTTTAGGTGAAACAGGTTTATTAGGAACATTAACTGTGACCATAGTTGGTGGTGTTGGAGCTGTTGGCTCTGTTGGTGGCGTTGGTTTTGTTGGCTCACCAGGTACCTCTACAACTACTGGTGTAGGTGGAGTCGGAGCCTTAGGTTCTACTGGAGCCGTAATCTTACGTGGCTCTACTGGCACTTCAACTAAAGCTGGAGTTGGTGGCGTTGGAGCTTTTGGCTCAGTTGGAGCCTTAGGTTCCTCAGCATCAACTGTAACCACAGTGTAGTTAGGTCCTGTCGGTGGTGTTGGTGCTTTAGGTTCTTCTGGTTTGCTTGGTTCCGCTGGAACTTCAACAACTGTCGGAGTTGGTGGCGTTGGAGCCTTAGGCTCTGTTGGAGCTGTTGGCTCCTCAGCATCAACTGTAACAACTGTATAGTTAGGTTCTGTTGGTGCTGTAGGGGCAGTTGGTGGGGTTGGTTCTGTTGGTACTGCTGGAAGAACTTCCAATGTAATCGTTGGTGGGGTTGGAGCCTTTGGTTCTTCAGGAGCCGTTGGCTCTTTTGGCGCTTCACCTGGATTTTTTGGAATACCAACATTTGAGTTAATCGCAAACCAGTAAACTGTTGGTTGACCAGCAGCATTAGCTCCATTGGCTGTAAATACCAAGTGACCATCAGCCATCTTCAATCCTGCTCCACCATAATAGAGGTATGGAGAAGATGGATTGTCCCAACCTTCAAGAGTCGTTGAAGATTCACCATTAAAGATTGATCCATGTTCAATGTATTGGTTATCTTTAAATGATGTTACCTCTTTTGTAGCAGAGTCATAAGAAACACTCGAATTTGGAATTGGAATATATTTATTGTTTCCAACATTTGCAGACTCTTGGTGCTCCACATTTTCAAACTTTTTCTTAGGAGTAAAGATGATACGTCCAGAAGTTGGATCAATCGTATAAGAACCGATCACATCATCTTTACCATCTAGAGCGAACTCATCTGTTCCAATAGAGTGACCGTTCCCAGCACCTGAAACATTGACTGAAGTTGCGTCAATAACAGTTTCTTCACTAACTGTAAATTCACTACCATTCCACGTTGCTTTTTGTGCCACAATCTTGATCGGATTTTCAGCAGAGATAGTGACATCCGCAGTACCAAAGTCAGCTGTTCCATTTTTAACAAGAACCGCATTGTTTTCAATGCTCATTGATGAACCATCTGCATAAGGATCCCATGTTCCACGAACAGTCTTACCATCTTTATCTTTGGCTTCTACTGTAAGAGCACGAGGTTTATCCCCACTATCTACGTAAGAAGCTCCTGTCCAGTGGTTGAGAGAGTTCAAAGCTACAATAGCATTGTGTTGTGTCAAATCAAACTTATTGCCATTACCATCATAGAATTCAATATCAACAGCAACTTTAACGGGTTTATTTTGGTCTGTTGAAGCACCGACTGTTAGTGTTACAGTTGGGTCTGAGCTAACGGCTGCAATTCCTTTACCGTCATTTGATGGTAGACTCAAAATCTCATAGCGATAAATCACGCGCTTGATTGGATGCATATCCGTATCTTTACGCATACTTGACTGATTCAAGTTGTCATAAGTAACAACAAATTTGTCGCCTTCCTTAATTTGAATAAATTCAGTTTCATTATTGGCCCAAGGACTAGTTGCTACAATATCTGAAGCTTCCAATTTATTGGAATCATACTGATGTACATTGCTTGTATTCAAACGAGCTTGAGCATCACGAGTGAGATAAGCGCTGATGCCATCGATAGTATGAATGGCTCCACCTTCACGTTGGAAGGTCAAATCTTGAACAGTTTCTACATCTTTCAGATCTTGGAAACCATTATCATTCATGTACTTATCATAGGCTGCTTTAGCATCTTTGTACTGTGCCAAAGCTGTTTGATATTCAGCAAGTTTTGTTTGGTAGGTAGCAAAATCTTTGCCGTATTGTTCTAGGTCTACATTGTATTTTGCAAGCTCAACCTCATACTTAGCTTTTGCAGCATCTTCTTCTGCTTTAATAGCAACAAGTTGATCATAGGCTGCTTTATCTTTATCGTATTGCGCTTTCTTAGCTTGGTATTCTTGTAAATCTTTATCATATTGTGCTTTAGCTGCATTATAAACAGCCATTTCTGCATCATACTTAGCTTTAGCTTCCGCATTTGCCTTATCAGCAGCTGCTTTTTCGGCTACTTTGACATCGTAGGCTGCTTTAGCAGTCTTGTAGGCAGCTAAATCAGTTTGATATTTTTCGTAAGCCGCATTGTAAGCAGCAAGATCATTCTCATATTGCTCTTGAGCAGCCTTATCAGTAATTTCTGCTTGTGTTTTCTCAGCTACTTTAGCATCATAGGCTGCTTTTTTCGTATTGTATTCAGCTAGAGCGGCATCATACGAAGCCTTATTTGTCTTATATTCAGACAAAGCTGCTTCGTAAGTGACCATTTCTGCGTTATACTTGGCTTTAGCTTGTGCATTGGCTGCATCAGCTGCTGCTTTTTCGGCTACTTTAGCATCGTAGGCGGCTTTGGCAGTCTTGTAGGCAGCTAAATCGGTTTGATATTTTTCGTAAGCGGCATTATAAGTAGCTAAATCTTTCTCATACTGCTCTTGAGCAGCCTTGTTTTCGATTTCTGTACGAACTTTTTCAGCTACTTTAGCATCATAAGCTTCCTTCTCAGCATCATATTTTGCCTTGTCTTTGGTATACTGAGCCATAGCAGCTTCATAGTTCTTCTTAGCAGTTTCATAAATAGCCAACTGTACTTTGTAATCGGCTTCTGACTTAGCATTAGCTACATCGGCAGCTGCTTTTTCGGCTACTTTAGAATCATAAGTTAATTTTTGAGTATTATACTCTTCCAATGCTGCATCATAGGCTTTTTTATCAGCTTGGTATTTAGCTAACCCTTTTTCATAAGCAGCTTGATCAGTATCATACTGTGCTTTAGAAGCAGCGTTTGCTTTATCAGCTGCTGCTTTTTCGGCCACTTTAGCATCGTACTCAGCCTTAGCTTTATCATACTCAGCTACATCTTTTTTGTGGCTTTCTTTTGCCTTCTGATAATCCGAAACAACCGTGTTAATCTCTTTTGATTGAGCTTGATTGTCAGCAATAGCACCCTCTAGGGATGTATGTGTTTGAGGTGCAGTTTCTTCGACTTCTACCCCTTCTTTTACCGCAGAAGTTTTAGCATCCTCAAGACTATCAGTTGTAACAACACTTGTTGTTACAGTGGTATTTCCTTCTTCTTTGACAGAAACAACTTGTTTCTCTGAATGATCAACAGTCGTTGCCGGATCGGCAGCAGTATCTGTTAGTACAGAAGCACTAAGTGGTGTATCAGTAGCAGCTGAAGTTGAAACCTCATCTGCATGTACACCAGTTGCCCCCATCGCAAGAATGGTTGTACCCAAAAGAACAGAAGCAGCTCCAAAACTATACTTCCTGATTGAAAAACGTTGTGAATCTTTTCTTCCCATATCACAAATTTCCTTCTAAATTTTCTTGACACCTAAAGTCTATCACTTTTAAACTTTCTGTCAATAGAATTGTCTTAATATTTCCAAAAAATTACACTCATTTTCAATTTGTAAGTATTATTTAATTGATTCTTTAGTTTAAAAGGATAGCTACCTTAATTTTATATGTTACTTCTTCTGAAAATTAGAATTAAATTGCACAATATAAGCTTAATATTAAAGTTTTTGTTAATTATTTTTGCAACTATTTTTGTTAAAGTATCAAAAAGAGCCCCAAGGGGCTCAAATCTTTATATCATTTGGACATGTTCTAAATGTTGCTTCATTAATTTGATAACAATACATAATGACAATCCAAGTTCATATATCAGAAATCATTGACTTAAGATTTTTTTGACCAAGGCCTTCAAATCTGGAACTACTTCTTCCATAAACCATGGATTTTTGGCTTGCCAAATATTATTTCGTGGAGAGGGATGAACGAGAGGGAAAAACTCTGGAAGGTAATCTTTGTAATGCTTAACTGTATCCGTTAATTTTGCCGATGATTTTTGATGCAAATAGTAACGCTGTGAATAGTTACCTACTAAAATCGTCAATTGAATATCAGGAGCTAAAGCAAGAACTTTCTCATGCCACTTGTCTGCAAATCCTTTGCGAGGAGGTAAATCACCTGATTTACCATGACCTGGGAAATAAAAATCCATTGGTACAATAGCAAACATACCAGATTCATAAAATTCTTCTCGCGAAACACCCATCCAGTCCCGTAGATTATCCCCACTAGGGTCATTCCAGTAAAGCCCAGACTCTTGAGCTCGGATACCAGGAGCTTGTCCTACGATATTAATCCTCGCAGTTTTTGGAATACTAAACAAGGGTTTGATACCTTGTTCAGTATACGATTTATTTTGTTCATCAGCCATAATGGCTTGTGTCAATTCTTCAAGTGTTTCCATATTTTCCTCCAAAAAAAGAGACAAATTGTCCCTTCTTTGTTATTTGATTAACTCATAGATAGCTTCTGCATAAATGGCAGCTGCACGGTACAAGTCCTCAACTTCAGTAAATTCATTTGCTTGATGCATGGTATTGACATAACCTGGGAACATAGCACCATAAGCAACACCACGTTTAAGGAGGCGTCCAAAGGTTCCACCACCAATGATTTGTTCATGACCTTTAAGACCTGTCTGTTTCTCATAAACTGAAAGAAGTGTCTCTACCATAGGGTCACTAACTGGTACATAGTGCGGCACGTGACCATGTTCTGAGAGACTGACCGCCTTAGGCCCTTCAAGTTTTTCAAGGCCAGCCTTAATACCATCTACATCAACCCCTTGAGGGTAGCGGAAATTCAAAGC
>ERZ773051.1154-NODE-1154-length-15254-cov-23.147115_pt1 | contig 15254 bp, 15 predicted proteins | sample MGYA00580631_ERZ773051 | MGnify/ENA primary metagenome ERZ773051 (study PRJEB29015, sample SAMEA2738137) | human oral metagenome | biome: human oral; feature: human-associated habitat; material: saliva | place: China | collected 2204 ...
TCTGATTAAAGCCGACATTACGCCGCGGAATTTGATAGAAGTCGTTAAGCAGATGAGTAGCGACGACTAAAAATATTATGATTAGTAGAAACAATCTTGTAGGAGATCCTTCTATGAGAGCAACGATCGGCATCGGACACGAGGTTAGTGACATCAGAGCTCAGATAGTAACTTATTTAAGCAAACTGAGAGACTATTACGTTAGAGAGGGTCTATGAGAGATAGCCATACATCATTAGATGAAGTTATAAAAGTGCTTACCGACAACCCTCACATTTCCGAACTGCATCTTTTTGGCTCACGAGCAATAGAAAAGAGCGATGAACTTTCTGACATTGACTTAACCGCTACCTCGCCGCACCCAGCTGCCGCCGAAGCCTACGCTCGTAAAAGTTTGGCGGATAAATTTGGCTTGAGCGCGGTCTACACGATTAAGAATGATGAACATGAAATTGCCCGGACTTTTTGTCTGAGTGGTATGAGCCCGTTTCATAAAATTGACATTGGGTTTTCGCTACCTAGTGAGGTCAAGTTTTTTCCAAACTCTAGACTCATTTTAAAAAACAACAAACCACAGAAGCCTAGCATTGAATTCAAAAAATGGACAGAACCACGCGCCGAGCACGATTATTTCGACGTGATGATGGGCTCGTTGCGCTACATCAAGCACCGCCGTCGCGGCGAAAATTGGCAGGCGTACAAATGCTACCGCGGCTTTATTGAGCAGCTGGCGAATGCACACGCGGCGAGTAACTCACCACACAGTATATATAAAGAGCTAGACATACAAGGCAATGATGAAATTCTAAGGCTATTTTTTGCGGGCGACATCCACGAAAAAGAGCGAAAATACTACGAATTTATCAAAAACCGCGCCGAAAACGAGCGGCTTTTACCGGGGTTTAGCAGGGACTTACAGGAAATTTGGGAAAATTATCTAGATGGCTGAAATCAATAAAAAAGCACTTAACTGACCTATAGTAGACTATGTTGATGGTAGAAAAGTGTTTAATGATTATAGCAGCGACACGAACACACTAAACAAAGAATTTAGCGTTAATAGTCAAATCAGTAAAAAGTATGGAGACAAACGTATAATGAAAGCAATTTTCAAAAATACTAAAGATCATAAAAAACATTTTACCGCAACAGGATATACTGTTAATAAAAACCGTACCAAAATGCTACTTATCCATCATAAAGGCTTAAATAAGTGGCTGCCCCCTGGTGGTCATATTGAAGACAACGAAGTTCCGCATGAGGCAGCTATACGCGAAGTTTACGAGGAAACTGGCGTAATGGCCATACCGATAAAAGATGATGAAAACGATCTAGCCCTAAAAGGTATAAAAGAGGCGCAAATTCCACGACCGTACGCTTTGATGTATCAAATTATACCAAAAAGCAAGAAAGACGTTGAACATATCCATCTTGATATGGTATTTGCTCTTGAGGCTGATGATTCTGACAAGATTACCGCACAGTATAAGGAAGTTCACGATGTTAGATGGGTGACAAGGAAGAGTTTAATAGATAAATATGACACATTTGACTCAGTAAGGAGTTTTGCTAGAAGCATGCTCAAGTGATAAGTCCATATACACACTCACTTCACGTACCGCCCAATTATACAGCTCGCACAAACCTATCAAGGTCGTATTCGCCCAGGAAAATATCAACGTAGAATAATAAAAAAGAGCCCTTCTATGGACTCCCACGGTTTCTCATATGCAGCGCTCACCGTCTTTAGCGATGAATTGCTTCAAGTATTACCAAGAAATGGCACTTATAAAAAATATACCTTATGGTAAACGGCGAAATCGTCGGATAAAAAAGCGCCGGACGATGCTGGCGCATTCTAGTCGATTAAAGTGCTCGGTGGTGGACATTTTTTGAGTCACCCCCCCCCGGAAGAGAGCGGTGCAGTGCAGAATAGCGCTTAGTCTCAACCCCAAGATAAAGAATAATTGCAATCATCCATTTACGAAACAGTAGGCTTGTCATGAAATCGCGCGAATCGGCGCACTGTTTTTTTTGAATACAGTAGTTTTTGTCATGGTTACCTCCCATTGATGTAAATGTATATTTGGTGCAGAATGGCTGATATAAAATATCTCTGGAGATGCCCTCCAGAGATGTGTATTAATAATGACCTCTAGATAAATAGAGCAGATTTTTGGTCAAATGTCAAAATATTGCCCGGATAAACGCCTAAGTGTAAGTCATTAAAAGTACCTCGTGAAATTTATGCTGTGTTTAAGAAGATACTAACAATCCTATGCTATACTTAGATACACATGGCTTCAAAAAATATTATTCACCATTATAGTTCGGGAGGGGTTATAGTTAAAGATAATGAGGTTCTTATAATCGAATCACTACAGCCAGCCAAGGAATATTCTTTCCCTAAAGGCTCTATAGAACCCGGAGAACATAGCCGTGACACTGCAGTGCGAGAGATACTCGAGGAAACTGGATACCACGCAATGATCCTAGGATTTATTGATACTCTAATATATGAATTCTCAACAGGTGATGGCCACGTAGTAAAAGAGGTTTCATACTATGCTATGTCTATTAATAGTTCAGTACCTCGACAAGAACAACAGCTTCAGCCAGGAGAAAATATACGCCCCTTGTGGGTCAGCTTATCAAAAGCTTTTCAACTCCTCACCCACAAAAACACGAGACAACTTCTTGCCATGGCAATTAAAATGTATCATCACTGAAGCAACTCATGGTTGCCTACCGTTTTGGAGTTTACTTTATATTTAGCAGCCAAGAACCCCTCAAGCAAATATCCCCAGAGGTACTCTCCGAAGATATAGCGCAAAGCTCTCTTTTATTAATAAACATAACTGCGTAGCTACGTTGTGTCAAATAGCGCAATTTATAACCTACCCGCCCTAAAGGCTACCTTTGCGCATCCTTTTGACCGCACGCCACAATTAAAGTAAAATTTATAGTATGCCTCATATACACAACCAGCCTGGTCAGCACGATATATGTGTTAGCGGATATATCGTGAAAATAACAGAGGGTGCTGAACCTCGAATTATTTTACATAAGCACCGCAAGCTAAACAAGTTATTGCAATTTGGTGGGCATGTCGAGCTGGACGAGACGCCGTGGCAAGCGATCTTGCGGGAAATAGCCGAAGAATCTGGCTACGACAAAAACCAGCTGAGATTGTTGCAACCGAATTACAATAGACTTGCTTCATTGCCTGGAGTGAAACTGCATCCTCAACCGATCGCGATTCACACATATCCTGCTGGTGGCGGGCATTATCACACGGACATAAGTTATGCGTTTATCACTTCGGAAAATCCGATGCATGATATAGCTAGCGGCGAATCCAACAACATCAGCCTCTTTAACTTGAGAGATTTAAAGGAGCTTACATCAAAACAAATATACGACAACGCCAAAACCATCGCTATGTATACTTTGACCACAGTGGTCGAGGAATGGGACGAGGTGGATTTGTTACTTTATGAACTCTAGGTCAGGTCGTCCCTAGTTACGAGGCCATACAGATCGTCAACTAGACCATCTACGTACGGTTTGTAGTATGTGTCTATACGAAAAGTTGAAGAATATTGAGAATTGAAGCATACTACTTCACAAATTAAAAAAACACCTTCATGTAGATGTTTTTTAACAAGTTAACTATTCTTGGTGACCCCACCGGGAATCGAACCCGGGTTGCCAGGATGAGAACCTGGTGTCCTAACCGCTAGACGATAGGGCCGTAACTCCATAGATTATACCATGGAAAGGGAGGGCTTGTCTACTTTTTCTCTATGTTAGACGTCGACTTTTTATAATAAGACAGCATAGCCCAAGAGCTATATATTAAAACGGCCAGAGAAATAACAATAGGAGAGAAATATAAATTGATCATACCAATAGTCGATAAGACTTTTACGATAAGTGCGTCTTCATTAGCAATGAGGAAAAATAGCCCGAATCGTAAAAAGATGACTAATATATAAAATATTACCGTCGCACATCCAATGGCAGTCAAGACTTTTGAAACTTTATCAGTAATCCAATATCGTCCAATTTTATACCAATAGACTGACACACAAGCAAGTATGAACGCATATATTACTAAAATATCCCCCAAAGAGCCAATGAATGGTCTGAATACATCAGATGTAGTGCCAAAAAAATTTACCGAGACGAGACAAATTATCACAAAAATTACAGTCCATCTAAAGGCCTTCTTTTTCTCGATATTTTCAGCCACTAGAGGTTTCATCATCGGAGTCTCCGTAAAAGCCCATTGTTGCTTCACATCTTTAACTTCAGGTGAAGCAATAGGCGCGCTATCCGTAAGGTTATTTTGATTATTATATTGATCGTTATTCATAAATCATTCTCCTGACTATTATATTTTCAAATTATTATCCTATCGCAATTAATAAAGGAATCAGTATTGCAATCAAGACGATAATCACAATAATGGCAACGATCATAGGCTTGATCCACTTATATGAAAGTGGTTGATTCGTATAATACTCCGTATAATCTGGCTGACGTTTTTCCACACTCTCTTCAATGGGCGGCTTTGTGCGACGGCTTCCTACATAGCACGACACCGTAATCCAAGAGATATACGCTAACGCCACCAGCGGGCTAACTAAGACGATAAGTTTTAAACTCCAGAACATCAAAGATACAGGAAGCCACATTATTGAATATTTATCTTCCATATCAGCTGACGGGCTCAAGAAAGACATAATCGTGTAAAAAATTATAGCGGTAAAAAATAAGTTAACTACTTTGCCGTTTTTTACTAGATAATTCGTAATCCAATAGCGCCCAGATTTATACCAATAAATCGAAATACAGATAAGTATCCCTATAATCATAGCCGCAATAGGAAATATAGCTTCAACAAGCGACGCTAATCCAGCATATAGTACATCACGACTATCAAATACAACAATAGCAAAAAACACCGGCACAAGAAGACAGAGAATTATGTAAATTATGGTGTATAAAAGAGCGTGCTTTTTCTCTATTTTTCCGTCAATAATCGACATATTAATGGCATATCGTCGCACTGACGCTTCATTAATAATCTCCAGAGCGAAAGCAAAAGCAGCGACAGGAGAGAGAAGGAGCGTGAATATTGTCATAGGTCTATCACACCCCCAGAGCAACGTTAAGAATATCACTACAGCTATTGCAGCATAAAAAGCAGCCTTGGGACTATTCTTCACCGCCCGGTCGATGAAATGGTAACGCCCTTTTTTATATTGTACGAGTACAGATCCAGCCAAAAATAGAGAGCTATATATAGCACCAATGGACAAAAATTCAGTAGCTAAGAAAACGCTATAATTCTCAAAATTATTACCACGATTACTTAGACCCTGTGCAAAAATATAAACCCCCGCAAATATCGCAATCACAGAAATAATCACATAAAATACTGCATACTTAAATGCTTTATTCTTATCCATACTCTTATCAAACGAAGGACCCATGGCTACCGAGGATTCCATAGAAGTTTGTTGATCTTTTACATTTTCAGCATTAGGCAGGGTGGGCGATTCATTATTTGTGAGATTATTATTTTGATTCCGATCCAAATCATTATTCATGCAATTACTATACCACATAACTCTTGAGATTTTCCTGAAAATTCGCCATAATAAAAGCATGAAAAAGGGCGGGATTTACTTTAAGCCTCACGCAATTTCCAGATTTTGGCTGAGGAGATTGTGTGAAGTGGCATTACTGAGCTGTTTTACGATCATTCTTTTATATGCATGGGCGCGATTTATACCGACCGGCTATCAATTGCCAATCGGATTATCCGTCTCAGATTTGGCGGCTGGCGTAGCAGGAATTGGCAGTTTAATTGTACTAATCTTATGCTTTTGGTTGCCCAGAAAACACGAAACTGAAATCGGAATTTTCGTATATTTGTTAACCGTAGTCGTCGCCACGACCACCATAATTACCAGCGGCGGAGTCGTTTCACCATTCCTGGTTATGTGGATTATCGTAGCAATATTCGCAGGATTTTTCGGCGCAATAATCTCAGGAATAATGGGGCTTTTGGTTATTTTACAGATTATAGCTACCAGTGTTCAACAAGGAATAAACATACAATTCATCATCGGCTACCTCTTCTTCGGATTTTTGCCTTTGATTTTCAGCCTTGTTTTATGGATTCGCCGCCAAAAAACCGACGACAACACATCCAGCCTGGAGAATAAACTTTCCGCCGTTGAAAGTAAGTCTGATGTGGTGATTAATGCCATCGACGACGGTGTTCTGGCGATCTCCAAAGACGGCAACATCGAACTGATAAATCCATCCGCCCAACAGATTATCGGCTGGGACCAAGGCGACGCGCTCGGACTTAACTGGAAAAGTGTCTTAAAACTCGTCACCTCAGACGGAAAAGATGTAGAAGACCTCGAGAATCCAATAGCTCAATCCTTATCAAAAAACCAGCCAACTCATAACGATAAACTATTCCTATTAACCAGCTCCGAAAAACGAATTTTAGTGTCAATCGTCAGCTCTCCAGTCGGCACGGACGGCGAAGGAATTATCGTAGTTTTCCGCGACATCACCAAAGAAAAGGCCGAGGAGCGCGAGCAAGCCGAGTTCATCTCCACCGCCAGCCACGAGATGCGCACGCCAGTTGCGTCAATTGAGGGCTATTTGGGTTTGGCGTTAAATCCAGCCACCGCACATATTGACGAAAAGGCGCGAGATTTCATTACCAAAGCTCACGAGTCAGCCCAGCATTTGGGACGATTATTCCAAGATCTTCTTGATATCAGCAAAGTTGAAGACGGGCGAATGAAAAATAACCCGAAGATCATCAACGTAAACGAATTTTTGAAGGATATTTTTGATGGTTTAGCGACAAAAGCTAATGAAAAGCAGCTCAATTATATCTTCATGCCAGACATAATTGACGATGGTAAGGAAAAATCATTGCAGCCGATTTTTTATGCCAATATTGACCCTGATCATTTTAGGGAAGTTGTCAGCAATTTGATTGAAAATGCCATCAAATACACACCATCGGGCGAAGTTGTCGTCAATGTTACCGGCGACGATAAGCAGATTTCTGTAAGCGTGAAAGATAGCGGCATTGGCATTCCAGCCGAAGATATTCCGCATTTATTCCAGAAATTTTATCGGGTGGATAATTCTGACACGCGAGAAATTGGCGGAACTGGCTTGGGGCTATATTTGAGCCGTCGCTTAGCCGAGGCGATGTCTGGAAACTTGCGAGTTGAGAGTAAATATAAAGAGGGAAGTACTTTCTATTTGGAGATTCCTCGCATGAGTAGTTCGGAAGCCAAGCAGCGATTAGAATCTGCGGAAGCTGAAAAGCCCGAAGATAAAACGCCGAACTCTTTGGCTTCAGAAAAAATTGAAATTGCCACAGAAGAGAAGACGGAAGATGTCGCAATTGAAAATAGTAGCGAGATTGTCGATTCAAATCCAGCCGCAATCGCAACTCCAGAAAATCCAGCTCCAGTCGTACCGATCACTCCAGCAATCCAGACAGAAAATCCACAACCAGTCAGAAATTCTTCCGAGCCAACGCTGGCTGAAATTGAGGAAGAATTGCGACGAAAACGCCAGCAATTATCAATTCCTGGTCGCGAATAATAGCCATAAGAACTATGGATTTTTTGTCAAAACTTCAGTATAGTATAAACATATGACAAAAATTTTATTGGTTGAGGACGACAAAAGTTTACGCGAAATTTACGGTGTACGACTTTTGGCGGAGGGCTACGATATCGTTTCGGCGGGCGACGGAGAAGAAGCTCTAGCCATGGCAATTAAAGAACGTCCGCGATTAATTTTAAGCGACGTGATGATGCCTAAGATTTCCGGATTTGATATGTTGGACATTTTACGCTCGACGACAGAAACAAAAGACGTTAAGGTGATTATCATGACCGCGCTATCATCAGAAGATCAAAGGAAGCGTGGCGAGCAACTTGGTGCCGATAAATACTTGGTGAAATCTCAGGTAGGAATAGAGGACGTCGTGAGGGCAGTCCACGAAGCCCTGGGCGACCTTCCGGGAGTCGGCACAAATCCAGTGCCAGTTTCACAACCAACTCACACATATGAACCAGTCGCTCCAACTCCTCAGCCAACTCCAGCAGCGCCGCAGCCAGTTACTAGACCTGACGTATCTTCATTGTCGCCACAACCAGCTGCCCCTGCTGCAACGCCAACAACTCCTGTAGTAAATCCGCTCATACAACAACATCCACAACAAGCATTCGCTCCAGCGCTGCAACCACTACCTCAACCAGTGCAGACTCCAGTGCCGCAACCAATTCCGACGCCTCAGCCCCAGCCAACAACTCTACCACAGCCTATGGCGCCATTTTCATCGCCTGCGCCGCGACCTTCGGGGCTTGGTGATCGCGTGATTCAACCTTTACCAGCTGATGATTCCCAGAATTCGGTAGACATCTCTAAACTTATGGCAGAAGAATTAGACAACACGCAGACTATTTCTCAACCAACTCCAGAGCCTCAACCAGTGCAAGCTCCAGCACCGCAACCAATTCCGACGTCTCAGTCAGCGCCAAATCCTATTGAGCAAGCTAATGTAATACCTCCAGTCCAAGCACAACCTCAAGAGCAAAACATTCCGCATCAACCGTCAGAAACTCCTCAGCCGACGCAATTTCCACCGATAAATCCACAACAATGATAAACCCAGACACAAAGCAAGAATCTTGGCGCCTCAACAAATTTGTAGCGCTGTGCTTGGGTATTTCCAGGCGGAAGGCCGACGAATTGATAGAAAAAGGGAAGATTACTATTGACGGTCAGCCCGCCAGATTGGGTCAACAAATTTCTGGCGCAAATAAAATTTCCTACAACGGCAAATTGCTAGAATTACAATCCAAACAGCTCATTATCCTACACAAGCCAACAGGATACTTATGTTCGCGCGCCTCTCAGGGTGGCGTTCCGACAATCTACAAATTGCTACCAAAAAACCTTCACCGCTTAAAACCTGTTGGTCGCCTGGATAAAGACAGCTCCGGGCTGATTCTCATGACGAACGACGGCGATTTTGCTCACAGCATGACGCATCCGTCGTTTTATAAAATTAAGCGATATCTCGTTACAATCGACCAGCCATTGCAACCTTTGCATCGCCAAATGATCAATGATTTTGGTGTGCAGCTTCCTGACGGTCGCAGTCAATTGACGCTAGAAAGGCAACACGAAGGCGATGATTATCGCTGGATAGTGGAAATGAGCGAGGGAAGGAATCGTCAAATTCGGCGAACTTTCGATGCGTTAGGCTACACTGTCAAAAAACTCCACAGAACAAACTTCGGCAATTATTCGCTCGGCGACCTCAAGAGAGGCGAATGGCGAGAAGAGAAATTCACGAATTCATAATTTACTCCGCAACTCTTTACATTTTACGGTAAATATTGTAATATAGCTTTTATGCTAAATTTGATAGAAAGTGTAATTGCAAAATGGAAACGCTAGGGCGCGAATCTGAACCTTTGCCCTCAGAAAAATTAAGAGCAGTCATACGTAACCTTAAGGAAGAAAGATCGGATACCATAGAAAAAATGTTCTATGAGAATGATGGGCCCAATATTTTACCAAAATTCCTAGAAAACCAAATCTACGCTTACATCGAACTTATTAAAGAGGTTGAGGAACGTACTAAGGAATTTAAATATCCTATATCCTATATCCGTAGCGTTCAAAGATGACGACAATAACATTTACTATTGCATAAATAATCCCGAAGAAAATTGCTACATAACACTTTACCCAAATCCAATTAGCGAAGAATCTCCAAAAGCCTACATTCACAATTACGCCAGAGAATATGATGACGAGAGCGAGGAGTACAAACTAGTCGTAGCCGAGCCTGAGAAGTTCATAGCAAAAAATAGCTTGAGCTGTTTTGAGGATTTCCTGAAAATAATTCGTCCGTGCGAGGCTTACATAAACAGTGTGCTCGCCAAAATGTCTTAAAACTGCTATAATATATAATCATGTCTAAATTACCAACAGTCGCCATCATCGGGCAAGCCAACGTCGGCAAAAGCTCACTATTTAATCGCTTGACGCGCTCTCGCACGGCCATCGTCGCCAGGGAAGCTGGAACAACTCGCGACAACGTTGTTGGTAAAGTCTCATATAAAAGACGCAACGTCGACTCCATGCCATCAGATGACTATTCTCAATTTTGGCTCATCGACACAGCCGGACTAAAAACTGCCGAGGACGAATTTGAGGCGACCATTCAGGACCAAATCGCCGACGCTTCTGCCGCCGCTGATGTAATCCTCGTAACTGTCGACTCTACTGCATATCCTTCCGACGCTGATCGACAATTGGCCAAAAAGGCTCTAAAAAGTGGCAAGCCAGTCATTTTAATCGCCAATAAAGCAGACTTAAAAGGCTCTCTTTCTACCGACGAATTCAAACGACTCGGTATTAAAAACATCATAAAAACCTCCGCCGAACACAGCATTGGCATTTCGGAACTTCTTGACAGTATTGCCGAACTTATTCCGCCAGCCACCGAAACCGCGCCTGACGACATCATCCGCGTCGCGCTAATTGGTCGCCCAAACGTCGGCAAAAGTAATCTATTCAATACCTTAGCGGGCAAGCAGCAAGCCATCGTCGCCAACGTCGCCGGCACCACTCGCGACGTAAACCGCGTTCAAGTTCGTTATCATGGACAAACAATTGAATTGCTCGACACCGCTGGAATTCGCCGCCAAGGAAAGCAAGAAACGGGAATTGAAAAGTTCTCAGTTCTTCGCACAATGCAAGCCATAAACGAAGCCGACGTTTGCCTGCTTCTTATGGACGTCAATGAGCTTAACGTTCAATTGGATCAGCGCCTAGCTGGAATTATTGACGAGGCGGGCAAGGGGCTTGTTCTGGTCGTCAGCAAATGGGACTCCGTCGAAGGTAAAGATGCTTACACACACGATGAAATCGCGCCACAAATCAGCTATAATTTCAAGTTCACGCCGTACGCGCCGTTAATATTCACTTCTTCCGTCACAGGGCAAAATGTCGCTAAGTTATTTGACCTGGCGCTTGATATCTATAAGCGTCGTCGTCAAGAATGTAAAACTCGCGCCTTAAACAACATTTTACAGAAAGCCATCGCCGCACATCCGCCAGCTGGTCTGAAAAACTCACACCCGAAACTGCGCTACATTGTCCAGACGGACGTCGCTCCGCCATGGTTTGTTATTTACGGTAGCAATCTGAAATTCGTCCACTGGAGTTACAAACGTTACTTGGAGCGAACTTTACGTGAAGCTTTCAATTTTGCAGGAACGCCAATTAAAATGTCTTTCCGTGACGAAAAGCAATTAAAAGCCAATCGTGAACGCGTTGCTCGCGGCCTGGCGCCAGTCACGAAAGCTTACAAACAGGCCAAAAACGCTGAAAAACTCGCTTAATCCTATTTTTACGCCAATTTCTCTTGACTTAAATATTATCGCGTGATATAAATAACATTGGCTTTTGTTGACAAGTTGAGTAAATCCTTGTCCGAAAGCGAACCTTGACAAGCAGATGATTAGATATAAGACGAAACTTAAGCATGAAGCGAGTTTTTGGTTGTTGATAGAAGATGTAATTGACAATTGAAATCTCGTTTCATGCTCAAATTAGGTAGCAGCATGGTCTTTGTCGAAAGGCAAAGATGGCAACCGCCGCGAGAGATAGGAAGGAAGAGGAAGTGGAACGCTCACTCACCGTTCGCACTAGGTTGTCTTGTGGAGTAATTTCCCGCCAAGAGGTGCCTATTGGCGGACCTAGCACTACCGATAATCCCAAAACTTTCCGTGGTGCACACATCACCGTTGCAAACAACTGGGACAAGAATACCTTGTCTGTTTACAATGGCAAAGCGTTAGTCTACACGAACAGCGGCGAAATTGTCGCTTCAGGTGGACGCATCACCGCCAACAACAAGGAGAAGAATACCTGGTCCGTTTACAACGGCGAGGTATATACCGACCCGGACACTGGTGAGGTTATCGTCGACGGTATTTTATTGACCGCAGATGGCGAGCAGGAAACTGTCACTGCTCTTAACGCGGATCTCATCACCGATAAAGAAACCGTTTCACTCAAAAGCGATCGCATCGAGCTTACCTACAACGACCGCTCAATAGGCATCACCGTATCAGGCGGAAAAGCTGAGGGCGAGACCAAAGCCAAACTAAATATTGGCAAGGACAAAAACGTCATCTCATTTGATGGCAAATCCATCGTCGTGGAGTGCGGCGACGACATAGAGATATCCGCTGAATATGCCAACATGTGCGTTAACAGCGCCGAAGGTAAGCTCCACCTGGAAGGTAGCGATGCCAATTTCCGTGCTGGCGAAGCAGAACGCTTCATTCCAAAGGTCAAGAACGCATGCGTAGACCTTGCCACCGGCAATATCTATTGCAATGGTGAATTTGTCTGCTGCGCGCCTCTACTGGGTGGGCAGCTCAGGAAGCTATTCAAGGTCGGTCCGAAGCCTGCCTCAACTCTAGCCTCTAGCCTACTGACTTCTTACTAATATTAAGAAATCAGGGCAACTGAGTAGTGACAAGCAGACGGTAATATCAAACTGATGTCGCGGCCCGACGCCTAGTATTATATCTCATCTGCTTGCACTACTCATTGGAAATTATCAAGTCCCAACTGGGGCTGTTTTTTTATTCTATTGACTTAATTATTGATAAGTGATATAAATAATACTAGCTTTTATGATCAACGGTCATAAAAGTCGGCCCTTAAACAATCAATCCGAGGAGAAGGAGGAGGAACGATGAAACAGAAACAGAAGCTCATTTACGAGCTCCTGTCTGCGTTGTTTATTTTCGCAGGGTTTATCATGAGCGCTACGCTCTACCTTACCCTGCCAGACAACGCTTCATACGTGTCTGACGGTGCAATTGTGATTGCAATATTACTGCTCTTAACAGCAGTAATCTTCTTTTGTGATGCAAGTGTCATAAAGTATAGCGAAAAGTGTACTTTATCTCATGAGATATTCGCCGACGAGAGACTACAGGAGCTGTGGAAAAAATCTTTCTGCAGTATGACTGATTTCTGTGTCAGCAGAGAGCTTTGCAGGTTCTCAATCTGTTGGGTAATCATGGGTTATCTCATGTCTCATAAAGATTACGTTTTAGACGTACGCAGCCTCGCTGTAGTACTAACCTTGTCAGCGCTGTCATTGCTATTAATATCCTTGTATTTATTATACGAATACAAGTATCCGATCTCGTCTTCTGAGTATCTAGACAATGACAATTCGCAGACTTCGGATGATGTGCAGCATCAGGGCTAACGCCCGTCGAGAAATAGCTCGCTTTGAGGCTTAAGCCTTGAGCTTGAGCTCTCTTGGCGGGCTATTTCTTTTGGTTTTTGGAAGTTTATTTTTATATATTATTGACTTTTTTATGCAAGTGTGGTATAAATAATATCAGCTTTTGTTGACGGAACAAATGTTTTGTCCGAAAGCGCACTTTGACAAGCAGTTGAGAATAAAGCAAGGTGAGATTTTATGGCGTTATTTTAGCGGAAGCAAAATAGTGTCGTGAAACCTCATCTTGCTCACACGTCATTCGGATGTAAGAGCAGTGTTTTTTATAAAACACGGACATTCCCGTCCGGGTGAGGAGAAAGGTTCGTCATGCGCAGTCGTAGTAGTGAGATTGGCGTAAAGGAATACGCCATTTGCTTCATCGTAGTTCTTGCTATCTGCTTCGGATTTAAAGCCTGCCACACATCAATAGAGCAGGGGAACTGGCACGAAGAAGTCGTCACCGTCTGCAGCAAAGAAGTAGCCACGGTAGGGAGCGGCGATAGCATCTCCCATCAGTACAGAGTGTACACTTCAGGACAAGTGTACACGGTTACAGATTACTATGGGTCTAACGGGCATAGGTTTAATAGCGCCGATATCTACGGCAGAATTGAGCCAGGCAAAGTCTACAGGATCAAGTCGTTTGGTTACCGAGTTCCGGCACTCTCACGCTTCTGGAACATTGAGACTATTGAATTAACGCAGCAGGAGCCCACCGGCACCTGCGGGCTAACGCCGTCGAACAATTGACGGCCGCCGAACTGACATCCGCCGAGAATACTTGGCGGTTCTCTCCGTCGTACATATTCTCCTGCTTGTCAGTTCGCTCCATAGATGTGTATCTATGCTGATGAGTCGGAAACGACGAAAGCGAACTTTTATTCAAACATCATCAATTGCGCAGACAAAACCTCACGCGTAATTTCGTCCGCACGTTCACCAATTAGCACAATTTTTGCTGGCTCTTCCGCCGCAGAATTAGCTATTTGAATCTGATTTTCCGTTGCCTCCAAATGATACCGCGCGCCATTATCATCAATAAAACAGCCCTTCATCCGCCTAAGTTTATAAGCGTCAAAAAGTTCCGGCCAAATTTTTTCCAGAGTCGCCGCAGCAATTTTCATACCAGAAACATCCAGCACCGCATAAGTCGGATTATCCGGCACGACCAACTCGTCATCGTACTTATCAAAAAACGCCAACAAACCCGACGGCGCCGTCATTTTATTGATATCAAATTTACCTCGTGGCGCGCTGAGTACCTTGGCGTAGGGTAGGATGCGCAATTTTTCCTCGTACTCGGCACGTTCATTTTCACCTAGCAAATCTTCTTTGGTCACTAAAATCATATCCGCCGCTTGCAACTCAATTTCATGCGCCGGCTCAATTCCATGTAAAATCTCATGTGCGTCAATAACATAAAAACTCTGCGCCAACTCATACTTATTGAATATTTGTGCATTAATCAATTTCTCAACTAAATTCATCGTTCGCGCTACACCAGTCGCCTCAATAAACACTGGGGCGGGGGAATTGCGACAAAAGTCAAGTAACATTCGTGTCAATGCATGTTTTGACGAACAACAGACACAATCGCCAGCCAAAGTCGTCACAATATCCGCCAATTTCTCCAGCCGATATCCATCAACATTTTCATTAGCATATTCATTCTCAATCACCCGAGAACCCTTATAGCCACTTTGTTGCAATAAGAACTCAAGAACACTAGTTTTCCCAGCACCCAACGAGCCATTCACCAAATATAACGGAACTTTATCGATAACCGCTCGTCCATCATCAAACGGTGCATTAATGCTAAATTCCAAATCATCGTCGCGTTTTGCCATATGCTTATTATACG
>ERZ773051.1155-NODE-1155-length-15248-cov-6.810702_pt1 | contig 15248 bp, 10 predicted proteins | sample MGYA00580631_ERZ773051 | MGnify/ENA primary metagenome ERZ773051 (study PRJEB29015, sample SAMEA2738137) | human oral metagenome | biome: human oral; feature: human-associated habitat; material: saliva | place: China | collected 2204 ...
GACGATGCTGTTCGGCCACAGCGGCCACGGCCACTTCGTCCAGACCGCCCGTCGCTTCTTTGCGGTAACGCGCGATGAAGGGCACGGAGTTGTCGGCGTCGAGCAGTGCCACGGCGGCGCCGATGCGGTGCGGGGCGATGCCGAGCTCTGCGGCGAGTACCGAGACGAGGTGCGAGGAGGGGGCCCGCTCGATTCGCCCGTAACGGTTCGATTCGGGGCGCGACTCATTGCGGGCGGATGCGCCACGCGGCGCGATGCTGCTCGGGAGGGGGTGTTCGCTCATCCCTCCAGTTTCGCATACTTCGCCGACGCTCCGGGAGCCGGGCCCGCAGGGGTCGCCGGGCCTACCTGGGTAGCCACCCGGTTCGCCCTGGTCTAGCCACCGAGATAATATCAACCCCGCTCGGCCCCAGCCGCCGGGCTCCCCCGAGCTCAGCCGCAGAACCCGAGTGCGTACAGCCGAAGGGCGGTTCCGCGTCTTTTAGGCCTCTGCCGCCACCCGCGTCATCTTTTGGTTAGTTAGCTGATTATCGGTCCCGCCGCTTGAACACCTATATAACGTTCAACTATTTTTGAACTAAAAGGATGTATTTTTTAAAATTTTTCTCGCTTTTATGCAGATTGGGGGTGGCGCGGCCGCCCGCACGACCTTTTCTGCTCGCAGAAATACAGGGTGCGACGGCACGGTACGACGATGTGCCGCCCACCTGCAGAGGAAAGAGGGACCCATGCGCGAACGCACCGCGCTATCAAACGCGCCGGAGGGCTACTTAGATTTTCACGACGAGTACGCGGAACTCATCGCCGAACTCGCCGCGCTGGGGTTCACCCCTACCCAGGTTCTCCGCCGCCTCAACTTTCTGTACCCGCACATCAACAAGAAGTACCTGAACTATGCGCTGAGCTCCGGCATCTGGCAGTTTGGCCCGGTCACGGCAGACGCCCCGAGCTACACGGTGCTCGCATGCGGTCTCTGGTACGTTTTCGCGGAAGCCTACGATCTGCCTCCAGAGCCCGAGTACGCGGCGCTGATTCTTGATTGCGATATTATTCACGACCTGCCGTCCGCGCTGGAGGCACGCCACTTCAACAATGAAGACATTGCGCACGTTCTGGCGAAGATTGGTGCAACGCTCAAGTACCTTGCCGCACACCCCTACTCCCAGCTGGAGGAAGAAGCCTACGCGCAGACCCTCGAGGACATCCGGCTGCGCGGCTTGGAAGAAATCGGCACCGAGGGCGGTAGCCTGTACACCCTGCTCGCCTCCAGTATGGAGGGCGAATCCGCGTGGCCTGCCCCCGCACAGACGGTCAACGATTACCTCGGTGACGGCGACTGGTCCCTGGGTATGCTCCGCACCGGCATTTACCCGGCTGAGGCGCTCGAGAACGAGTGGTATATCGACGCCGCGGCGGTACCCGAGGATTTTGCGCCGAAGACTCTGAGCCTGTTTTTGAGCTATTGCGCCCGCTACGACCGCGAGCCGACGGCGCTGAACTACGGCTACTGGTCTACCATTCCCACGCTCATTGAGCAGGTGCCGCCGCTGGGTGCGGTACGCGCCAAGTTCGGTTCCTGGCAGACGGCCCTGCATCGCGGACGCACGCAGATTGCCCGCGAGCTGCGCCTGTGGACGAAAAACGAAGCCAACGTAGCTGCCGTGGAGTCGGGTGCCGCTGAGGCGAGCGCTGCTGAATCGAGTGCCACTGAGGAGCTTGAGCTCCTCGACGCTGAGCTGACTAACGCTGAGCTCCCCGAAACAGAACTAGCAGAGTTGGATACCCCGGACGGCTCCCCTGCGGGCGCTCCCGCGGAACCGGCAGAACCCGCACGTCTGAGCGCCCGCGAACTCACCGAGCAGGGCATCGGCGTGGTGCAGACCGCCCACACCGACCTTGCGGCGTACCACCGCACCCAGTGGGAGCAGACGGTGGAAGTCTTCGGCGAACGCCTCGCGCAGCTTGCCTGGAACCGCCGCCTGAGCACCTACTACTTCTTCGACGGAGCCTGCCTGGAAGATGCCGACCCGACCCCCGTGGTGACGGTTTTCCGCTCCCCCACCGGTTTCCTCTGCGAGCTTGAACCCACCGTCGAGGCGCTGCCCGCCTTCGACCCGGAGCTCCTGCAGGAGCACGGCTGGAGGCACCCGGTACCGGTGCATGCGCTATGGAATCTGCACGCGCTCGACCCACTGGAGGCAGCTGCCGCCGTCATCGAGGCGATGCGTTCGGGTTGCGGTTGTGAACGCTGGGATTTCTACCGCACCGATGACGACAACGACCCGCTTGCCGAAGAGGCTGAGATGGCTTCCGTCTAAGCAAGCACTCCCGCAAGCCTCTCGTCGGGTTCATCCCTGGAGACAGCGAAAGCCCGCGTCCCCGCTCCCTGAGAGGAGCAGGTGACGCGGGCTTTACGCATGCGCGGGAAACCAGCTGTGGCGGCCGGTACCGATAGCCGGCGCAGATAGTAGATGCGGCTTAGCGTGCCGAGAAGATTTCGGACGCCTCCACAATCGCAATCTGCGCGGTGCGGGTCGAAATCGCCTCGTGGCGGCGTGCATCCGCGCGGCGCTTGAAGAACCAGCCGATACCGAGAATCGCGAACCAGACGGGCATCGCGAGCAGACCCCTGAGGGTTTCTTCATCCATGGTCAGCACACCGATGGTGAAGGCGAAGAACACCAGCGACAGCCAGGCGGAGAAACGGCCGCCGGGCAGGCGGAACTTCGACTTCTCGTGACGTGACGGGAACTTCTTGCGGTACATCAGGTAGCTGACCATGATCATCGCCCACGCGAAAATCACGAGTACCGCAGCCACGGTGGTGACCAGGTTGAACGCGCTAGAAATCGAGTCACCCGCGTAGAGCAGCACGATGGAGGACAGCAGCATCACAGCGGAGAGGAACAGAGCGTTACGCGGCACGCCGTTCTTGGAAATCTTGCCCAGGAACTGCGGTGCGCTGCGCTCGCGTGCCAGGCCGAATGCCATGCGCGAGGTAGAGAAAATACCGGAGTTCGCCGAGGAGGTTGCGCTGGTGATCACCACAAAGTTGATGATGTGCGCGGCGATGCCCAGGCCCGCCAGGGTGAACATGGCGACGAAGGGGCTCTTATCGGGGCTAACCAGGCGCCAGGGGGTAACCATCAGGATAGTGACGAGTGCACCCACGTAGAAGACCATAATACGTACCGGAACGGCGTTGATTGCCCTGGGCAGGGTCTTTTCGGGGTCCTTGGTTTCTGCCGCGGTGGTACCGACCAGCTCGGAGCCCATGAACGCAAAGACAGCAATCTGGAATGCGCCGAGGAAGCCGATGAAGTGGTTCGGGAACATGCCGCCGTCGTTCCAGAGGTTTGCAACGGATGCCTGCGCGCCGCTGGGTGAGGTGAAGCCGATAGCGACCATGGCGCCACCAACAATAATCAGGGCAACGATGGCGACAATCTTAATCATGGAGAACCAGAATTCGATTTCACCAAAGTTCTTCACGGACACCAGGTTCAGGGTCAGCAGAACGGTGATGACGCCGAGCGCCGGGATCCATGCCTGCAGGTCGGGCCACCACAAGCGCAGGTAGCCGACGATTGCGATGATATCCGCAACGGCGGTCACCACCCACATGAACCAGTAAGACCAGCCGAGGAAGAACCCTGCCATGGGACCAACCAGGTCGGTGGTGAAGTCCGAAAAGGACTTGTAGCGCAGGTTTGACAGCAGGATTTCACCCATGGCGCGCAGCACTAGAAAGATGACGGCGCCGATGAGCATGTACACGAAAATAACGGAGGGGCCCGCCATGGAGATGGCGCGGCCGGAGCCCATGAATAGGCCGGTGCCGATGGCGCCGCCGATTGCGATGAGCTGGATGTGGCGGTTGCTCAGACCGCGGTGCAGGCGCTCCGTCTGTTCGGGAGCCTCGGGGGTGACGGTGGCCTGGTTATGTTCAGTCACGACGTCCTCTTTTCTGCGGTTGTACCCCGTACCGCATATGCCATGACCTGGAGTAAAAATCTCGAGAAGACAGGAAGCACGGTCAGCGTATGAATATGCGGCCAGTTGCTTGGCGGGGCAGCCCCGGCTTTCGGGGCGGGAGGTGGGCTCGGCCATGGTTTGCGCCGCATCCGGGGCGAGTTCTAACATCGCCCGATGCGGGAACCTTTGGGAGCTTTCACATCTGTTTGGATAGATATTCTACACGTTTTGAAAGGTGAATGAAGTATTTTTCAGCCTTTGGTGTGTCGCAAATCTATCGCATAGGTCACTATTTAGCCCCCTGACGGGGGTAAATAAACACAGAAAAACCTCGCCCCCGCATCCAGAAAGAATACGGGGGCGAGGCGCAGAACAACGACGAGCGGTAGCGCTAGAGGCTACTTCTGAGAGGCTCCTTCACCGGCCAGCGCGCGGGCACGCTTGGCGGCATGGCGGCGGGTCAGGATCTCGTAACCGATGGCCAGGGCGATGAACCAGACGGGGGTCAGCGCCAGACCGACAGCGGTATCCGGGTACAGACTCAGGGCGTAAACCATCACCGCGAAGAAGACCAGGCCGAACCAGCTCATGCCGATACCCCAGGGCATCTTGTACGCGGATGCCTCGTGACGCTCTGGAAACTTCTTGCGGTACACCAGGTAGGCAATCAGAATCATACTCCAGGTGAAGATACCCATCATCGACGCCACCGAGGTCACCACGGTAAACGCCTCCATAATGCCGTTGCCGGCATACAGCATGACCAGGCTGAACAGCAGCAGCACGGTGGTCAGGTACAGGGCGTTGGCGGGCACACCGTTCTTAGTGAGCTTACCCAGCGCGGAGGGTGCGGCACCGTCGTGCGCCAGGCCGTAGACCATGCGGGAGGTCGAGAAGATACCGGAGTTTGCGGAGGATGCCGCGGAGGTCAGCACCACGAAGTTCACCAGCGAGGCGGCGATGCCGATGCCCGCCAGGGAGAACATGCCCACGAAGGGGCTCATGGACTTGTCCAGCTTGTCCCAGGGGGTCACGGCAAGGATAGTCAGCAGCGGCACGGCGTAGAAGAGCGCGATGCGGAAGGGTACGGCGTTAATGGCCTTGGGCAGGGTGCGCTCGGGGTGCTTGGTCTCAGCCACGGCGGTGCCGACGAGCTCGGCGCCCACGAAGGCGAAGAGGGCAATCTGGAAGGAGCCCAGGAAGCCGGTCACGCCCTGGGTGAAGATACCGCTACCGGAGGGGCCGGGATGGTCCCACAGGTGGGCCAGGGAGGCGGTGGTGCCGTCGGGGCTGGTGAAACTGAAGGCAACCATGAGCGCACCAACAATAATGAGGGCGACAATCGCGACGATTTTAATGACCGCGAACCAGAATTCGATTTCGCCGAAGTTCTTCACCGAGGGCAGGTTCAGCAGTAGCAGTGCCGTGATGACCACGAGCGCCGGAATGAACTTGGGCATGCCGGGTAGCCAGTATTGCACGTAGCCGGTAATCGCGATGACGTCCGCGATACCCGTGACAACCCAGAAGAACCAGTACGACCAGCCGACGAAGAATCCTGCGCGCAGGCCGAGGATATCGGTAATGAAGTCAGTGAAGGACTTGTACTTGGGGTTGGAGAGCAGAATCTCACCCATAGCGCGCAGAACAAAGTAGATGACGCTACCGATGATGGCGTAGACGAAAACGATAGAGGGGCCGGTCAGCGCGATGGTTTTGGCCGAGCCGAGGAAGAGGCCCGTACCGATGGCGCCGCCGATGGCAATCAGCTGGATATGTCGGTAGCTGAGTCCGCGCTGGAGCTTGGAGTGTTCAGCCTCCGAATCTAGGCCAGTGACGGAGTTCTGCGGCGTTGGCTGCTGTGTCACGTATTTCTCTTTTCTGCGTCGGTTGCCCTGTTTTTTGCTCGGGGGCTTATCCGGATGGTTGGGTATTCACTCATATTCCTTAACGGTGTACAGGGAGGTGGACCTCCTATTTCGGTGGCACGTGCAGTATTTCGGGGCTTGTGGGCCCCAATGACACAGGTTAGCCGAGGCTTGTATCACCGATGAGAAATATACAGAGAATGCATAATCTCAAATTTTACCCCCTCATACCCACACAAGTACAAGGAATCCAACATGGCTAGGATTTGAGACGGCGCAGGGAGGCGACAGTTCAGGGGCGGCGTGAGCCTGTGGTGACCTGCCGAGTCCGTGAGCTCCCACCCTGAGCGCCCCGCCTCTTCGGTTTTCAAAAAATTAAGAAACTTTACAGTCAAAACTTTACAGTGCAAGGATTCAGGTCTACAGTGGTAACTGTTCAAACGAAGACCTAACCGACCAACAACAGAACAGAAGGACACAACAATGGGCAAGTTCTCCAACGCAGCACTCCGCATCACCGCAGGCGCACTCATCCTCGATGCAGGCGTCAAGAAGCTCAAGGCTGACGAGGGCACCTACGCCTTCCTGCAGCAGATGGCCGCAACCGGCGTTCCTGCAGTCTCCAAGCTGGATGCAGCAACCTTCGGCAAGCTCATCTCCGGCGCAGAGACCGCACTCGGCGCAACCCTGCTGACCCCCTTCATCCCCGCACGCCTGGCGGGTGCAGGCCTGACCGCATTCGCGGCAAACCTGATGACCATGTACTTCCGCAACCCCGACATGCACGACGAGTACTTCCGCCCCACCCAGGACGGCCAGCAGCTCGCAAACAACATCGTGATGCTCGGCGCGGGTCTGGCACTGCTGGGCTCCAAGAAGTAAGGCCCTCCTCTTAGCTCACTCCTCAAGCAACCTCTCTTTAGTGCGGTGGGAACCTTCCGGTTCCCACCGCACTTTTGTATGCGCACCGATTTTCTGCATCTGCCGCGTCCGCCCCCGGTTCGCTCGCACCCGGCCAGCCCGGCATCACCCCGCCCAGCGGCCCCGAAACCGCACGGTGTAGCGGCCCTGCGCTATTCTTTTAGGTATGTCTACTGAGAACACGCAGCCTAGCCAGGCACCCGAATCCACCGAAGAGAAGGCCAAGAAGCCGGTTCCCGAGGAATTCTTCCGCCAGCCCTACTCCTTCGTCCGCCGCGGCGACCGCCTCACCGCGCGCCGCCAGAAGGCCTGGGATACCTACTCCCCCACCCACGTGCTGGATATTCCGCGCCTGCGCACCGACACCTCCGTCGCGCCCGAGGCGACCTTCGACCCGGTTAAGATTTACGGCCGCGAGGCGTACCAGGTCGTCGAGATCGGTTCCGGCCTGGGCGAGGCGATCGTGCACCGCGCGGCTGAGATGCCCGAGGCGAACTTCCTCGCCGTTGAGGTGTACACCCCCGGCATCGCGGATCTGCTGCTGAAGATGGGCAACGCCGGCGTGGAGAACGTGCGTGTGGCTCAGGCGAACGCACCCGAACTGCTCGACAACATGCTTGAGGAGAACTCCGTGGACGAGCTGTGGGTGTTCTTCCCGGATCCCTGGCATAAGTCCCGCCACCACAAGCGCCGCCTGGTGTCCCCGGCGTTCGCCGATAAGGTTGCGCGCGTGCTCAAGCCCGGCGGTATTTGGCGTCTGGCGACTGACTGGGAGGAGTACGCCCTGGTCATGCGTGAGGTTCTGGAGGCGCACCCCGACTTTGAGAACGTTCACCCCGGCGCCGGTGCGACCGAGGAGGATCCGCTGGGTGGTTGGGCTCCGCGTTGGGAGGGTCGTACCCTCACCAGCTTTGAGCGTAAGGCTCAGGAGGCGGGCCGCCGCGCGCACGATCTGACCTACCGCCGCAAGTAAGCGAGGCAGCGTTAGCGAGAGTTACCGCCAGGTGATTTCCCTCCACCGTACAAAGTGCATACGTTAAAGCAGGTGAGGCTCCCCGTTCGTTCGGGGAGCCTCACCTCCTTGTGTGTGGGTCCAGGTGCATGCGGGGCGGGGGTCTACCCTCCCTCGCGGCGTATACACGAAGACGCACAAGCCTATATGGGTGGCTGACTAGCGCAAATGAGCTAGAACAGCCGAACCGTTTCTCCCAGTGTAGCGGGTTTAACCGGTTTAGCGCGGCGGTTTCGTGTCATCCGCCGTAGCCGGTTAGCGCGACTTGCGGTAGAGCACCACCGCCGAAGAACGCTGACGAGGCGCCGGGCGGGTACCGCGGGCAATGTGCACCACGTCGCCACTGGTACCGGCAGCGAACACGCGCTCCGACATGCCCATCTTCACCTTCGCATCCTCAACCTGACGCTGCAACTCCGCAATCTGCTCCTGCTGCTCCTCCAAGAGGGACTGCAGCTCAATAATGCGGCGAATACCCTCCAGGGAGACGCCCTCCTGCGAGAGCTGCTGAATCTGCTGCAGACGGTTCACGTCACGCTGCGAATACCGGCGCGCCTTACCGGGCGCACGCGAAGGCTGGACCAGGCCGATACGGTCGTACTGGCGCAGGGTCTGCGGGTGCATACCCGCCAGCTCAGCCGCCACAGAAATCACGAAAACCGGGCGGTCCATGCTGTGCAGCGGCTCGCTACGACGGGACTTAGATGCTGATTCTCGAGATGCCATGGTTTACTTCGCCTTCTTCAACAGATCCTTACGCGGGTTCTCCTGCGGAGCCAGTTTTACGAACTTATCGAATGTTTCCTTTGCCTCTGCGCTCAGCTTGGTGGGCAGTACGATTTCGGGGATGACCAGCAGGTCGCCGTCGCCGCCCTTAGCCTTGAAGCCGCGGCCCTTGGCGCGCAGTCGGCGGCCGACCTGGCCGGGTGCCAGGCGCAGCTTCACGGTGGTGTTATCGGGCAGGGGAACCTCGATGACAGCACCGTCAACGGCCTCGGCGAGGGTGACGGGTGCGCGCATAACCAGGTTGTTTCCCTCGCGGGAGTACACGGAGTCGTCGGAGACGCGCACGGTGACCTTCAGGTCGCCGCCGTGCAGGCCCTTGCCGCGCAGGCGGACCTTCTGGCCGTCCTTAATGCCTGCGGGGATGCGTGCCTCGGTGTGGGAGCCGTCCGGCAGGAACACGGTCACGGTCGCGCCGGTGTATGCCTGAGCGAGGCTGATGCGGGTGCTGGTGGTGCTTTCCTCGGGGGCCGCGTGCTGTGCGCCGCCGAAGTCGCTACCCATGTTGCCAAAGCCGCTACCCATACCGCCGAAGTCGGCGCTGGTGAAGCCGGCGGAGCGACGGCGGCTGCCGCCGGTGCTACCGCCGAACAGGCCGCCGAGCAGGTCATCAATGTTGATATTGGCGCTGGTACCGCCGCGGAATCCGCCGAAGGCGTCCGCGCCGGGGTAGCCGCCGCTAAAGCCGCCTGCACCGAAGCCACCCGCGCCCATGCCTGCGGCGCCGTAGCGGCGAATCTGGTCGTACTCCTCGCGCTGCTTCTTGTCGGAGAGCACGTCGTAGGCCTCCGAGATTTCCTTGAACTTCTTCTCTGCTGCTGCGTCGCCGGGGTTCAGGTCCGGGTGGTACTTGCGGGAGAGCTTGCGGTACGCCTTCTTGATGTCGCTTTCGCTTGCGTCTTCGCTAACGCCCAGTGCCTTGTAGAAGTCGTCAGTTATCCAGTTTTCACTTGCCATGTGTGTTTTCTCCTCTCGCGGTGATGCACCGCCCTCCTCGGTTACGGGACGGCTAGCAGGGCACCACGTTCTTGTCTTAATGCTCTATATAAAAGTTTAGTCTACTTGACTCAATTTTGGAAGGGGGTAGACCAAAATTTAGCGCCCTACAAGGCTTTTTAACCACCGCCGCTACATGCCGAGACCACGCACATATCGCAAGCAAACAACAGGGCGGGCACTCCCCCATCAGGGAGAGCACCCGCCCGTCGTTAGTTATTCAGCCAATGCCTTAGCCGACCACCTTACGGTGCGACAGCCACAGCCACCTGAGCTGTACGAACCACGCGGTCGTTCACGCGGTAGCCGTAACGCAGAACCATGGAGATGTGGTCCTCAGCCACCTCGTCGGTGGGCTGCTGCAGTACAGCTTCGTGAATGTTCGGGTCGAAGGCGTCGCCTACTTCACCGAAGCGCTCCACGCCCTGCTTGCCGAGCAGCTCTTCGAGCTTGGTAGCGATGGAGGCGAAGGGGCCGTCCTGCAGGTCGCCGTGCTTGCGTGCAGCGTCGATATCGTCGAGCACCGGCAGCAGTGCGGTCACCAGTTCACTGGTTACGAAGCCTCGCAGCTGCTCCTTTTCGCGAGCGGTGCGGTTCTTGAAGTTAGTGAACTCTGCCTGCAGGCGAAGCAGGGAGTCCAGGCGCTCTGCGGCGAGTGCCGCATCCGCAGGTTCTGCCTCTACGGCGTCCTGGAGCTCAGCCTCGACGGCTTCCGCAGCTTCCTCGGGGCTTTCGACCGATTCAGCTTCGGGGTGGCCTTCCGCTGCGGGGGCGTTGAACGCCTCCTCCAGCGGGTCGGGGGTGGTGTTTTCCTGCTCAGCCATGATTACTTCTTCTCGTCTTCGTCGATAACCTCGGCGTCGACAACATCCTCATCAGCGGCGGGCTTGGACTCGGAAGCGTCAGCCTGTGCTGCTGCGTAGAGTGCCTCGCCCAGCTTGGATCGGGATGCCTGCAGCTTCTCGAATGCGGACTTCACTGCTGCGTCGTCTTCGCCCTCGAGTGCCTTCTTCAGCTCATCAACGTCGCCCTGAACCTCGGTCTTGACGTCCTCGGGCAGCTTGTCGCCGTTCTCCTTCAGGAGCTTCTCAGTGGTGTATGCGACGGACTCGGCTTCGTTGCGGGTGTCAGCAGCCTCGCGGCGTGCCTTGTCCTGCTCAGCGTGTGCCTCTGCGTCCTTGACCATGCGGTCGATGTCGTCCTTGGAGAGGGAGGTGCCGCCGGTGATGGTCATGGACTGCTCAGCGCCGGTGCCCTTGTCCTTTGCGGAGACGTGGACGATGCCGTTTGCGTCGATGTCGAAGGTGACCTCAATCTGGGGCACGCCGCGGGGTGCGGGGGCGATGCCGGTCAGCTCGAAGGTACCCAGGTTCTTGTTGTCGCGAGTGAACTCACGCTCACCCTGGAAGACCTGAATGGTCACGGAGGGCTGGTTGTCCTCTGCGGTGGTGAAGGTCTCGGAACGCTTGGTCGGGATTGCGGTGTTGCGCTCGATCAGCTTGGTCATCACGCCGCCCTTGGTCTCGATACCGAGGGAGAGGGGGGTGACGTCGATCAGCAGAACGTCCTTACGGTCGCCCTTCAGAACGCCTGCCTGCAGTGCTGCACCCATTGCCACGACCTCGTCGGGGTTCACGCCCTTGTTGGGCTCGCGGCCGGTGAGCTCCTTGACGAGCTCAGAGACGGCGGGCATACGGGTGGAGCCACCAACCAGGATGACCTCAGAAATCTCGGAGATGGTCACGCCGGCTTCCTTGATGACGTCGAGCACGGGCTTCTTGGTGCGCTCGAGCAGGTCGTGGGTCAGTTCCTCGAACTTTGCGCGGGTCAGCTTCTCATCCAGGTGGATGGGGCCTTCGGGGGTCACGGACAGGTACTGCAGGGAGATGTTGGTGCTAGAAGCGCTGGACAGCTCCTTCTTAGCCTGCTCAGCTGCTTCCTGCAGACGCTGCAGTGCAATCTTGTCCTTGGACAGGTCAGCGCCGGTGTTTGCCTTCACCTGTGCGAGCAGCCACTCGACGATGCGCTGGTCCCAGTCGTCACCACCGAGGCGGTTGTCACCGCTGGTTGCGCGAACCTGGATGGTGGAGAAGCCGTCGTCGTCCTTGCCAACTTCCAGCAGGGAGACGTCGAAGGTACCACCACCGAGGTCGAAGACCAGGATGAGCTCGTCTTCCTTACCCTTGTCCAGGCCGTATGCCAGTGCTGCGGCGGTGGGCTCGTTGACGATACGCAGGACGTTCAGGCCTGCAATCTCGCCGGCTTCCTTGGTTGCCTGACGCTCAGCGTCGTTGAAGTATGCCGGGACGGTAATGACAGCGTCGGTGACAGTGTCGTTCAGGAATGCCTCTGCGTCACCCTTCAGCTTCATGAGGATACGAGCGGAGATTTCCTGCGGGGTGTACTTCTTGCCATCGATCTCGGTGGTCCAGTCGGTGCCCATGTGGCGCTTGACGGAGGAGATGGTGCGGTCGACGTTGGTCACTGCCTGACGCTTTGCGACGCTACCGACCAGAACCTCGCCGTCCTTGGAGAATGCGACGACGGAGGGGGTGGTGCGGGTGCCCTCTGCGTTAGCGATGACGACCGGGTCGCCACCTTCCAGTGCTGCTACGACCGAGTTGGTGGTACCGAGGTCAATACCTACTGCACGTGCCATATGTTTATTCACTCCTTAGGTGTTAGTGCCCCGCTTCTTCTAATGCGAGGCGGGATAGTTTGAAATTTTCGGAGGCGGTCGGTGCTGCGCGTGCCGCCCCGTTCGGGGTGGTCTGCGCGGCTCCTTGAGCCTCATGTACTCAAGTATGCACTCTCTCGGATGGGCTGTCAATAGAGTTGAGCGGACTTTACTCAACTTTTTTTCGCGAAGGTGCCTGAGGGGTGGGTATCTTGAGGTTCCGAAGGGGTGTTTGGCGGGAAAATTTGGGGCGGTGGCGAGGCGCGAATGGGCGGTTTTGCCGCGGAATTCCGGGGTTTTTGGGTGACGCGAGGGTGCGACGCGGCGATTCAGCGCACGGCGGACATCGGCGGGCTAACTGGGCGAAAAAATTTTTAAAAAATTTTTTAAAAGGGGGGTGGAAAGAGGGCGAAAAACAGAAAACTTGGGGTGCGAGAGGTGCCGGAGGGGTGCCTGGGCGCACCTTATATAGGGTGCGCGAGGCGATTTTTAGGTCTGGAAGCTAGGCCTCTAGCAGTGTTGCTAGAGGTGCAGTGAGACACCAGAGGTTCACCCCTCTTATATATAGGGCCTGTCTGCAAGCTCCATTACTTACTTTATGAGGGGTATCTCCACTTGTCCGGTCCGCAATTCTCTAACCTTCACCTGTGGCTTGAGACTACCCGCCTACCGTATGCTGGTTACGACCATATCCTCTCAAAGTAGACAGGAGACCCCATGCCACAAAACGATATATCCAATCTTTAATACAATCCACATCAGCAACCATTTCTCAAAGAAAGTTTTCAACCGACTTATGAAATACAAATTGCAAACCTGTACATACCCTCTAATAATATCCTTCCTATCCTCATGTCTCGTATTTATAACATGGTGCGCCGCTCTTCACCTTAGCGATTTTCCAATGGAAATAGATGCCACCACCATTACACTCTCACTGCTTCCATTAATCATTGGAGCCATGCGCATATGGACAGAATTAATTAATTCAGAAGAAATACACATAGACACTAGCAATGCAAACAAACAAGATTCCCAAAATTCAAGTTCCTCCGCAAACAATAATGGAAACGTAGGCCCGATTGTTGGCGGATTAAAGTCAGTTGCCCAACTAACTCCAATCATTGCAGGAATATCATTTATATTCGTACTTACCCAGTATTGGGTAGTTATGAACAATAATTTAAGTGCAGCGATTCATGCAACAACCATCCAACTTGCCGAGTATAAATATGAATGGATCTCTACAGTTTTTATTATCGCAATATTGTTCTACCTAACTTACCCACCTAAAATTTTATCTATAGCACTATTTGATTTAATATATAAATACCAGGACAGAAAAAATACGATTTACAAACCCAGTACAAATCTCGCCTTCCCCACCATTATTTACTACCTTCTTATGGTGGCATTATCAGGAACCACCGCGACCTTCCTTTCGTACCAGCTATCATGGCCGCACACCCCCCTTACAAGCCTATTTATACTAACGTTCATTTCAATTTCCTTCACCCATGGTAATAATCACCTCCTAAACAACTCGTTCCCCCTAGAAGGAAAAATAAATAAATCAGAAAATTGGATGCAAAACTCACCCCCATTAAAGATTGCGCTTTCTCTCATCTTCCTAGCTTCAATTATACTCCCCGGGGGGACTTTAGTTCCGGCTATTAAAACGTCAGTTATCTTAGGGAGCACCATATCTACGAACACAGAGAATATCACAGATTCTAATAGCAACATCTATTCATGCGTGTTCTCTCTCAAAGAGGGTAAATCTGAACCTGTTGTCTTTGGTGTCATTCTTTCATCAAAAGGATCCTCTATACATTCACTATCCCCCATCTACAATACATCTACAAAAGATTATATGAAAAGAAAAAGCGACAATAAACTATACCCCTATAGAATTGCTGAAACTTACACAAAATCACCCGATAATTTTTATATAGAAAAATACAATAGCTCGTTACATATGTACGACCCAATAAGCGGAAAATGTTTTTCCCACAATCCACCACCTTTCCGAGAAACAGCCATTCCAAGGACAAGACTAGTTATTAGAAATATTCCTTAAACAGCAGAAGAGACCCCACCATACATGTAATATGGTGGGGCTTCTCTTTGCCCAGCCGCGAGCGCACAGGGGTGGGGTCCTCCCCTATGCTGGTTATAAGCCAGCACCGGAGCAGGAAGGGCACACCGCCATGAACCTCAACAAACTCTTAACTGCGCTACGGCAACGCAAAAACACCCCGGCACGCAACCAGCAGGCTGAGCGGCGTGAGCGCTACACGCACGCCCTCGAACAATTCCTCGACGGGCAGCCCGCCGTACGCCTCGGCGGGGCGTACACGCTCGCAAACCTCGCAGACGAATGGCTCACCGACACCTCCCTCCCCGAGCAGGTGCGCATCGAAGAAGCCCAGACCATCATCGACGCGCTGACCGGGTGCATCCGCACGCCCTACCCCCTCACGCAGAAACGCCAGGTCCTAGAGGCAGGCGAGGCCCCCGAAGGGTACGAAGGCGACTTTACGCGCGATCAGGAGGCACTACGCGAAGAGCAGCTGGTACGCCGCACAGTCTTCATGGAGTTCAGCCGCCGCCTCGCTGCGGTCACCGAGCGCAACGAAAAAGGTAACAAGGAAAGCCAGCATACGGTGCCGTCGCTATCGCCGACGTGGGCTGATTTGTGCTTCGACTTTGGTGGTGCGCCCATCTTTTACCCACTGCGGCAGCTGCACTTTCAGAACGCCGACTTCGCCTCCGCAACCTTCTACGGACAAGCGGATTTCTCTGGTTCAACCTTCCGCGGTGACACCAGCTTCTCCGCAGCACAGTTCACCGCTGACGCATCCTTCCACGGCGCGAACTTCACCGGCGAGGTCGACTTCTCAGACGCCGTCTTTTCGGCTGCGGCTGACTTCGCGGTATCCGCTTTCAAATCCGATGCCGACTTCTCACGCCTGAACACCGCAGGCATAGCCAGCTTCGCGGCGGTCACCTTTGA
>ERZ773051.1159-NODE-1159-length-15206-cov-7.242558_pt1 | contig 15206 bp, 9 predicted proteins | sample MGYA00580631_ERZ773051 | MGnify/ENA primary metagenome ERZ773051 (study PRJEB29015, sample SAMEA2738137) | human oral metagenome | biome: human oral; feature: human-associated habitat; material: saliva | place: China | collected 2204 ...
CACTTCTTGAGGCTGACAGCGAGCTCTACAATTCGGGTATTGTCGATGTGTCCTATGCCTATGAGAAGATGTATGTTATCCGGCCTCAGTTCTTCCTGCCCATGATTACCCTCCTGCGCAATGCTGCGCTTAACTCGCTCCAGTACAAGCAGGAACTGGCCTTGGTGCGGGAACAGAATATTGATATTACACATTTTGAGGAAGATTTGGATGCCTTTAAAGTAGCTTTCGCCAAGAACTATCAGTCTGCTTCGACCAACTTTGGCAAGGCCATCGATGAGATTGATAAGGCTATCCGCCGGATGGAAGAAATCAAGAAATTCCTGACGACCTCTGAAAACCAGCTGCGCTTAGCAAACAACAAACTGGACGATGTCTCTGTCAAAAAATTGACACGCAAAAATCCTACCATGAAAGCTAAGTTTGAAGCTTTAAAGGAGAAGTAAGAAAACAAGACAATGAACGGAATTATCAACTTAAGAAAAGAGGCAGGCATGACCTCGCATGATGCGGTTTTTAAACTGCGTAAGATTTTGGGAACGAAGAAAATTGGTCATGGGGGCACCTTGGATCCAGATGTAGTCGGGGTGCTTCCGATTGCTGTGGGCAAGGCGACACGTTTGGTCGAGTTCATGCAGGAGGAAGGAAAAGTCTATGAGGGAGAAATCACGCTGGGCTGCTCAACGACGACAGAGGATGCCAGCGGAGATATCCTAGAGCGGACGCCAGTAACAGAGCTTTTAGAAGAAGCTATCATTGATGAAGCGATGGAGTCCATGACTGGTGAGATTCGCCAGATTCCGCCCATGTACTCTGCAGTCAAGGTCAATGGCCGCAAGCTTTATGAGTATGCAAGAGCGGGTCAAGAAGTGGAGCGGCCAGAGCGGCAGGTGACCATCTATAGTTTCGAGCGTACCAGTCCGATCTTCTATGAAGATGAGCAAGCCCGCTTTCGCTTTCGAGTCAAGTGCAGCAAGGGGACCTATGTCCGAACTCTGTCTGTTGATTTGGGAGCCAAGCTTGGCTTTGCCAGTCACATGTCTCAGCTGACACGGACTTCCTCAGCAGGTATGAGCTTAGATGATGCCTTGACCTTGGGTGAAATAGCGGAGCGAGTAGCAGTGGAGGATTTCTCCTTTCTACAGCCTCTGGAGTTGGGGACAGGTGATCTACCAAAGATTGAACTAACGGAAGAACAGCTCGAAGAAGTGCGCCACGGTCGTTTTATTCCCATTGAAAATACCGAGATTATCTTAGCAGCTTTTCATAAAGGCAAGCTCATTGCCATTTTAGAGAAAAGAGAAGAATATTATAAACCAAAAAAAGTTTTTCTTTGATCATATGAAAATATCAGAGTCCTGAAATTTATTTTCAGGATTTTTTTATGCCTAGAATAATTAACCAAATCTATAAACTAAAAATGTATAAAAATACTGTTCAAACAGATCAGAAACACTTATAAAATTTACTGTGAATTTTTAAAATAGCAATACTCAAAAATTGGACAGTTTCGCTAAAAATGATTTAGTAATGATAGGGCTATAAAATTGCTTAAATTCCACTTATATGGTACACTTGAGGGAGTGACAATTTTAGAATAATAAGGAGGGTTCCAATACATGGGACAAGATTGGAAGAAAATAGAAAGGCAACGTTTTACAATTCGTAAGACGAGAGCATGGGGTGCATGTTCAGTTTTTCTAGGATCAAGTATTTTCTTTCTAGGAGGGGGAGTTGCAAGTGCGCAAGAAGTTAGTCCTTCTGCACAAGATCAAGCAGCTCAAGTAGCAGAAGCTGCCAGAGTTTCAGATGAAAAAGAGTCTGAGAAACCGGCAACTGAAGCACAAGCCGAACCTGAAAAGAATGCTGCGTCAGTAAGTGCAGATGTTCAAGCAACTGAAGCTAAGGAACAAGCTGCGCCTAGCACTGAAGAAGTAGCTAAAGCAGAAGAAGCTGCTGTTTCAAAAGACGAAAAGTCAGAAGAAACAAATGCTCCGAAAGAAGCTAAAGCAGAAGAAAAGGCTGAGCTAAAAGAAGAAAAAACAGAACCAAAAACACCAAGTTCTGAAACTAATGCAGCCACACAACCTAAGCGTTCAGGCACATCAGGATTCAGAAGTGTTAGTGGTACATCAGGATTCAGAAATACTGGTGCTACTCGTCAAGGATCTGACTATACTGTTACCCAAGACGGTAATCTGGCTACTGTTCAAGCTAATGCCTTGAAAACTCAGTTGGATAGAGCAGCTTCAGAGAACTTGCCAGTTACACCGAACCAGCTTAGAAATTTTGGAACCGCAACAACTGACGAAGAAAGACGCAGATTAGAACGTCAAGCAGCTGATCTTCAAAATGCTGAAGCTCAGGCAATGAATAAAAAAATCTCTGATTACTTGACGGCTAAACAAAGAGCTCAACAATTAACAGGTAGAGAAGGAAGCTTGCAACAAATTGCTCCTCAAAACCTCGTTTTCTCTGATGAGCCAAACGCAACAGCTAAGATTAGGCTGGCACAAGGAGACTGGTTTGTCAAAGACAGTACGCTCACATCCCGAAATCAATATGTTCGTGAAGCTTTGGATAGTCGGAGCTACAATGAGTGGCGAGACGGGACAACTACTCAACCGAATGCAGTTATCACTAGAGCCGATACAAGCCAACCGGCAGCAGAGCGAATCATCAAGGATCAAACAGATGCTTACTACATGGTTCATACGCAAGTTGGTAGAACTACAACAGTAGAGTACACCTTGCATAACTCATTTGCCGGTGGTCGACCTATTACAAAAGCTATTGCTCGATATACGCCTAAGAAGAGTTCTGCTTATGATGATAGTATGGTAATGGCTATCCATAAAGATCCAACTATGACAGTTTGGAATGGATCCAGCTATGATCGTAAAGGAACTGGTAACCAATTGCATATGGAATGGGAATTCTATTATGCGGATGGCACTAAGGTAGACTTTGGCAGAACACCTGGTGTTGTTTCTTTCGCTTCACGTAACCACCACGGGAATGATATTTACGCTGAAATTTATGGTAATTTGAGCTCAAATATGCAGAATGTACAAATTGTAGGTTCTTCTATCGTTCCACAGGCAAATGGTTGGTACTATGCAAATGATAAGAATAACTCTTATAAAGGTCAAACTGAATATCAATGGGACCAACAAGGTAATCCAAATGAATTCTGGGGAGCGGGTGCTGCAAAAGTTACAAGTGGTACATCATTGAGCTTTGATATTGCTACCACTAACCCTGGTCAGCACTGGCCACGTCCAATTCGCCAATGGTTCTCATTTAATACCAACGTAAAAGCGAATAACGTCGTAACGAACCCTAATTTGACCTATACTCCTGCAGCATATGTCAATGAAGTTCCAGCACCAGAACCAGAAAAATCTTATGACAGATTTGTCATGGATATTCCACATAATGTCAGAGTTGTAGATTATGAGAATGCCACTCCAGATCAAAAACGCGCCTTTGACAATCAAACTGGTTCTCAGATTGTTTACCAACAAGGTAAAGACGGACAAGTTATTGTTGTAGGACCAAAACCAGAAAACCTAAATGACGTACCAAATCCTAAGTTTACAGCTCAAGAACTTGAGACACTTAAAAATGGTGGAACTGTAAGAGGATTTAAGGGACACAATTACGTTGATCCTGTAGATACCATCATGGTTGTCAAACGTAATGCGGGACCAACTGGACCTAAGGGTGATAAGGGGGCTACAGGCGCAACCGGAGCCACCGGTGCAGCAGGACCAAAAGGTGATAAGGGCGCTACAGGCGCAACCGGAGCCACAGGCGCAGCAGGACCAAAAGGTGATAAGGGCGCTACTGGCGCAACCGGAGCCACTGGTGCAGCAGGACCAAAAGGCGATAAAGGTGCAACTGGCGCAACCGGAGCCACCGGTGCAGCAGGACCAAAAGGTGATAAAGGTGCAACAGGCGCGACCGGAGCCACCGGTGCAGTAGGACCAAAAGGCGATAAAGGTGAAACTGGCGCAACCGGTGCAACCGGAGCTACAGGCGCAGCAGGACCAAAAGGTGCCACTGGTGCTACAGGTGCGGCCGGAGCTAAAGGCGATAAAGGTGAAACTGGAGCTACAGGAGCAAAAGGTGAAGATGGTAAGCCATCATTGGCGCAAGTTGTCGATAATAACAACGGCACGCACACTGTTAAAGTTGGTCTGGATAAGAACGGCAATGGCCAATTGGATCCAGATGAAGTAACCTCATCTACCATTGTTAAAGATGGTAAGGACGGAAAATCTCCACTAGCTAAGGTTGTTGATAACAACAACGGCACCCATACTGTTCAAGTCGGACTCGATAAGAACAATAACGGCCAGTTGGATCCAGATGAAGTGACATCTTCTACAGTCATTAAAGATGGAAAAGCTGGTGCAACCGGTGCTACAGGCGCGACCGGAGCTAAAGGTGATAAAGGTGAAACTGGAGCAACAGGCGCAACTGGAGCTAAAGGCGAAGATGGTAAGCCATCATTGGCGCAAGTCGTAGACAACAACGACGGCACACACACTGTTAAAGTTGGTCTTGATAAGAACAATAACGGCCAATTGGATCCAGACGAAGTAACCTCATCTACCATCGTTAAAGACGGTAAGGATGGTAAATCTCCATTAGCTGAAGTAGTTAACAACAACGACGGTACGCATACTGTTAAAGTTGGTCTTGATAAGAATGGTGATGGTAAACTTGATCCAAGTGAAGTAACGTCAACGACTATCGTTAAAGACGGTGCAACTGGAGCGGATGGTAAACCATCATTGGCTAAGGTTGTAGACAATAACGATGGCACTCATACTGTTCAAGTCGGACTCGATAAGAACAATAACGGTCAGTTGGATCCGGACGAAGTAACATCTTCAACTATCATCAAAGATGGTAAGGATGGAAAAGCTGGCGCAACCGGTGCTACAGGAGCAACTGGAGCTAAGGGTGAAGATGGTAAATCATCATTAACTGAAGTAGTTAACAACAACGACGGTACGCATACTGTTAAGGTCGGTCTTGATAAGAACAGCGACGGTAAACTTGATCCAAGTGAAGTAACCTCAACGACTATCGTCAAAGACGGAAAAGATGGTAAGACACCATTGGCTGAAGTAGTTGACAATCAAAATGGAACACACACCATTAAGATTGGATTTGATACAAATGGCAATGGTAAGCTTGATCCAGAAGAAGTAACCTCTGCTACAATCGTCAAAGATGGAAAAGACGGAAAAGATGGTAAGGACGGCAAAGATGGAAAAGATGGTCAAAGCTCTCTTGTAACTATCGTTGAAAATGGAGATGGCACTGTTACTATTCTTGTTGGAATTGATAAGAATAATAATGGTAAGGTTGATCCTGATGAAGTAACATCTTCTACAATTATCAGAAATGGTAAAGATGGCAAGGATGGTAAAGACGGCAAAGACGGAAAAGATGGTAAGGACGGAAAAGATGGCAAGGGTGTAACCGGTCCAACTGGTCCAACCGGTCCAACTGGTCCAACCGGCCCAACCGGTCCAACCGGTCCAACTGGTCCAACCGGTCCAACCGGCCCTACAGGTCCAACTGGTCCTACAGGTCCAACTGGTCCAACCGGCCCTACAGGTCCAACCGGTCCTACAGGTCCAACTGGTCCTACAGGTCCAACTGGTCCTACAGGTCCAACTGGTCCTACAGGCCCAACTGGTCCTACCGGCCCAACTGGTCCTACAGGTCCTACTAATCCAATAAAACCAGTAGTTCCAACAGCTCCAACAGTTCCAGCTAAGCCAACAAAACCTGCAGGAACAACCAAAGTAGTAGCTAAGTCAGGAACCCTTCCTAAGACTGGTGATAATAGCAACCATGAAGTAGGTCTGGTAGGCGCAGGACTTCTATCAGCTGCACTTCTAGCTGCCTTAGGTGTTTCTAAGCGAAAAGAAGAAGAACTCTAAGATATTCTCTTTATAAAATTTAAGCAATATCAAGTTTAGAGTAAAACAGAGGCTATTAGGATTATTAAAATTCTACTAGCCTCTAGTTTTGTTGTATTAATGTTTTGGAGGAATTGAATGTCATCAATTGTATTGAATATGATTGTAAAAAATGAAGCCCATATAATTTTGGAAACACTCCAAAATTTGGTCAATTCAATCACATTTGACTACTGGGTCATTTCTGACACTGGCTCCACAGATGGAACGGAAAACCTCATCTTGAACTTTTTTAGTGAGGTGGGGATTCCAGGAGAATTGCACAAAGATGAATGGCAAAACTTTGCACATAATAGAAATTTAGCCCTAAATTATGCAAGAGGAAAGGGAGACTATATTCTAATCTTTGATGCAGATGATTTCGTTGAAGGTAGTTTAAAAATTTCTACTGATCTTGAAGCAGATGCCTATTATCTCAATTTTTCAGATGAGAGTGGAGTTCTTTCATTTCGTCGTGTAGCTCTTGTTAAAAATAATCCAGAAATTTATTGGCGAGGAGTCGTGCATGAATTTATTGAATTGCCTGAAGGTGCCAGTTATGGAAATCTTGTAGGACCTTATTCAGTCATTGCAAGAACAAGAGGCGCACGAAGTCTAGACGATGATAAATATTATCATGATGCAACTGTACTTGCAAATGCTGTTTATAATAATCAAGACCCTGATTTAAAGCCTAGATATACCTTTTATTGTGCGAGATCTTATCGTGATGCAGGTTTATACCAGGAGGCCTTGTCTTGGTTCAAAAAACGTGCAGTTATGACGGATGGATGGTCAGAGGAAGCTTATTATTCTTGTCTAGAAATAGCGCAAATTTATGAAAATGAAGGGAAAGCTCTTGAAGGACGGGAGTATTTGGAAAAAGCTATCCAGATTAACCCTAATCGCGCTGAAGCATGGTCTCAATTAGCCAAATTATATAGAGAAGCAGGGCAGCATCACATTGCTTTTGCTTATGCTTATATGGCTAAGGATTTAGAATTGAATCCGGATAGTCTTTTCAGCTGGAACAGGGTTTATGACTATTGGATTCCATTTGAATTGTTAGAAAATGGTGTCAAAATAGGGAATTTTGAAGTTGCCTACCAAGGCTTCAGAGCTTTGATTATGGCAGGACAGGCCGATACTTATAAGAACTATTATGAATACTTACCTCAGTTCGAACAGTATCTAGATAATGAGATTATTGAGAAGATTATAGAAGTCATTAACGGTACAGAAGCTTAATTGAATCTGTCAATACGGTTTTTTGTCGACTATAACGACCTGATACATGCCAAACTTTGGAGAGGACTAATTGGTCTTCTCCTTTTTTGCTCTTGGTGCAGTTGGTATTAGCTTAACTTTCAGTTTTAAAAGTCAAAAAAACAGAAATTCGTTATGAATTTCTGTTTTTTATTTATTCTTGATAAGAGACGATGCCAATGATGGTATCGACAGCGCGTTCCATGGTTTCTAGGCTGACATATTCGAAGCGGCCGTGCATGTTTTCGCCGCCGGCAAAGAGGTTAGGTGTCGGAATGCCCATAAAGGAAATTTTAGAGCCATCAGTTCCGCCACGGATAGGCTCGATGACAGGCTGGATGTCCAGACTTTCCATGACTGCTTTGGCGATATGGATAGGTGTCATGTCTTTTTCTATGACCTGCTTCATGTTGTAATACTGGTCTTTAAGGGTCAAAATAACACGCTCGCTGCCTAGCTCTTGGTTCATCTTATCAGCGATAGCCTGCATAGCAGCTTTGCGATTTTCAAAAGCCTCTGTCTCAAAGTCACGAACAATGTAGCTGGCTTGAGCTTCTTCGACAGTACCGGTCAAGTTCATCAGGTGGTAGAAGCCTTGGTAGCCCTCGGTCTTCTCTGGTCGGTCTGCTTCTGGAAGCTGGTTGTGGAAGTCAATAGCCAGCTGGAGAGCATTGACCATCTGGTCTTTAGCAGTTCCTGGGTGGACATTGCGGCCTTGGAAGGTCAGCTCTGCTCCAGCAGCGCTAAAGGTTTCGTACTGGAGCTCACCTAGAGGTCCGCCATCTACTGTGTAGGCAAAGTCCACATCGAAGTTTTCAGCGTCAAACTTATCAGCGCCGATACCGATTTCTTCGTCTGGTCCAAAGCCAACTCGGATTTCTCCATGCTTGATTTCTGGATGGGCAGACAGGTATTCGATAGCAGTCATGATTTCAGCAATACCTGACTTGTCGTCTGCTCCCAAAAGGGTTGTGCCGTCAGTTGTAATTAAGGTTTGGCCCTTGTATTTATGGAGACTGGCGAAGTCCGCAGGATCTAAGTTAAAGCCAGATTGCCCCAGCGGAATCACACCGCCGTCATAATTCTCGATGACCTGTGGCTGGATGTTTTCTGCGTTGAAGTCCGCCGTATCCATGTGGGAAATAAAGCCAATCTTGCGGGTAAAGCTAGGGTCGTTGGCAGGCAGAGTTCCAATCGCAAAGCCGTTAGGCAGGTAGTAGACATTTTCCAAGCCAACCCGCTTCATCTCGGGAATGAGGACATTGTTGGCAAAGTCCACCTGGCTCTGGGTACTGGGTGTAGTAGTAGATGTTTCGTCTGAGCGAGTGTTGACCTTGACATAAGTCAGGAAACGCTCTAAAAGATTAGGGTATTTCATAAAAGCTCCTTGTTTTCATAGATTAAGTCTATTTTATCACAATCTTGAACAAAAGACATCTGAAAGTCAACATTTCTCTAGTTGAAGGTCTTGGAAGATGAGAGCAATGGAAATAGGTGAAAATCAGGCTTGTAAGATTGAAGAATAGGATTTTTTGCGAGACTATGAATATAAAATGATTGAGAAAAGCAGTGGCAAATATGCTAGAGGTTCATGTTAAAAGAAATTTTGTGATATAATAAAAAGTAGAAAATCAATATAGTAAATAAGAGGTAGTGCCATGATTTATGAATTTTGTGCAGAGAATGTCACCTTACTAGACAAGGCTTTAAAGGCTGGAGCGAAGCGGGTTGAGCTGTGTGATAACCTAACAGTTGGTGGAACAACGCCTAGCTACGGTGTCATTGAAGCTGCGGTACGAATGGTTCAGCCTTATGATGCGACTGTAATGACCATGATTCGTCCTCGTGGCGGGAATTTTGTATATTCAGATATGGAAATCGAGATAATGCTCTCGGACATTCAGAAGGCACGTGAGGCAGGGAGCCATGGCCTCGTTTTTGGTGCCTTAACGGAAAATAATGAGATTGATTATCCTAAGATGGAGCGACTGCTTGAAGCGGCTCAGGGGCTGGATGTGATCTTCCATATGGCTTTTGATGCGATTCCTGCTGAGTATCAGTTTGGCGAGTTAGACTGGTTGGTTGAACATGGAGTGAAGCGGATTTTGACTCATGGCGGTCCAGCGTCAGAGTCCATTCTAGAGCATTTGGCTTGGCTGGATGAATTGATTGAGCATGCGGCAGGGCGGATAGAGATTTTACCTGGTGGTGGGATTAATCTAGACAATCGTGCTGAGATTGCTGACACTTTGGGTGTTGATCAATTGCACGGCACCAAAGTAGTATTTTAGCAGGCAAGTTCATGTTGGATTTATTTGAAAAATACAGGCTGAAGGAAGAAAGTTTGCTGGATTATGGCTTTGTCAGGTCTGGTGCAGAATACAGTTATTCGACTAAGATCATGGCTGGCGACTTCCAGATGAATGTGGTGATTTTTGATGGAAAGCTGGATTTTCAGGTGCTTGACTTGGATACAGGTGATGAATATCGACAAGTCAAGATGGATAGTATGGCAGGAGAATTTGTCGGACAAGTCAGGGCGGCCTGTCAGGAGGTTTTGCTGGATATTCGGCAACATTGCTTTGAGGAAGTAGGCTTTCTTTATGAGCAAAGTCAGCGACTGAGTAGCTATGTGGCGGATACTTATCAGGGGCAGTTGGAGTATCTTTGGGAAAATTCTTCTCGTAAAAGCGCTAATAGAGCCGCTGTTTTTCGCCATCAGGATAGTAAGAAATGGTACGGAGCTTTTTTGACGACCGATTGGACTAAGTTTGAAAAGGAGCGCAGTGGTGCGATCGAGGTCCTAAATGTCAAGAGTGACCGAGTTGCCGAACTTATTCAGCAAAAAGGAATTTTCCCCGCCTTTCATATGAATAAAAAATACTGGCTCAGCCTGCCCTTGGATGGAACTTTGCTCGATCAGCAACTTTTTGATTTGCTAGACACTAGTTTTGTTCTAACTAAGAAAAAATGAGCATAGTTTGCCTGAGTTTCATTTTTAGATGAAATAGCGTATAATAGAGATAGTGAGAAACGGACAGTCGGATTAAGGGCTGTCCGTCCTTTGTTTGGAATGAGGAAACGGAATGAATCTTATCAGAAAACTGGACTGGTTTTTTAAACTGGAGAAACGGCGCTATATGATCGGCATCTTGGCCTTGTCTCTGGTTAGTGTATTTAATCTGATTCCGCCACGAGTCATTGGGCAGGTCATAGATAGAATTGCTAGGCAGAGTCTGACTACTGAAGAACTTATTTATAATCTTCTTCTTTTGATTTTGGCTGCTTTTATTATGTATGGTTTGCGGTATGTCTGGCGGCTCTATATCTTTGGCACGGCAAATAATCTGGGGCGCATCTTACGCTTTCGGCTTTTTGAGCATTTTACGCGGATGTCGCCAAGTTTTTATCAAAAATACCGAACGGGTGACCTCATGGCTCATGCAACCAATGATATCAATGCGGTGGTTAGCGTGGCTGGCGGTGGTGTTATGTCAGCGGTAGATGCTTCTATTACAGCCTTGGTGACCCTCATCACCATGTTTTTGGTCTTGGACTGGCGACTGACCCTGATTGCCATTCTCCCTCTGCCCTTTCTGTCTTGGGGAACCAGTTTGATTGGTCGGAAGAATCACGAGAGCTTTAAAGCGGCTCAGGAGGCTTTTTCTGATCTCAACAACAAAGTTCAGGAGAGCGTAGCGGGGATTAAAGTGACCAAGTCCTTTGGCTATCAGAATGCAGAGACTCAGTCCTTTGCAGCCATCAACCAAGAAGTCTACCAAAAGAACATCTTGGCTGCCAAGTACAATTCCCTGTTTGACCCGATGGTGCTAATTTTTGTCGGCTTATCCTATGTTCTGACCCTGATTTTTGGGGGAATGTTTATTTCTCAAGATCAATTTACAGTCGGTGAGCTGGTTACCTTTATGACTTATCTGGATATGCTGGTTTGGCCGCTGCAGGCAATGGGTTACCTAGTGAATATCAGCCAGCGGGGAGCCGTTTCCTATGAACGGATTGAGAACTTGCTAGCTGAGGAGTCGGATGTCAAGGAAAACCAGCAGCTACTTGCCAGTATTCAAAATGGTCGATTGGACTATGAGATAGATTACTTTGCTTATGAGAACGAAGTGACGTTGAAGGATATTCACTTTACATTAGAAAAAGGGCAGACTTTGGGAATTGTCGGGCCGACTGGATCTGGGAAGACCACCTTGCTACGCCTTTTGCTGCGGGAGCAGGATATTCAAGAAGGAGCAATTTATCTGAATGGCCACGATATCCGAGAGTATGCTCTTAAGGATCTGCGTGGTCTGATTGGTTATGTGCCTCAGGATCAGATACTTTTTGCCCTGTCCATTCGGGACAATATCCGCTTTGTCAATCCAGAACTGTCAGATGAGCAAGTTATCCGAGCAGCCCAGCTTTGTGGTGTTTATGAGGATATTAAGGCTATGCCAGATGGTTTGGATACGCTGCTTGGTGAGCGGGGCGTCTCGCTTTCTGGCGGTCAAAAGCAGCGTTTGGCTATGAGTAGAGCCCTCATCACCAATCCAGAAATTTTGATTTTGGATGATTCCTTGTCGGCAGTGGATGCCAAGACCGAGCATGTGATTTTAGAAAATCTCAAGCAGGAGCGAGCTGATAAGACGACCATTATCACTGCTCATCGTCTGTCAGCCATTGTCCATGCGGATCTGATTCTAGTGCTGGAGAATGGCCGCATCAAGGAGCGAGGTACTCATCAAGAACTTCTGGCAGCACAGGGCTGGTATGCTCAAACCTATCAAAATCAGCAGCTATATGAACGCTTTAAGGAGGAGTCTGCAAAATGACAAAACAATCAACTTTTAGACGCCTCCTAGGTTATATGTGGCGCTACAAATGGATTAGCCTGCTGGCTCTAGCCTTTATTTTTGCGACAACCTTGGTGACAACGGCCTTGCCACTCTTGGCTCGTTCTTATATAGACCAGTTTGTCAGCCGAGAGGTAGCCACCAATGGACTCTATCTGCTGGGAATTTACTATGGCCTCTTTCTTTTGCGGGTGCTTCTTACTTTTCTGGGGCAATATGCCTTTGCACGAGTGGCTTACAGCATTGTCCGCGATCTTCGGCAGGAAACTTTTGCGAATATGCAACAATTACGAATGGCTTACTTTGACCAGACAGCAGCAGGGGCTATCGTTTCTCGCTTGACAAACGATACCCAGTCAGTGGCTGATATGTTTAGCAGCATTTTTTCAAATTTTCTCACCTCCATGCTTATCTTGGTGGTGACAATTGCTACCATGTTGGCTTTGAATTGGCGACTGACTCTACTGATCATCCTCTTTTTACCTATCATGCTTGGTTCGATTATCCTGTATCAGCGGCTGTCCAATCGCTTGCTCAAGCAAGTCCGAGCCAGACTGAGCGACCTCAATGTCAAACTTTCTGAGAGCATTGAAGGGATGCGGATCATCCAAGCTTTTAGTCAGGAAAAGCGGTTAATAGAAGAATTTGAAGCAATCAATGCGGAACATCTGGACTTTAGCAATCGCTATCTGAATGTGAACAGCCTCTTTCTGCGCCCTGCTATGTCCTTGCTGAAAATCTTGGCGTATGCTCTTATTCTGACTTATTTCGGCTTGAGCTGGCAAGTAGCTGGAGTGACTGCGGGTGTCATGTATGCCTTTATCCAGTATGTCAACCAGCTTTTCAATCCCTTGATTGATGTCATGCAAAATTATTCTGTTCTTCAGACATCCATGGTGGCTGCGGAGCGCGTTTTTGAACTGATGGATCGTCGAGACTTTGAGCCTGAGCAAGCAGAAGAAGGACCTGAGATTCAGGCAGGCAATATTGACTTTCAGCATGTGAGCTTTTCTTATGACGGAAAGAGAGAAATTCTAAAGGATATTTCCTTTAGCGTCAAGCAAGGTGAGACGATTGCCTTTGTCGGATCAACGGGTTCGGGCAAATCCTCCATTATCAACCTTTTCCTGCGCTTTTATGAATTTGAAAAAGGTAAGATTCTTATTGATGGCAGAGACATCAGAGACTACAGTCAAGCAGAGTTACGACGGAATATTGGTCTTGTCTTGCAGGATCCCTTTCTCTACCACGGCACCATTGTCTCTAATATCCGCATGTATCAGGAGAGTCTGTCACAAGCAGAGGTCGAAGAAGCAGCTCGGTTTGTTGATGCCCATGACTTTATCAGCCAGCTAGCTCAGGGCTATGATAGTCCAGTTACCGAGCGCGGCTCCACCTTCTCTAGTGGCCAACGACAGCTTTTGGCCTTTGCCAGAACCATCGCAACCAAGCCTAAAATCTTGATTTTGGATGAAGCCACTGCCAATATCGATTCGGAAACCGAAGAGCTGATCCAGCATTCCCTTCGGAAAATGCGGCAGGGTCGAACCACTATTGCCATTGCCCATCGGCTGTCCACGATTCAGGATGCCAATTGCATCTACGTTTTAGATAAAGGGCGCATCATTGAGTCTGGTAGCCATGAAGAGCTTCTAGCACAAAATGGGACCTATAAGAAAATGTATCAGTTACAGGCAGGGATGATGGATGCTTGATAGAGTAAGAGAAATTCAAAAAGTTGTAGGACAATAAGCCTACAACTTTTTTAGATAGTCTTTCAATTTTTCCAGATTTTCCTTTAAATCATCAAACCGTAGCTTAGCATAGTGGTAGGGGCAGGTTTGAATGTAGCTGCTTTCGAAAAAGTCCAGCGGAAGCTTGCTATGTTTGAGGGAGCTGACTGAGGGGAGGAATTGGAGGTCAAAAATCACGCCATCTGTTGTCAACTGGTGGGGCAGAGGGAATTGAAGGTCATCCAAGAGGGATCGTGCCTTATTCTTTTCAACTTCCAGTTGGTTCAATAATGCCAGACGATTTTTTTCAAACATCAGATTGTCAATATAGAGGGAGAGAGCCTTTTGCATGATGAGGTTGCTGTCGTAATCAACCGCTTTTTTATAGGAAAGAAAGGTTTCTCGAATCTTAGGTGGCAGAGCCAAGGCTGTGATGCGCAGGGCGGGAAAAAGGCTGGTGGAAAAAGACTTGATATAGAGAACATGCTGGCTGTCATCTAGATAGTAAAAAGGCAGTTCTCGCTTGCTATCAAAGTCGGCCAGATAGTCGTCTTCAACGATATAGACATCATAACGCTCAGCAAGGGCAAGGATTTCTTCCTTTTCCTGACGGCTGTAGGAATGTCCTAGTGGATAGTGGAAACGGGGAATCGTATAGAAAAACTTGATTTGTCCTGTTTGAAAAATCCTCTCTAACTCGTTTAGGTCAATCCCAGTTGGTTTACGATCAATGGTCTCATAAGGTAGTTTCTGGTTTAGCAGTAAGTCGTTGATCCGATGGTAGGTGGGCTGCTCCACCAGAATGGTCTCTTTGCTATTAGGAAAGTCGATCTGAGAGAGAATGTAGAGGGCTTGTTGGGTACCGGAAGTCAGAATCAGATTGTCTGCAGAAGTGTAAACTGCAGAGTCCAAGAGCAAGCGCTGGACTGACTGTCGCAGCTCCTCCAGTCCTTCTTGTTGAGAATAGTAGTTGAAAAGATAGTTTTCTCGACCAATCAGTGTTTCATTGACACACAGGCGGAAGTCTTCATAGGCTTGATGGCGGTCGTCTGTCACAGTCAGCTCCATATCTTCCTTTTTATTTTGGTCATTTTCCAAGACATAGTAGCCGCTCTTAGGAACGGCATAAATGTACTTCTGATAACGAAGCTCAATCAAGGCCTTCTGAGCAGTATCCTTGCTGCAATGGTAGCGGTCTGCCAGCTTGCGGACGGAGGGAATCTTTTGCCCCGTACTAAGCCTTCCTTTTTCAATGTCCCTAATAATTTTATCCATGATGACTTGGTATTTAGCTTTTGATGCCATTCTGTCCCCCTACAGATTCCTTTCTCTTATTTTACCTTATTTCTAGGAAGCTGACAAAGTTT
>ERZ773051.1164-NODE-1164-length-15153-cov-6.697775_pt1 | contig 15153 bp, 15 predicted proteins | sample MGYA00580631_ERZ773051 | MGnify/ENA primary metagenome ERZ773051 (study PRJEB29015, sample SAMEA2738137) | human oral metagenome | biome: human oral; feature: human-associated habitat; material: saliva | place: China | collected 2204 ...
AAAAAAGAGGATGTGTACATTTTGACACACCCTCACGAAATCACCATAAAAATATTTTTCATTTATTTGATTATTTATTATATCTGATTATCAATGAGTTACATATATAATACAGACATAAAAATGATGAACTTATGGTGGACAGAATCATGTCGAAATCACCATTACTTTTAACGATACTTTTGCAGTCGCTTTCTTACCAAAGAGAGTGACTGTAGCATATCGCTGCAGCCAACTTTAATACAATTCTATAATGAACTCAGAAGTTCTTTCATTCGATGCAATGCCACATATAGTGGCTACCATCCTTAAGAAGTTGGAGACGCTTGAACAGAAGTTCGACGCTCTGCAGTCAAACAACAATGTAGAGGCTGATGCCTGGTTCTCTCTGCAAGACCTATGCAATTACCTTCCTAACCATCCTGCCGAACAGACAGTTTACGGTTGGACAAGTAATCGCACCATTCCCTATCATAAGAATGGTAAGAGTATCATTTTCCGTAAGTCGGAAATTGACAACTGGTTAATGCAGACCTCTCGCAAGTCTGTCAATGACATCTACAATGAAGCGCGTGCATACGTAGCGAACAGTTCTATGAGACGAGGAATGTAATATGACGTACATTGATTACATGAATCAGTTCTGGCGCGCTTCTGCTATGGAGTACATGTCCACCAGCGAGGTTGCACTCTACGCATTCTTAGTGAATGAGTGCAACCAACACCGCTGGAACATGCCAGTGCCATGCTCTACGGTACGGATCTGCGAGATGCTGCACATGTCCAAACAGACACTTTGCACTGCACGTAAGAATCTTGCCAGGCGTGGACTTATCTCTTTTTCTGAAGGCAAATCACGTCATGTACCGTCCAAAGATTCACTACTAATTTGGACGGATAACTTGACGGTAAAGTTGACGAATGGATTGACGGCAGACTTTACCCCTTTAAAAGATAAAGAGAAAGATAATTTTAATAAAAAGGATTCTATCAGCATTTTAAGCAATGGAAAAGAAACTCACAATCGACGTAGAGGCATTAAAGAGATCTCTACTACTGCGTCGCCCTATGAAGGCTCGTTTTAAGTTACCCATGTCTGAAGACGAGGCGTATGCCTATCTGTTAGCTGCAATGATGGCTGAGGTGGAATATCGCCACCGTAGCTTCTGTACTAGCGAGGATATGGAGAATCAACTTCATGAGATAGCTCATTGGCTTACCTCATCATCACCCAAATTCGGTATGCTACTATGCGGTGGTTGCGGTAATGGCAAGAGCACTATGCTCAAAGCATTCCAACAGCTACTAAACAATCTGCATATTCCGAAATCATTTAACGATGGCACATACGGAATCCAGATAGTGGATGCCAAATACATTGCATACCTGTGCAAGAACAACTATGATGCATACCGCAAATTTATCAGCGTGGATATGCTTGGTATCGATGATCTTGGCACCGAGCCCTCTGAGGTGATGGACTACGGTAACGTCTATACTCCAGTCATAGACCTGTTGACAAAGCGCTACGAGGAGCAGCTTTTCACCATCATCACCACCAACCTTACTCCACAACAAATCCGTGAGCACTACGATGACCGTATCGCAGATCGTCTCAACGAGATGGTGGAGAAAATAGTATTCAAGAACGGTACATACCGCAATAATTAACTAATTCACAAACTTTTTAAATCTTGTAAAATTATGATCTCAAACATCAAGTCCGTGACACTCAGATTGTCACAGAAGGAATTCAATTTCCTTATGAACGGCATTAACGCCAAGTTCTTTATGGACATCATGTCCCATCTCAGAGCATCGTTTTCTATGGATGAGGACGATACAGAGCCGCAACTTGTGTATGGTCCTACGGCTTTCTTCCATCTCTACAAACTCGCAGAACGTTGGGAGGTTGCTCCTGAGGATGTGCTCCACATCATGTACGACCTGGAGCAGAATGGATTGATAAAGTATTCACTCTCCGAGAATGAATTCGCTATCGAGCCATGCATCACAAGCTTTACCTCTACTGATGCCGTAGTGCATAAGGGAAATAATTGCGATACCCCTCTTGATGAACTTTGCTTTGAGATGATGACCAAAAAGCAGATTTCTGAAGCTATTACTCGTAACGATAGCTTAATCACACTTCATTTCCCTATGATTACTCTCAGGGCATTCACTCTCAAAAAAGACGAGAATGAGAATGCTAACGAGAGCGTCTACGGAGTTGTGCTGAATCCCTAATTGCTAATGGAGAATGGCTGGTTGTTGAGACTCAGCATCAAGGCAATCAGCCATTCTAATTGAGATAACGATAGGGAAAGGAAATGCCACCTAAAAGAGCCTGAATTTTCGTATTCTCTAAACAAGAAGTGTCAATGTCCGACAATCCACTTCGCTACTTGCCAGACTATTTGACCTCTTGCAATACTCGCAGGCTCGCATCGATTTGACCAATCCCAGTTATAACATAACAATAAACCCATCTACAAATGAATAAGACAATTGAACGAAAAGGGCGCAATCCCCGTATCACCGTGTGCTATACGCCCGACGAGAATCAGAGAATTATAGAGATGGCTTCTGCCTGTGGACTGAAGAAAAGTCAGTATATCTACGATACCTCTTTGAGGCAGGAGCCGAAGGTAATGATGAGCGATAAAGAGGTAGAAGCCCTGATGTCACTGAAAGCAGCCCGAGGGGAACTCATTCTGATTAAGAATGCCCTTCATGGCACAACCCAGGGACAGCGTAAGAAGTACTTTCGCAACGAGCAATTCATGCACCAATGGATTGAGGGCGTTAACAGGCTTATCCGCAGATTAGTAGAAATAGAAAGTATGTTCAAAAGATAATGGTATGATAGCAAAAGCAAGGTCTATCTCGCATGGTTCAGCCATGACGAACTATGCCACCAAACATAATCGCGCCGATATGGTGCTGGCACGTAACCTTGGCGACGGGCTTACTCCTCTCGCCATGTGGGGAGCAATGGAAACCATCCACCTGAAGTATACTCCGAAATTCAGGCGCAAGCCAGTCGAAAAGCCGACCCTTCGGATGGAGATTTCCCCTTCCCTTGATGAAACCAAAGGATGGACGCTCAATGACTGGTATCAATATGCGCTTCGCTTTTTCGATGAGTTCAAGAAAGCTATCCAAACCAAGGATGGGAAGAAAAAGGGATTTGGCAAGTTCAATCTGGACAGAGCACAGATTTTCGCCTGTCTTCACTTTGATGCGAAGTCTGGCATTCCTCACCTTCACATCCTCATCAACCGCATCGACCTTGACGGAAATCTCATGAATGACCCCTTCATTGGCGATAGTGCAGTCAAGGCTGCTCATGCCATTAACGTTGAACGTGGTTGGGAGTTGCCCGAGGATATTCACAAGGCTCATCAAAAGGAGATTACGGAAGTCTGTTATAACATCCTACGTGGAATGGCTAATTATGACAGGAACGATTACAAGCACAATCTTGAAAATTGTGGTTACAAAGTGCATGAGCAACGTGACAAACAAGGAGTCCTCCATGGGTACACCATACTTCGTGGTAACTCCCGTTTCAAGTCATCCACGTTGGGCAAAGGTCGTAACCTGACCGTTCCCAAACTTAAAGGCACATGGAAGAAGCTTCATCCTGTTGCTCCAGGTGTTGTCAAGCCCAATTCTATTGTTGACACCTCTCAGACTACAGAACGGAAATCGCTCACAGAACACAATTCTGCACGTCAGAGCGGCGTCCAATCCAAACCAGAAATGCCATCTGTATTCAGGAAGATATTGTCTGTTGCTGGTAAGAATTATTCCATCGCAATACCAACGGAAGCATACATGGCAATGAAGGAGGCTATCGAATCACCCGATGAATCTGTGCTGTTTGAGAACGTCTTGAATGTGGCGATGCTACTGTTCATGAACTACGTCGATGCTGCTACTTCTATATCAGAATCCTGTGGTGGCGGTGGCTCTACGTCATCAAACTGGGGCAAAGACGATGATGAGGATGAGCGTGCGAGGGTTCGACGCTGCGCCCAACATGCCAACTGGCTATGCAAACCAATTAGAAAATATAAAGGTCCACACCGTTAAATACAATTCGTTATGTCCAAGTATAATAATCTTGTCGTAGAAATCGACAAACAGGAAGAGGTCAAGGAGCAAAAGGCTAATCTTGACAATGAACTTCAACTTCTTAAGCAAGCCATAAGCGACTTGCACGATAGCATTCAAAAAGTTGAGAAGGCTCGCAAAGACGGAACAGATATGGTGATTGCGATGAAAGCAGCTACCGATAGCATGGACATGGCAGTTTTCGCATTCTGCCGTGCTGTTACCCGTGCCGAGGCTACAGTCTTAAAAGTTGAAATGACTGATGAGTACCTAAACACCATCCAATCTGCAAGAGAGAAGTTGATTCAAGCAGAAACAGATCTTCTTGCCAGCCATAGAAGGTTGCAACTACAAGAATTTCGCAATCAAAACGAAGAAATTAAGTTTTTTATAAAGTCATGTCAAGGAGTGTTCCTGTCACCAAAGGTCTTCTGGTGGCGGGCTGGCATCTCGTATGCCACCTCGCTATACTCACTCTGGTGTATTTTGCAAATGCCCCTTCAGTGGTTGAAGTGCTAAACAGGGCTTATAGGGAGTGAAACGGAAAGTCTCTATTAAAAAGTGCAACTATAGGGAAATTGTCACTTATAGTTGCCTTTTATTGTTAATTCTGCAAAAATACTATAGTTTTTCGCATAACATTGTAGCTTTTACATTATTTATTATTACCTTTGTATTCAAAATTTGACAATTCATTATTATGATATTCTTTGGACGGTTATTTATTTACTCGATGGTAAGAATAGCAGTAAACATACATATCTTGAGTTATGAGAAAGCAATGGACTTCTTCATGAAATCTGAACGATGTCATGGATTTGAGCTACTGGAACACTTTACGTTTAATGAAGTTCTGAAGTTTGTCTGTGAAGAGGTTGGAACCATTACCGATGAGACCCCTACTACCTGCCCACCCCTTTCTTGATGAGAAGTATAATTATTTAAACTTTAATTATGAAAATTAATAATGTCACAATTCCACAATGGCTTGATAAGATTATATACGACGACTTTGATGCGGTTTATGAACCTAGCCCTGCAGAAGTTGTATATAATCCGGATCAGTCTTATGATTTTGTTAAGCTGTATCTTGGAACATATTTCCCGAGGAGCTATGCAGAAGCATATGGAATAACAATGCAGATTCTTTCTATTCAAGGTTTTTTAGAACGTTATATAGAATTGGAGGAAATCAATTTGTTTGATTTTTGTTGTGGCACTGGCGGCGAAATTATAGGCACTATAGTGGCTCTTCAATCCAAACTACCTAATCTTAAACGGGTTAATGTTGATGCTTTCGATGCAAATGTTGAAGCAATTCGCTTTTTATATCATCTTATGTCATCAGTGAACAATGCATCAAAAATGAAAGTGGAAATCTACATTAACCCCCAATGTATCTTTATTGAGTCAGAACAAGAAATAATGGATATTGTTAGCCTTTCTAATGTTCAATATCATTTTATGATGTCATTCAAGGCTATTAACGAATTTGTCCAACATAAAACATTTAATACAAATGCATATGAGCTTGTTGCATCTCATCTACTACCTTTACTTTCTCAGTTCGGCGTTTTTATAATGTCTGATGTGGCAACCAAGTTAAATGATAGTATAATTTTTTATCCACAAATGATGAATATTGGATTGAATCATTATATTAAAGAAACATCACTATATAAAAGCATCATACCATCAGCTTGCTTTGAACATGAAAGAACATGTAAAGGATGTTATATGCAAGACATATTTTATGTTACTCATAGAAAAAAGAGTTTAGATGTAAGTAAAGTTGCATATAGGGTATTATGTAAATTGGAATTCGCCACAGAATTACTGTATAAGAAGTCGAAAACCTCCTGTCGTGCAACAAACCAATTGGCAGACAAAAATTTACCTTATAATAATTAATATGGCATTAGATAACTTAACTCCAGATCAACATCAGCAAATAATTATAAACATGTCTGCTGAAAGAACCGCAGTTGTTAAAGGCATCGCTGGTTCTGGGAAATCATTGACTTTGCTTAAGAAGGCAAAACAAGTATCAACTCTGACTAATTCGTATGCCATTATTGTTTATACGAAATCATTGAAACAGTTTTTCGTTGATGAATTGGCAGAGATAGGTCAGGCCAAAAACCATGTATATTACTTTAAGGAGTGGCAGAAATCCACTAAACCAAATTACAAGTATATGTTTGTTGATGAGTGTCAAGACTTTAATGCCGAAGAGATTGCAGACTTTAGAGCACATGGGCAGTATTGCTGGTTCTTTGGCGACACATACCAATCGATTATGGAATTTGATAGCCATACAGTACAGTCAGTTGAAGCAACAGCAAATCAAATCGGCATTCATCCACAAGATCTTTGTATAAATCATAGACTAACAATAGAAAACGCAAAAGTAGGCGGAACTATATACCCTCAAACCAGGCTGTCATTTGCCTGCATAAAGCATGGGCCAAAACCAAGATTAATAAAGACTGTAGCTCAATTGGATAAAATTATTGAGCTTATAAATGGTGGTTTAACAGATGTCGGTATTCTTGTTTATTACAATGGTCAAGTTACATCTATTAGGGACTATTTCCAATCGAAAGGGATTCCTGTACAGTGGAAGACACAAGACGAAATGGATATTGATTTTAAATCAACCAGTCCTAAAATAATAACTTGGCATTGTGCAAAGGGGCTTCAGTTTAATGATGTATTTATTCCTTGTTGTGGTATGGATGAATATAAGCAATATGTTAGTTGGCCTAGAGATCCGATGACAGAAAAGATTCCTGCTTTATATGTGGCTACGACACGCCCACTTGAGAACTTATATTTGATTTATTCTAATAATTTGGCTCCAGCCCTACCTAACACATCTTCCCCTATTTATGCAGGAAATGCAGAAGCAACTACTGGACCCTTCTAAAAGCATCAGAATATGAAATTCTACATAGCAACATCAAATCTTAATTTGGATAATATACTCCAGTCCGAGTGTATTCTCCCTCCCATACATTATTCCCGTAGATGCTCTGGCTATAAAACTTATGAGCAACTTGACGAATTACGTTCTATTGAATCGATAGTCCTTTTTAAATATCCTGTTAGGTTTAACATAAACGATATGGGGAGGTATAACTTCCCAATGTTAATAGAGTTTGAAGATGATAGCCAAACATGTGACTTTTCTGACAAAGAAATTCAAAGTGGTGTATGCTTGTGCGGCCATAGACTTAACATAACTCCTAAGAACTGTAGAATATACTTCTTCAATGAGAGAGCATATAAGTTAACTTTGGTTAACACACAGAGTAGCAAAGCAATTAAATATTATAATGAATATAAAATCTATCCTTCAACCTCCATGTTGAAGCTTGAAGACATGCCCATAATAAAATCCTCAGCAAATGAGATTTCTAAATTTGAAGATAACATTCTTGACAAGCAAAAAGGGCTTCTTTACGCTTTTCTTTTAGGCAACAAGATGTCCGTTAATCGGAATTTGGCCAAGCAACTTAGAATAACTCAGGAATTATATAATATTCTAACAAATCTTATTTCCACTCCTTCAAATTATAATATTTTTAGCATCCACCTGTCCAGTTTAATCAATGATTATAAGGACGTTGATCCTATTGAATCAAACTATTCAGAACTGTTTTATACAAACTTTGATAATGCCATAGGCAAAAGATTTCTTTTCCTGAAAGGATGTCTAGTAGATTTTCTAAAGAAAATTGATTGCTGGGACATGGTGTTTGAAGCACTCTGTAAGAAATGGAATTGTTCATTTCTTCCAGACATTTCAAAATTAAGAACTGAAAATGACTTTTCGTTCTTACGCAATGAAATTGAACGAAGAACGCGAGTGACCCAATCTGAATATTCAAAAACCATTCCAAATGAAAACTTGAGCAATATTCATATTTCGGGTGACCATGTCACGTATTCGGATGCGAAACTTATTAATGTAGTCATTAAACACATAATAGAAAACTCTGTAACCCCAGAAATTCTCTCTGCTAAAAGGATGGAGTTTTATATGGCAGTGATGACAGAAATTGTTTCTATTCTTAAAGACGAGATAGGGGAGGAAAAATGGCAAGAGTCGCTAGAGAAAGCATATGTTAATAGGTTATATGCTTTTATAAATGACCCAACTTTTGCTTTTAATATTAATAGTATTGATAATGTCGAACTCAAGTCCATTGCCGTATTTATATTAAAAGGCTACAGTTTCAAAGATTGTGTGGCTTATTTAAGACTTAACGAGATAGAAGATTACCGTTATATTCTTGCCTTATGGGGATGTTTGTGTGGCTATATGGAGATGAGCAAAGATGCCCTTTCTGAAATCTTGACGATGAAAAATTATGAATTAGTATACAAAAAAGTATTTGGAACAGAATTGGCAGAAATAACTCAAGCCACTATTACTTCATTTACACAGGAAAAATCTATAGATTATAACCTCCTTCATCAAATTCTAGGAGTACTTAAATATAAAAAATCAGAGTTGTTAATCGATAGTATATCTAAATGCAACCCATCTGAAGACTCTATTGAAAAGTATTTAAATGAGATACTGAATAGGAGTCCTTTTAAACGAGCTGGGAAACAATGTGAGAATGCTCGCCTTGCATTGAAAATTTATTTAAACCGAGATAATAAAATTGATGTCACTAGCATAGTAGAAAAAACCACATTGACTAAGGCTGGGAAAAAAGCTGTCTGCACTCTTTTAGGAATTGATGAATCCCAAACAAATAAAAAGGGTAGAAAAAAAACAGAACAGCCTAATTTGTTTGCAGACACTGATATAGAAAACGATAAAGAATCAGTCAAAGATGGCAAACCCCTTAATGTTATGACATCGTCATATAGAGGTCAGACTATCTCTGCTCTTTCGGATGAAGTATTTCCAAATATTCCTATAGCAAATCAAATCAATTCTAATGTTCATAAAAGACTTGAACAGAATTGGAAGTTTACAGGATTGAAATATAAGAATGACAAGCGTGAACATATAAGATTCTTTATTAATTTGTGCAAGAAAGAAGGACGTGGTGATTCACAAAAACCGACATCTTTGTTTAATGTGTTCACAACTCAATTAGCGGAACAAGTAGAAAGAGAACTCTTAGATTACTATGGCTTTAGATAAAATCATTATTAAAACTGAATCTGGTGAGAATGTTGAAGCTATAGCTCCTGTAATAATCTCAGCCAGTCGTTCAACGGATATACCAGCCTTTTATGCCAACTGGTTTTTCAACCGTTTGGCTAAAGGCTATTGCGTGTGGTACAATCCGTTCAACCAGCAACCGATGTATATCTCGTTCAAAAACTGTAGGGTGATCGTGTTTTGGACAAAAGATCCAGAACCGATTATCCCATATTTGCCAGAACTTGACAGGCGAGGAATACATTATTACTTTCAGGTAACACTAAATGATTATATGCAGGATGGCTTTGAACCCAATGTCCCACCAGTAGCAAGACGCGTAGAAACGTTTATTAAGCTATCTCTATTGATTGGTAAAGAAAAGGTGATTTGGCGATTTGACCCACTGATAATGACACCTAATATTGGACCTCGTGAATTACTTAAACGTATATGGAATATTGGAAATCAGTTGAAAGGTCATACGGACAAGTTGGTTTTCAGCTTCATAGACGTAAAGATATATCGAAAAGTTCAGAGCAATCTTGTAAAGGAGACCATGTTCTCAAAAGAGGACGTGGAAAATGCAGAAGCGAATCACGCACAACGAATAGAGATTGTGGAGGGTCTCAGAAAAATCAGAAATGCCTGGCACCAAGAAGGGTGGAATGTTGAAATGGCAACATGTGCTGAAGATATAGACTTAGAACAATATGGTATAGATCACAATCGCTGTATTGATGGAGAGTTAATGAAACGTCTCTTTGCATATGATGAAGAACTGGTCTATTACCTTCACACACTGAAATGGCCAGAAAGAGATCTGTTTGGACAACTGCCACCTATTCCCGAAAAAAAGAAAAATGTCAAAGATACAGGACAGAGAAAAATATGTGGCTGTATGGTAAGCAAAGACATTGGAATGTATAATACTTGTCGCCACTTTTGCGTTTATTGCTATGCGAATACAAGTAAAGAGGTCGTACTAAAGAATAAGGACAAGCATAATGATGAGAGTGAAAGTATAATTGGTTAAGGCTGACAATATGACAAACGCTTCGATAATAAGGTCATTAGTGGGCTCTCAAGATTCATTTGAGATTGATTATTGTAAAACCAATGGTGAAAAACATACATACCACATTACGGATGTAAGTTTTTCAGAAACATATGGAAATAATTATATTTCTGCATATTGTATAGGAATGTGTACCTATTTGACTTTTAAAATAGATAGAATAAATGCTATTAGGCATGCATGGATAGAAATTTTCAACAAAGAAGTAACAGCGCCGAAAAGCGGAATCTATGTTTTCGCTTGTAGGGGAGATAACCATTTAGAATTTGAAATGTACAGAATGTACAAAGGAGAGAGACTGTGGAAATATTTTGAGAATGAATATGCACACATGAATGGTTGGTTTGAGGTAGATCCTTTGGCATATTATTTTGTAGAATTTTATCCAGAAGAAAACCAATGGCAGCCTTTCGACTCTTTTTCTGAAGAAGACTCTTGCAAGAATTATGAAATAGTGGCATATCGGAAAGACGAAAACGACGTCCATTATGCGCTTAGATTATATTCTTTGTGGCCAGAAGATGATTTTATATTCCCCAAACATGATATTTACGATGAAGATTTTTGGCATGAAACTGTTTTTCTTGCTTCGTGCAAATTCCATATATATACAGAAGAAAACCATGGACGTCATTGGGAGTTGTATGATAAGATAGAATCAAACACGATCGAGTTTAAGAAGCAAAAAGAAGAATATGTTAGGAAATATTGACATACTGATAAAAGAACTCTGTAAGCTGCCCAAGGAAGTAGGATGGGTTGAGTTCAAACATAATAATTGTGAGCCAAATATGATTGGCGAGGACATTAGTGCCCTTGCCAATACCGCTACATTGAACGACCGTGATTATGCCTATATGATATGGGGAGTAGATGATACGACCCATGAAATAATTGGTACAAAGGTGCGGTTGCAGATTGAGAAGAAAGGCGAGCAGGAGTTAGAGAATTGGTTGCGCTATATGCTCTCCAAGAATGCGGATTTTGAATACTATGATGCTGAAATAGATGGCAAGCATGTAGAACTGATTCGTATTCACAAGGCTCTAAATGAGCCAGTAAGCTTCCAGAAGGTTGACTACATACGGAGTGGTAGCTACACAAAGAAGCTACATGAGTTCCCTGTATTTCGTACTCAGTTGTGGGACAAATTGCGCCATGCCCAGTTTGAGGATGTATGCGTCAAGACTGACCAAAGATATGAGGACATCATCAGACTGCTTCAGGTTGATGCCTACTTTACCCTGCTGAAAATACCCCAGCCAGCAGAAAAGGATGCTATAGTGCATTATCTGAACGAGGATGGCATCATCCAGAAACAGGACAATGGTTTATATAGCATTACCAATCTTGGGGCCATATTGTTTGCCAAGGACTTGAATGAGTTTGCCCGTTTAGGCCGCAAGGCTATGCGTGTGGTGCAGTATAAGGGTATCAACCGACTGTTGATTCAAAAAGAGGAGCCTTTTAATCAAGGCTATGCTATTTGCTTTGAGAATATCGTGCGCTACGTGAATGCCTTGCTACCAAGCAATGAGGATGTTAATGCAATTCAATTGTCAACAACAAGCAAGTTCCCACTGCCATCTGTAAGAGAAGCCATTGCAAATAGTCTTATTCATCAAGACCTGTACATAACAGGGGCTGCTCCTGTAGTGGAGATATTCGACAATCGTATTGAGGTTACGAATCCTGGTACTCCCTTGGTAGATGTACTTCGTATCATTGATAACCCTCCGAAGTCACGAAACGAAAAACTTGCTTCTCTCATGCGTCGATTGAAGATGTGCGAAGAACTTGGTCGAGGTTGGGACAGAATGGTGCTGGCATGTGAAGCTCAATATCTCCCTGCTCCTCGAATAGAAGTTTTCCAAGATAGCACCAAGGTTACTCTTTTCTCTGAAATGGAGTTTAGTAACATTCCGATGGAAGACAAACTTTGGTCATGCTATCTACATGCTTGTCTAATGTATATACAAGGTGATGCTTTGACGAACAAGTCGCTTAGAGACAGGTTTGGCATTCCTGAAACATCATCCAGCAGTTCTTCTAGATTAATCAAGGAATCGATTGGAAAGAACTTAATAAAAGTACTTGACCCAAATACAGCTCCTCGTTATATGAAGTATATCCCAATTTGGGCATAGATTTAACTTGCTGGTAACTTGCTGGCAACTTGCCGAAACACCAATAATAAAGTTTGTAATATTGTCAAATCGCTGATATTAAGGCAGATAAACAATTAGCTTTAACTTGCTGGTAACTTGCTGAAGGACTAAAAATAGATATAAACATGTTATTCGGAGATAAGATTAAAGAGCTTAGAGAAGAGCAAAGTTTGCTACAACGTCAGTTGGCTGCATACTTAGAGATTGACACCCCTATGTTCAGTAAGATTGAACGTGGTGATAGAAGAGCAAAGCGTGAGCAGGTCATCAAGCTTGCAGAGTATCTTCATCAGGATGAAAAAGAAATGCTTACCTTGTGGTTGGCAGACAAGTTCATTGATGCTGTTGAGGATGAGCAGGAACGAGACTTGTGTAACGATGCCATTATTGTTGCACAGGAGAAAATAAAGTCATTGTAATTATGGAGATAGACATTTTTCCCATTCCATCTGCTAAAGGAGTGCATCGCTATATTGGCACGTCATTCTTAGGGTTGCTTATTATTACCTACATAGTTGGCGCTTATAAGATAGCCCAACAACTGATAGGTGAGGACAAGGAACTACTTTGCTTTCTTGTCACTATACCTATATTTATAGGTGGATATGCTGTATTTGTATTGTCGCTTCATGGCATCAAACAATGTCTCTATGCTTACTTCAAGAGCAATAGAAAGGAGTTGAACAATCGAGCAGACCAGGAGAATATGGACGCTTGCATCATAAAGCAGCTGGAGGACATTCAAAAGCAGCTGGAAACAAAGCCTGCGATAGAAACACCACAATGTGATGTGGTTCCCCAGCCTATACAACAAAAGCCTCAGACTTCGGAAGTGGCAAATGATTTGAAACCACAGATTATGTCAGAACTCGAAGAGACTCTTAAAAACGCACAGCGAGATTTGGCTCCGTTTATTCAACAACTGCACATTGACCGCACCCAAATGGCAGAAGCGAAAGAAAAGCAAGAGAAGGACAAACTTGATAAAATTCTTAGATATACCCGTCTTGTTTTCCTTCCACACGGATTCAGCGATGAAGAACTTTTCCAGATTGAGGAAGCCATTAAACTGCTTGTACAGTACAATGGTATTGTGAATTGTGTATCGGTGAAGATTGAAAAGAAGAAACTGAAGCAGACCGACCTAAAGAACTTTGCTTGGAACATCGGACATCAATATAACATAGACAACGAGGTGCTGGCTATGTTTGTAGTCAATCTGTTCCATTCTTGGTTCAAGAATACCGAGAAGGGTACGATTCAAAAGACGCTCCATAACACAACTGGTACATACTCAATTAAGATTGATGAGAATATCATAGAGCATCTGCCTCAGTTGGAAGAGAAGATGCTTGGCAAGAATCGCAAATAGCTATCGATACTTATATTTGTTTGGCTTTACAGCCTCATTTATATCTTCTTATCGTTCATGCGTATTCGTAAATACCTGATATGCAGTAGTGATTAGATTAGAGGAAGTGAAGTAAATAATAATAACTAATATAATCGTAGTAATCCAGTAGTGGGTTGCTACGATTTGTTTTTTATATAGTACTATGAAATTAGGAGGATTAAAGTGTTGAAGTGTTCCTAAAAAGAAGTATCTTTGTACTATGATAGAGTCACTCTGAGAAGGCTTATAAAGTTTTTTGTTACATATAAACTCAATTTTAGTAATGTTAGTCAACCAAGAAAAAGACATCGTACAATGTGCAGCAGCTTTAGCTTGTCAGCTACATAGAGGGCAGGTAGATAAAGCTGGAGTTGATTACTTCACAGGTCATCTTACAACTGTTGCCAAAATGGGAAGTACTTGGAAAGAGCAGGTTGTTGGTTATCTGCACGATGCAAGTGAAGATACTCCGAATTCTGTTGAGCAAGTGCTTAACTTGTTAGATGAGAAATTAGAAACTCCACTATCAGATACTGATAGGGAAGAGTTAGCTGTAGCCTTACGATTGCTTAATCATCACCTTGCGCCTGATAGGGAAACATATATTCAACGTATTAAAAGCAATGCTCTTGCAAAAGCAGTAAAGATGCACGATCTTACTCACAATATGGATCTTTCCCGTCTTACTAATCCAGTAGCGAAAGATCTCGAAAGAGTTGCACGATACAAGAAGGAATATGATTATTTGAGTGGACTATTGATAATAGATGATTAAGTTCCTTGAAGAATACAACCAATCTTCCCACGACTACGCACACTGTGCTGGTACTCATTGCGAGAATAATCAGCCAGTGCTTGCACCATAGAGCCTGCACACTACTCTAAATAAGTACGAAAGAGCATTATATAGTTTAGAATCTGTGATGCACAGTTTGACAGTTTATGATAACTATTTCTGTAATCAACTGTTTAGCTGAAGATTTATTACCTATTATCATATCTTTACTCAACATCAGATAATCTAAATCAAAAATATATCAGAGATACGGTATTTTAAGTGTTTCATTTTGGCTCTTTGCGATGTAGAGAGTATATTTGTGACAATTTTGTAATACATTGGTTATTACTATTCATGCACATCTTGTAATATACGTAATCTGTGATTATTGATAGCATCAAAGCAATATGAAAGAAAACATCGTCATCAAGTATCGCCATACGGTACTTT
>ERZ773051.1166-NODE-1166-length-15144-cov-3.341242_pt1 | contig 15144 bp, 16 predicted proteins | sample MGYA00580631_ERZ773051 | MGnify/ENA primary metagenome ERZ773051 (study PRJEB29015, sample SAMEA2738137) | human oral metagenome | biome: human oral; feature: human-associated habitat; material: saliva | place: China | collected 2204 ...
AAACAAATTTAGGGAAGACATCACGGTTGTCTGGTGACATGCGGTCTTCTAGGATTGCACGTGTGATTTCACGACCCCATTTGCTTGTATCCAAACCGAAGCTGATGGTTGTAAACATGTTGGTCCTTTATTTTCATAAAGGCATAGACTATATCTTAGGTACAGTGACCTGAGCGCTTCCATTTAAGGGATTCTCACCCACTGCGTATCAATAGCAGCCGTACTTCTATTGTGGACTTTCACCACCCACTACGGGAATAGTCGTTACACGTTCTCTTATTGAGAGCTTCGCACGGGATTACCTCTGTCCAAATATTGGAGTTAGGCTCTCTTATCAGCATATTCGTCCTCAGATGAGGTTACATTTTTTATCTTATTTTTGCTTTGCCCGTTAGCCTTCTTTTTGAAGACACCCTTGATAGGTTCACTTTCGTTGGCCCCTTATTTAAGGCGTTTGGCCCAAGGCATTTTGCGTTTGGGCGAGTTCATAGGTGTAACTTTGCACACCTTGTTTGATTTCTTTGAGTGTTTTATCAGTTGCATAACGTTCGGCGTCTGCAATACCGTATTCTTTGGCATCGTTTAGATAGTGCTGATAAGATTTTTCAGCATACGGTGCCAAGGTGCTGTCAATGTGATTGACAGTGAAACCCAATAATGTTCCTAATAGAGCGTCAATCTATTAGCGTGAGCGAATCACGGCTTATCTTTTCAGACAAGTTCAGATTAAATCTTCATCCTATGTGTCATAGGAGCTACATTTTTCTTCCGTCAGTAACTTACGGATTTACTCTCCCTCAAGGAGATAATCGTTGGGGGTGTGCCATGGATATTTCTTTAGGTCACGTCCCTGCTAAATGCCCATTGTTTGTGAGGGTTAGCACCACATAAGTGGCTTTTATTTCAGCTTACCTCATTCCCAATACTTTTTTCCGTCTTTCGACAACCGTTCAGCTTAGCGTTTCCACTGACTGTTTAGGTAATTGAGACTTTAGGGTGTTGCAAGCATTAAATGTAGGAGCACGCACTCATTACTGAATACGCGGGTCGTTTCTTACCAAATTGGTTCCCAGACGCTGCGATAGTTACGCTTGATAAAATGTCAAAGGCTGACGATACATGTTTTGGTTCATGGGTCGTCTTGTTGTTAATTCTAAAGGCATAGACGCCATCTTCATGTTCTTTGTCTTTCATAAGATGCTCTAAGTCAAAGAGGTCACAATTGAAGGTATCTTTATAGAGGTCACCCAAATCCGCTTGGGTGTGAGCTGACTATATCACCATCCTAGTCGTTACTTAGGATGCCGCATTTTGGCTATTACACGATTTTATAATCGTCCTAATCTCAGACGATAACGAACCTGTTTGTTTCACCAGGGGCTACTCTACTCAGTTAGTCTCTATGAACCAGTTATTCATAGATATCCTTTGGATAGTCGATTGACGTTTATGAAGTTTCATAAGTCGCACAGGATTCTTTCGTTCCCTGTTAGCCGTTCCTTTCATTATCATTTCCTATAATTACTGTGCCGTAGGAACGACACCCCTTTAGCCTTTCGGCACGGGTTAACGCGGTTTTTCCATAGTTTGTTACCAAACTAGGCCACAATCTGTTCATGGATGTAAATATAACCTTCATCGTGTGCTTTAATCCATTCAGGTTTGAGTACATTACGAACCAATTTTTTCATAGTCATTTCATTGATGAGGGCTGATTTGGTTGAGATGACTTGTGAATCTTTGTTAGCATTCTCATTGTAAGAACCAAAACGAAGGCCTTCAGCTTCATTTTGGAGGTCACGAAAGGCGTTAGCGTGTTCGCGTTGGGTCTGCCAGTAACGTTTGTAAGACGTGTAGACATCTTTGTCGGCTTTCTTAAGCGCGCCCATAACAATACGGTGAAGGTCACTTGTGGCAACCGTGTCTCGGTATTTTGGGGTGTCTAACCAGTGAGCGACATCTGAAAGAATTTGACTTTCTTGGTCTTTGGTTAGGTGTTTACCGATAGCCGTTGCTGCTTTTTGACAAGCTTCTAGAATACGATTGGTGTCAAAGGCAGATACAAGACCTAGTTTAGAAACGACTTTGAGTTTTGTGAGGTCGCTTGATTTTAAGGCTTGCTTCTTTCGATGATAGTCTTCGTAAGATTTAGCAACGTCAGGGTTGACGCTACGGGTTGCTTCAATGGCGAGCCAGTGAAGATCTTGTGGAAGAAGAATCGTTTGAGCGTTGACGTATTGATAGACCTTCTTTTCGATTTGTTTGAGGTCGTCTTGTGATAAGGTGACATGGATGTCACGGGCAGCGCTACGAACAGCAGTGAGTAATTTTGTCATTGAAAATGGTTCGATATGACCATCTTTTTTGACAACGTCGATATTTGTTAGCATGGCTAACTCCTTTTCTATCGCGGAATACGGGTTGTTCACACGAGTGTATTTTAGGGTTAGCGACAGTAAAAAAGCCAAACATGCAGTCCCAAGTTTCTTTTGTGTGTAACGTGATGTGCTATGTTGGCGGTATATTTGACTCTTCAAGCGTCGCTATAATAATGGACGTCTCTCGACGTTCATAGATTTATTATAGCATATTATGTGTTTGTTGACTAGTCTTTGGTTTGTTTCATGAGCGTTTCTTTAATGTTTGCTAGATGTTCTTTCGAAACATGTGTGCCATAATCATTTTCTTGAAGGAAAAGCTCCAGTTTGATGTCTAGAGGCATTTCAGCTTGTCCGTTTGGCCCGTAGTAAACGATATGTTTAAAGACCATGGGAACATCGTATAGAATTTGGATATTCATATCACTCAATTGGTTATAATAAAGACCATAGATAGGGAAGTCACCATGGACATAGTCAATGATAGCATTAAGACGTTGTTTACCATCTAAGACCTCATAACCAGGTTGTCCTGTTTTGAAAGGTTTTTTAATAAAGGTTGGTTCAATCTTGGTTTGACCTGAAACGAGGGCTTCAAGGAATTCTTGTTTTTGTTCTTTTGTCCAGACAAGGCCACGCTGATAGATGGGCTCAAAATCGTAACTACCGTCTGTGTATTCGTTTAGGAAGGTTCCTAAGAATGAGGTGATGTGATTAATGGTTAGATTTTTGACATAGCTTTTTTCTTTTTTTTCAAAGATTGGTTGGTTGCTTGGGCGTTTGTCTTTTCTAATTTGTTGGATAAGTGCTGGACTGTCGATTGGTGGGTTATGATCGTCAAAGATAACAAGGGTTTCTTTTGGAGTGATGATAAATTCTGAGATGGTTTTTTGGTTTTTACAATCGTCTAGAAAAACAGTGTCGCCGATAGTGAAGTTGTCAATGGTTTTTTGGTAGCTTAAGACGTCAAAACACGTGTCATAGAGAAAATCTCTGAAATGGTAATAGTTAGCGCGTGTGTTTTCAGATTTGGTTTTGTTGGTTTCAATCCACGTGGTGACTTTATGAATAGTGTGTGGACGTAGGGGGTTAAAGACCTCTAGGATTTTATTAAATTGTTTTTGTTGGGTTTTGTTGAGGGTGTTTTTGTAGTTTTCGATGTGTTGAGTTAGTTCCATAGGATGTTTCCTTTTTAATGCATGGTATAAAAAATGGACATTAGTAGTAGGTGTAATAAAGCAATGAAGATAATAATAAAGACTAAACCACCAATGAAAACTGGCTTAGAGATGTTATTGTTTATTTTTTTTGTTTGTCTAAGGAGTGCTCCTAATCCTAGTGTTTCGCAAAAAGCGAGCGTTAGTACGTAGATTGCTAGATGGTTTAAAATATAACTTAAAAATGACATGCGTGTTTCCTTTTTTTGTAAAATGAGTTGATGATTACCAATCTTGGTCGGATTATGATATACTATAGGTAGCTTAATAGAAGAAAGGATTTCATTATTTTATGCAAGTTACTGCACAAACTATCAATGAACAATTCGCATCGCTTAAGGCGACACTTGAAGCCTCTAATCAAAGTCTTGAAGAATCAGGGAAAACGCTTGAGGATGTAACTGCAAAAAATGCTGTCGCACGTCAACAAGTGGCGGCTTATGCAACGGTACAACAAGCACCTGTTCAACAAGTACCTGTGCAACAAGCTGTTCAGCAAGCGCCAGTACAATCTGTGCAACAACCGATTCAGCAAGCATCAGTACAGCCTGTGCAACAACCTGTGCAACAACCTGTTCAACAAGCGCCAGTACAACCTGTTCAACAACCAGTTCAACCAGTTCAACAACCTGTTCAACAAGTACCAGTTCAAGAGCCTGTACAACAAGAACCTGTTCAAGAACCAGTTGTTCAAGAACCAGTTGGTGAAGAAGAAAAAGAGACGCAAGATTATGATAAGGCGTTTGCTAATGCTATTAAAAGTATCGAGGGTCTTGATCTAGCAACTTTGATGAACGCTGATGGTGGCCAAGGATTGTCGCTTTAAATTTATTTGAGAAAAGGTTTTTTACCTTTTCTTTTTTTGTTATAATGGTCTTTGAAAGGATGTGATTTCTATTAAAAAGTATTTATTGTTGAGTAGTTGTCTTTTGGCTTTTGCTCCTGTGTTTGCGCATGCCGATGAGGTGTCTATGATTGTCCCTGGTTATTCTTATCCAAGTAAGGGGTCGACTTATTGGGATACCTTGCAAAAATCGTCAGATGTGGTTGCTTATGCGATTTTGAATCATAATAATGGTGAATTTACGAGTCCTGATGTCAATTACACGCGCTTGTTTAAAGAGAATACCCAAAAGGGATTGAAGAACATTGCTTACGTGCATTTGTCTTATGGGGAACGTTCTGTCGATGACGTCTTGAAAGATGTTGATCATTATTTGGCGTTTTATGGGCGTGAGAATATTAAAGGTATTTTCTTAGATGAAACAGAAACATGGACGCAAAAGGGACGTGATCAGTTGCATAGTGTTTATCAAAAACTTAAAGCTAAAGATAAAGACCTTGTGATTGTTGCGAATCGTGGGACAACGGTTGCAGATAGTTCTTATCAAGATGCAGATATCTTTTGTACTTATGAGGGATCTGCTAAAGATTATTTGACCAATTATCGTAAGGATGTGTCAACATGGGAATCGGATGCTTCAAAAGTGAAGAAGGCTATGCATATTATCTATGAAGCGAATCCTAATGATTATGGAAAACTGTTAGCTAAGGCTAAAGAACGTCATGTACCGTATGTGTTTATTACGTCAGATGGGTCTTTGTCTTATCATAAAACGACGGATTATTTTGATGAATTGCCTACGCAGTTTGATCAATTAGCTACGCTTTATCGAGATAAGTCTGCAGAGAAACCTGTGGAAAAAGTTACAGAGAAACCTGTAGAGAAAGTTACAGAGAAACTTGTTGTGGAAAAATCTGATCTTACAGGTGAGTTTGATCAAGCTAAAGAAACGGCTAGTCAAAAACAAGCTGATGAAAAAGCTCGTCTAAAAGAAGAACGTGCTAAAGAAAAGACTCGTCTTAAGGAAGAACGGGCTAAGGAAAAGGCTCGTCTTAAAGAAGAACGTGCCAAAGAAAAAGTACGTCTTAAGGAAGAACGTGCCAAGGAAAAAGCTCGTCTTAAAGAAGAACGTGCTAAGGCTCGACAAAAATAAAAAAGGCTAAATTAGCCTTTTTTTAGTTATCAAAGAAGGACTCAAGGTCTTGGGTTGGTGTTTTTGTTGCTTCAGTAACTTCAAAGGTGAGATCAAGATTGTAGTCATCGTATTTGATTTTTTTGTTTGTGTGCAAGAAGCCTTGGGAGTGGTTGGTGTAGGTTGTTTTAAAAACCTTGACGGTTGTCAGTGTGAGGTCTGCGTTTTTAAGAGCGATGTCTTTAGGGTTGTTGAGGTGAATGTTTTTCTCATTGAGTTTTACTTCTTGAGACATATCAACGGCTTCAGTGAATTGGTTGGCGCGGTATTTCAAAGCACTTGGTGTGTCTGTGTTTGATAGAATTTGAAGTTTTGCAGTTACGCTTGGGTCTATTGAATAGCTATGCTTAATTGTTTGATAGTCTTCAGCTGACAAATGACCTTGAGGTTTCAGGGTTATTGTTTCATTAAAGAAGTATTTTCCGTGTGGATAGAGTTTGATTTCTAATTGGTTTTTGAGGTTTTGTTCTTTTGGTGATAAGATAACTTTTTGAGCACTTGTTGTTGTGGGTCTAATGCTTGCCATGATTGTAAGGTCGTTGATGAAAAAGGTACCTGCTACTAAAAGGCTAATGATGGCTGTGAGTTTGTATTTTGAATTCCATTTTTCCCAATTAGTAAAGATGAGGCAAATAATGATTAGAAATGCACTGAGTTCAAGGAAGGTTGCAAGTATAAACATAAAATTGTCCTTTCTAAAAAAGCCTAAGACAAATCTTAGGCTTTTTTGTTATGAATGTAGTGGATGTTTCCTTGCGGGGTGAACCATCCGCGATAGTTTCCGATACCACGAGGGTCGGCTTGGTAGCCACTACCGCCATAGTTGGCTTCAAGGATTTGAATTTGACCGTTGTCAGGATTGACGTCTTTGACGTAAGCAATGTGACCGAATTCACCTTCTGTAAAGCAGATGAGGCTTCCGATTTCAGGTGTTGTATCTACAACGAAACCTTCACTGGCTGCTGATGCGGCCCACATGCCACCATTTCCCCAATGGTCACCTGCCCAAGGGGCTAGGACTTTAGCACCCCATGTACATTGTAACTGTGGGTAACTGTTGGTTTCTTGGTTGGTGTATTGTGGGTTTTTAAGACCTTCGATGCGAGCTTTTTCAGCGTCTTCTGCTTGTTTTTTAGCGTCTTCAGCTTCTTTTGTTTTTTTGGCTTCGAGGGTTGCTTTTTCAGATTGGGTACTGAGTTTTTGAGCCAGTAAGGCATGTTTTTCATCATCTGTTTTAGCGAGGGTGATTTGCGCGTCAATTTTACCAAGTTGAGCGCTGACTTGTACGAGACGGTTGTCTGTTTGTTCGTCAGCATGAACCTGTGAAACGGCAAGAAGGCAGGGGGCAAGGGCTAAGAGGGCGAGTGTTTTTTTTGAAGTCATAAATGTCCTTTCGATTAGTACCAGTTGTGTGCGAGCCAGAAGTTGTAGGCAGCTTCGATGCTACCGTAGCGATTACCTTCTGTCATATAGGCGTACATCCATTTGAGTTGGGTTTTTGGATTGGTCATGTAGTCGTCACCATAAGGGGCCATTTTACCAGCTGGTAGGGCTTGTCCTAGACCATAGGCGCCTGATGAGGCGTTTTGATTGGTTGGGTTCCAACCTGATTCATGGTCAATGATGAAGCTCCACATGTTCTTTTGTTCTTGGGTCAAATGGTATTCGTCACACAATTGGTCAAAGGCTTCTTGAACACTTGGGATAGATGCTAGCGAGGCGGTTTTTGGAGCGTTGCTTGCTTTGGTTTCTTGTTTAGCTTGTTCTTCCTTGGCCTTTTGGTCGTCTTTGGCTTTTTGTTCCGTTTCTTTGGCTTTTTGATCAGCTTCAGCTTTGGCTTTTTCTTGATTTGTGATAATCTCTTTTGATAGGGTATCTAGTTTGGCACGCACATTGAGGCGTTGCGCTTTAAGATCTAGTTGGGTATCAACATTTTTCTTAGCACCTGTCATCACGGTTTTGACGTGTTCTTTGGCGCTTTCTTGTTTGATTTTATGGGTCAATTGTTGTAATTGCACTTCGTTAGATTGTTTTTGGTTTTCAAGACTTTCAGCGTGAGCATGATGTCCTAAAAGGGCTGTTGAGATAAAGAGTCCTGCGAGGATAACTTTTTTCACGGGGATAGTGTCCTTTCTTTAAAATGTTTTTGATAGTGTTATTATATCAAAAATCACCCATAGCTTCTATTCAAAACTATGGGCGTTATGGTATTTTCATATTTGTCACAAAGTTGTTACATTAGTTACTTGCTGCGTCGCCTGTTGTCATTCCACCTGTTGTTGAATTATCATAAGGGTAGCTTTCTGTTTGAGACGAACTGCTTTCTGTTCGTGACGGCATACTTGATGAATAAGTTGAACTACTTGAGCTACTTGTTCGTGAGCTTGACGAGGATGAACTTGATGATGAGCTTGAGCTTTCAGGAAGTTTCATATAAGTTGCAGCAATAGTGACACTTAGTGGGGTTCCGTATTTGATGTATTGATCATCATGAACGGTTGTTCCGTCACTAAGGGTGAGTTTTGTGACTTTTGAGTTAGGTTGTAAGACATATCCTTGACGAGTGTCCGCGTTTGTAACAGATAAACCAAGACTTCGTGCATCTTCTAGGGTTTTGATGCTTGAGGCTGGGTAAAATTGTGATTTGGTTAGACTTTCAAAAGCTGCCTTGTATTTAAGCCAGGCTTGTTTGTCTTGGTAACGACGGTTAGAATCGAGCAGTTTTTGATATTTGTCAGATTCCAAGAGCTCTTTAAACTTTTTAACAGGTTTAAAGCGGGTCAAATCATTTTTATCCATAGCCTTGATCATGAGTTTGGTGTCTGATGCGTCAACGGAAGTCTTAATGGTCAAGGTGTTATTGGTGAAGGTTCCTAAGACTTGAATGGTTTCATCAAGGAATTTATTCAAGGCTGTGTAGTCGTCACCAATGCTTGATAATTGTTTCTTGTAACTGTTATCAATGCTTGAGCCGTATTTGCTTGATTGACCAATGAGATTGTTCAAGGTTTGACTGTTTGGATTGCTGTAAGCTGATTCGATAAAGTTTTCGGTATCGGTCAACCAATGAAGGTAGGCGAATTTGTCTTTAAGATCTGTTGAAGTGAGACCCTTGGTGAGACGTTTTTCGTCTTTAAGATAGTCTTTAATGGTTGTTTTGTCACTTGCAGACAAGCCTTCTTTCTTTTGTAAGCTTGTAATAAAGTCACTTAATTCCACAATTTCTTTGGCACGTTTGATGTCGTTTCTAGAAATGTGATTGGATACCAATTCGGGTGGGAGTTTGTCATAACTTTTGGTCAAGACGGTTGATTCCCAATGTTTTGTTTTTTGGTATTTGTAGACAACGGTTGATGAGACCCCACCTACGACAAGTGCTCCGATGGTGATCAAAAGGAGACTGCTTTTGGTAAAGCGTTTGTCGTTTCGGCGTTGTTTTTCAAGTTTTTTTTGAATGCGTTGGCCTGTAATGGACATAGCGGTTTCCTTTCTTTAATTTGGCAATTTGTCGTAAAGATTCTTGTCAAGGATGGATTTGTCAAGGTCAAAATTATCCTTGTAGAGTTTGTAGATGTCGTTGTGTTTCAGACTATCTTTCCAATCTTTAGGAACGGATTCGCTGTTTTTAGCGCCTGTAATGCCATTTAAGACATTATAATTTCCTGAAATGTCTGGAACAAGGGCTACGGTATCGGTTTGGTCAATGTCTTTACTGTCTGTGATCATGTAGGTTGCGTTTAAGCCACTACCACCTGTTGAGCGAACATTCCCTGGCATGGTCCAATTACTTGGGGCTGTTTTATTGAGGTATTTCATAATATCACGACCAAGCATTTGGTGTCCTTTAAAGTCGTCAGCCACTTGTGGTGAGCTATTTGGTTGGTCATAACCTGTCCAAATAGAAAGATTATAGCCACCGTTGGTAATGGCATTAAACCAAGCGTCTGAACCCCCAAGACCGTATTTTGGATAGGCACCAGAAGATGGGTCAAGGGCGACAGAACCTGTTTTTGCCGCATAGCCTTCCCAACCTGCGATTTCTGCAGATGGCGCTGTAGCACCTGCTTGTGGAACGCCGCGAAGCATTTGTGTTAAGACAAAGGCTGTTGAGGCGTTCATGGCTTGATGGGTTTTGGCAGGGATGGTTTTGGTTGTTCCGTCAATAAAGGTGATGCTATCAATGAAACGTGGTTCGGTGTAGACACCACCGTTATTAATGGCTCCAAAGGCAGCTGCTGTTTGAAGGGTTGAAACGTCAAGACCGATGGCGTCAACGGATGAATAGGTATCTTTAACGTCAAGACCCACACCTGAAAGGAAGGTTTTCATACGGTTAGAACCAAGAATACCGTCTGCGATACGAGCAACAGGGGTATTAAGAGACATTCTAAGCGCGTAGGTTGCGGTGACGTTACCGTACGTGTAGCCACCGTAGTTGTTCATGACAACACTTGTTCCTGGATAGGTATAAGGTGCTGATGAGAAGGAACTACCTGAGCTGTATTGATTTCCAAAGTATTGGAAAAGGGGGCCATAAGCGGTAAAGGGTTTTAGAGATGACCCTGACGAACGCCCTGTTTGTGTGGCGTGGTTGAGTTCATCTTGGGTGTTACGTCCTCCGACCATACCAACAACGATACCGTTATTATCAGTAACTGTTAAACCGATTTGTTCATCACCGTCAAGGTAATAGGCAGGGTTTTGGCTGAGTTCTGTAATGTGGTCAAAGGTTTCTCGGTTGAGGAAGGTTTTGACTTTCAAGGTTGCTTTTTTAGTATCGTAGCCTTGGTCAGAAAGGTCAGCCAAAACGGCGTCCGTATAAACTTTGTATTTCAAGTTTTGTTGACGTTGGTCTTCTGATTCACGAAAACGTGGTTGAAGATTGTCTGTTAATTTATAGGCTTTGGCGTCTTTGTATTCTTTGTCAGAGATGAGGCCTTTTTCTTTGAAAACGCCAAGGACTGTGTTTTTACGTTTTTCAGCCTTTTCAGGGTTGGCATAAAGGTTGTAATCCGATGGGGCTTGTCCAAGACCAACGAGGTAGGCTTGTTCAGCGATATTTTGGGTGGTGCGTTCCTTGTATTGGTCAGGTGTTTTTCCAAAATAGGTCATCATGATCGCAGCAAGGCCTTTGTCACCTTCAGCGTATTCAATGTTGTTGAAGTAAAGGGCCATGATTTCTTTTTTGTTGTAATTGTTTTCCAATTGTTTGGCTAAAAAGAGCTCTTGGAATTTACGTGTCGTGACATCGACGCCAATACCGCCATTGAAATAGACGTTTTTAATCAATTGTTGGTTGAGACCTGAGAGTCCACGGGCTTCATGATAAGGAAGGAAGGGTAGTTTACTTTGTACTTTTTCGTATAAAGCCCCTGCAAACATACGAATAACGTTCCACCATTTGAAGCCTTTAGCTGTCCAGAAAGAATTATCTTCGACAGCCACAACGCCTTTGTTGATTAAGGTTGGAATGTTGTTATAATCAATGGCTTTGATGCGTTGGGAGGAATCTTTCCAAATGACATTGCCGTCTTTGTCTTGGATTTCTGACGTGTCATAGACTTTTAATTGTTGGGCGTTGACTTTTGGAAGATGATTGAGTTTTGAGTTAACATAGAGCGCACTACCACCCATTCCTAGAAAAGTGACGGAAAGAAGCGTTAGTCCTGTCCATTTGACCCAACGTTTTTGTTTTTGACGTTTTTGGTCTTGCAGGAGGCGCTTTGTTTTGCGATTAGGAGTTGTCATGAGTTTGAAAAATCCTTTTTAATGTGCATGGGATAAGAGTATCCAGAATTAGTAACCGTTATAGGCAAAGGTTCCCCATTTTTTGAGCAATTGATGGATAGAACCATTGAACCTACGGTCAAGTTGATTAGTGATGAGGGCTTGATGGGATTCGTGAGTATCAAAACCTGCGTAGCCGTCAGCTAATTGTCCAAAGCCTGGCCCTTCAAGTGTATAGAGAACCCAGAAGGCTTGTGGGGTTGTTAGGGTATCGATAAGGTTATCAAGACCTGTTTGGATGTGATAGCTACCGCCATTCATACCCCCTGGAATAGCATGGATAAGGTTATAGACTTGATTAGCGTTACCACCGCCATCCATGATAAGAAGACCGTCTGGGCCGAAACGTGGATCCTCATGGGTAACAGGTGCTGCGTTTTGAGTAGGTGCTTGAGGCGTTGTTTCTTGGGTTTTTGGTTCTTCTTTTGGCTTTTCTTTGGTTGTTTTTTCTTGTTCGAGACGAGCCTGTTCTTCTTTTTGTTTGCGTTCAGCGTCTGTAGCTCGTTTTTGATTGGTTTCGTCTTCAGAACGTTTGTTGATTTCTTCCGCTTTACGAGCGTGCGTTTCCGTACGCTTGATGTGTTCCGCTTTAGAAATGATGGATTTGGTTAATCCTTGGTCATTTGCGTGGGCAAGACTGGTTCCTGTAGCGGTGATACTGGCAAGGCTGGTTGCAAGGATTATCGCTTTTTTGGTTGTTGTTGCCATGACGGTTTCCTTTCTGACTAATTTGTTTTAGTATATCAAAAGGATTAAAAAAAGTCTAATAAAAAATAAGCTAGCAAAGATGCTAACTTATTTGTTGTTTTCGACAAATTGAACCAGACTTTCATAAGTTGCTTTGTGACTTGGTTCTGCAGGCGTTACTTTACTGTTTTTTTTGATACCTGTGGTATAAGGTTTGGTTGTTATGATGAGACGTTTGTTTTTGTCTGTCTGAACAATAAACATACCCTTATATTTGAGGTGTTTTTTGATGTCTTTGACGAGTTTGGTGTTTTCGTCAATGTTAACGGTTTTGACTTGTGTCTTATGGGTGTTGTTGTAAAGGTTAACGGCATCTTTTCTAGCAGGTTCTGCTTTTTGACAGAATTTGCATTTTGGGGAATAGGTGACGTAAACAACGCCTGGTTCCATTTTGGTTACTTTTGGACTAACGTTTGAGTTATTTGGCAAGACGCTTGTACCCAGACAAATAGCAACAAGTGCTAGCATAAAGGGGATATACCTACGACGAAGACGTTCTTCATAGTCGAGGCTATTACGACCATGTTTGAGGTCGTAGTTTTGAAGAACAAGGGTGATGCCAAGAATGACGAGAACAATACCAAGGCTGTTGGTTATGGCATAACTGTAAGGGAGCCATTTGTCAATGTCGTAATTCCCTGTGCCTGGAATCCCTGAGAGAAGACTAAAGATGAGCCCACTTCCAAGGATGATCCAAGGTTTGATAGTGCTTTTAGCAAGATTTGCGATGCGTTTGATAAACATGTGGTTTTCCTTTCTGACTGACTTTCTTTTAGTTTAGCACATTTTCAGAAGAAAAACTATCAAAATCTGTAGCATGACTAAAGGTCATTTTCTTATCGTTCAAGCTTTCAATGGTCTCTAAGGTTTCTTTAGGAATAGCCTTTGTTTCAATGGCGTGTTTTAAGATATAGGGATCTTGATTGACAAAGAGTTCACTTTTATTGGTTTCATTATATATTTTTGCCATTTCGGTAAGGAATTGGCCCATGTATAAGGTCTTAAAGGGTTCTTGGTCATTTTCTTTAAAGAGCCATTGGTCTAGTAAATGCGTAAAGATATCAACATAGTCAGCGGTTTCAAGTCCTGGATCAAAGCCTAAGAGACAGCGTTCGATTTCAGAGACCGCAAAGGTGACACTATCGGCACTTGATTTGGTTTGAGGGGTGATGACTTTGACGGGAAAATTAACCATGTTTCTTGTTTGGTTTTTGAACAGTTTGTAAAGACCGTCAGAATAAGGGTTTTCAGGGGTTGTAACAAGAAGGCCTAATTCATTTTCGGTGTCAAAGGTTAAGGTGTGACAAAAACCATAGGCTTTAGCGACGTTAACCAGTTCTTTTTCTTCTTTAGTTAGTTGTTCGTAAGGTTTTTTGGTATAGGTCATTCATCCCCTCCGAAAAGTTCATCGAGCATTTTTTTGTAAATGCTTAGACTAAAGCGTGGTGTTTTTGGATCTTCAGCTTTGATGGCTACGTATTTAGGATGCGCGTGAATGGTATCATAGTTGATTGGCCAAAAATGGTCTCGAATAAAAATTTTATACCAATTGTGACTACGCATACAAGAGACACGGTAAACGGTTCCGTCATTTGTAAACTTGATAGCAGCCCCACGACGTTGATCAAGCCCTTGTTCAATGGTTGAGGCGTATTCTTTTTCAAGCATGTAATCCGTAAGTTTGCGATTCCATTGCGCTAGCTGTTCGGTATTATTTTGACTAAGTTGTTTTTTAATAGACAAACTCATTTTTTGTCACCTGCTTCTTTAAAACGATTATCAATCAATTCTTGTAATTTGATAAGTTCATTTTCGCTAATGGTTCCTTGTTCAAGGGTTTGTTTGAGAAGGAAGGGTTCGCTGTTGATGAATTCTTTTTCAGGGGCGGTTCCCATGTAGAATTGGTTCATGGTTTGGAGGAAGCGAGGCATGTAAAGTTGTTTGAAATAGTCAAGACGTGGGTCAAAGGTTAAATCGCCTTCTTTTTTTTGTAGGCTTGAGCCAAAGAAGGTTTCGGCAAGACCATTAACAATGGATTGGTCGATGACACGAAGCATGATTTCCATGATGTCAAAGGGTTGCAAGTAGGGGTCAAGCTTTTCAATGGTTTTGACCAATTTTTCAACAGACGCGTCAATGATGGGTTGGCGAGATAAAGTGTTTGGAGACAAGACTTCTTGAAGAAATTCTGAAGCTTCTTCGGTTTCAGGATGTGCTTTATCTTCAGCTTGAAGAGGAACAACCATTTGGTTTTTGATTTTGATGTTACCGAGTTCTTGGCGAATAAGAAGATAAACACCGTTATTAAAATGGCGGTCACCGTCTTTTTGAGCGATAACCAGTCCTCTAAGGCTACCGTTTTCGTTGTAAACAAAGGTGAAGTCATGTTTATACCCAATCATTTGGGTCATTTGAATGAGGGACAATTGAATGTCTGTCATTTCGGTCAACTGACGTTCGATTTTGTAGGTTGCCTTAATCTTTTCAAGATAGGCTTTTGCAGTATCATTTAAGAGCATGAAAAATCCTTTCTGGAAGCAATGGTTTTACTCTTATTATAGTATAGTTGGTCTGTTTAAGCAACCAAAAAAACGGCAAGACGCGTTAGCGTCTTCCGCCTAACAAAAGCTCGTTTTCCAAAGGAAAACGAGCCAGCGTCTTATGCGAGTTGTTCTTCTTCTTGTTGACGTTCCTCGAAGCGACGTCGACGTTCTTCTCTCTCCCTACGAGCGTTTTCTTTGTCAATTTGCTCTTGCTCAATCGCACGGTCTTTCATTTCCTTAGTGACCTTGATACTTTCTAAGATAACAGGTTCTTGGAGGAATTTGAAATGGGTGTTTTTAGCAGTTGTTGCACGCGCCTTTGTTGAGTAAATAAAGGCTTGATTGCGATCTTTTGACATGTAATCTTCAGGGTTGTTTAAATGGCGATTACGTGTAATGTAGGAAGGTTGCGGTTCGTTTGTACGTAGAATAAATA
>ERZ773051.1170-NODE-1170-length-15129-cov-10.002786_pt1 | contig 15129 bp, 10 predicted proteins | sample MGYA00580631_ERZ773051 | MGnify/ENA primary metagenome ERZ773051 (study PRJEB29015, sample SAMEA2738137) | human oral metagenome | biome: human oral; feature: human-associated habitat; material: saliva | place: China | collected 2204 ...
GGGCGTTAGTAAGGGGCTTAAAGGGCACCTTTTGCAAGCCAAAAGGGCGTTAATTGGAACCCAAAAGAGCATGTATTGGTTTTGAGATACATAAAAAAAGTTTACAAATGCCTATAATTTAGAAATAAGTTGTTGGTGGAATACGGATAGGTATAGTATTTTTGCATTTAACTTTTAGTTTATTTCCCTTTGTATAACTATCTTATTCGGGATTTCCATACCACACAAGCATGTAAACATTTATTCTATTTCCAGTCTATGCATTTAACGGAAGAACCAAAGATAAGTAGTCAAAACAGCTGATGATATGGATGATTTACTGACAAGATATAATAAACTTCTTAGGCAATATGAGGTTTTGCACAAAGAGAATGAGGTTCTGAAATCACTTCTAAAAATCCATGGTGTTGAATATGAAACAAGGATGAAAGAAGACATGAATAAACCTATATATTCTTTGGTTTCAGTTTCAACTATTACTCTTTCGATTGATGAACGCATAAGACTTTTCCAATCCTTATTTAAAGGGAGGGAAGATGTCTTTGCACGGAGATGGTTTAGTAAGACAACTGGTAAATCTGGATATCAACCTGTTTGTATTAATGAGTGGAAACAAGGAATCTGTGATAAGAAGAAGTATAGGTGTGTAATATGTCCAAATAGAAACTTTGCACCACTAACAACTCAAGATATGTATCGCCATTTAGAAGGAAAAGATGAGTATTGCTGTGATGTTGTGGGACTCTATGCTATCATGCAAGATAATAACTGTGCTTTCCTTTGTGCCGATTTTGATGACAAGAACTGTAAGTATGGTTATAAAGAAGATGTACTAGCCTATGTGGGTGTGTGCAGAGAATGGCTGATTCCCTATGCCATAGAGCGCTCGAGATCGGGGAATGGTGCCCACGTGTGGATTTTCTTTGAAGCCCCTCTACCAGCATCTAAGGCGAGGAGATTAGGAAATGCTATACTAACAGAAGCTATGACGCGTAATGGACAGATGTCGTTCAACTCCTATGACCGATTCTTTCCCAATCAAGATTATTTACCAGAAGGAGGCTTTGGCAACCTCGTTGCACTCCCACTACAAGGTCAGGCACGCAGGAAAGAGAACAGTGTGTTTGTTGACAATGATTTCCTTGTATATAAGGATCAATGGGCATTTCTATATAATCTTAAGAAAATACAAGAATCTACTATCGACCAACTACTACGCCTGCATTATCAAGAAGAACTTGGAAAACTGTCTATGTCGAGCGAAAGCAAGCCATGGGTTACCCCTTTGCCGCAAAATATTACGCAAGAAGACTTCCATGCTAAGGTTGAGATAATCAAAGCAGACAAACTATACATCCCATTGAAGGCTGTTTCTGCAAAGGTACTAAACCATCTGAAAAGAATTGCAGCCTTCAAGAATCCTGAATTTTACAGTAAGCAAGCACTCCGTCTTTCTACATATGCCATTCCACACATAATCTCATGTTTTGATATTACTAACGAATACCTTGCTATGCCACGTGGTTGTGAGGATGCTACTCGATCTTTCCTTAACGACAATGCTGTAACATACACTATTACTGATAAAACAAATCATGGCAATAAGATTTCTGTTTCTTTTCAAGGGGAAGAAAGAGAGGAACAGTTGGAAGCTATCAATGCTCTTTTACCATATACGAATGGCATCCTACATGCCACTACCGCTTTTGGGAAAACCGTTACTGCAGCGGCTATCATCGCTCGTAAAAAAGTAAATACACTCATCCTTGTTCATTCGAAAGCATTACTTAAACAATGGCATGACCGCCTAACAGAGTTTCTTAATATAGACTATCCAGAACATGAAGAAAAGAATAAACGTGGTAGACGTAAGGTGTTTTCTCCTATAGGTTGCTTTGATTCATCAGGGAATACACTTCACGGTATTATTGACATAGCTCTTATACAGTCATGTTTGGATGAAGATGGTGTAAAACCATTTGTGCAGGACTACGGAATGGTAATTGTTGACGAATGTCATCATGTGTCTTCTATAACCTTTGAACAAGTATTGATGTCTATAAAAGCTCACACCATATATGGGTTAACAGCTACCCCCATTCGTAAAGATGGTCATCAGCCAATCATCTTCATGCAATGTGGTCCAATACGATTTTCTACTGATGTTAAAAGTCAGATAGCTAAGCAATCCTTCGATAGGTTTCTTATTCCAAGATTTACATCATATAACTCTATTTTAGAGGACAGGCTATCAATTGCAACCTTATATAAATATCTATCCGAAGATGAGATACGCAACAATCTCATTGTAGAAGATATTTGCAAAGCAGTTAATACAGGAAGAACACCGATCATTCTGACTAATAGAACTGCCCATGTGTCTGTATTAGCAGAGAAGTTGAAAGCTACCATCAAAAATGTTATCTCATTGACAGGAATAGGTACGACAAAAGAAAAACGAGAGACAATGCAACGGCTACAAACTATTCCTGACAGCGAACAATTAGTTATTGTCGCAACAGGAAAGTATGTTGGCGAAGGCTTTGATTATCCCCGTCTTGACACTCTATTTCTTGCACTTCCAATCTCATGGAAAGGTCTTTTAACTCAGTATGCAGGTCGGCTTCATCGGGAATATGAGGGAAAGAAAGATGTACGTATCTATGACTATATCGATATCCATGAGCCAATTTGCGATAGTATGTATAGAAAACGACTCAAAGGCTATGCTGCAATAGGATACAAAACAATCAATACAGCCCAACCAACATTGTTTGATCATATAAACGACATAACGTCCTCCGTAGCTGAGAATCAGATTTTTAATGGTTCAACTTTCTACCGCCCCTACACTTCAGATTTGATAAAGGCGAAGCGTTCCATTGTGATATCTTCACCAAAACTGTATAGAACGGAGCAAAATCCCTTAGTCACTTTGTTGAAAGAACTTACTCAGCAGGGAATTGAAATTCTTATTACAACAGCTGCAGAGAACGAGCAAACAGCATTCATCCAATCAAAGGGGCTATCTGTAAAAGTGAAGCCAAAGCTATCATTATATACTACCATCATTGATAAAGAAGTTGTTTGGTATGGTTCAATAAACACGCTTGGTTATGCTTCAAAGGATGATAACATGATAAAGGTGACTGATATTTACCTTGCTAATGAATTGATAGAGATGATACATAAACATAGTTAAGTAACATGATATATGCAAATTAGGATAAGTTTAGTATAAATAAATATCTGTACCTTTCATCCTTTTCAAAGCCAAATCAAACTACGAATGTAATTATTTTTCACATCTTCCTTTTTAAAAGATGCTCTTTAGCATCCGAATCAACGCCCTTTTGGCTTGCAAAAGGTGCCCTTTAAGCCCCTTACTAACGCCCTTTTGAAGTCCAATTAAGCACCTTTTGAAACCCGCCTTTGCAACTGCTTGATTACAAAAGCCTTATAGAGGCACTAAAATTACTCGTTTTTAATCCTTTTCCCTACCATTTCTTTAACTATAATGTAAAGAAAATTCAAACACCAACTACGAATTTTTATCCTTTGAACATTGAACATTGAACTTTTTATCCTTTGAATTTTGAACTTTGAACATTGAACTTTTTGATTTGTGCTTTAACCATTGATTTTTCCAACAATGGTAATCATAATTATGAATTTTGAATTTTGAATTATGAATTAAAGTAGTAATCATAATTCTGAATTTTGAATTCTGAATTTTGAATTATTGAGAAAAGTTTTGTACATTTGCCTTTGATTTATAGAGGAGTAGTAGTTAAGTCTACATAAAACAGATGAAAAGAACAAAGACATACAGCATAATTACGGGGTGGGTAGCTTGTCTACTCCTTCTGATGCTTGCTGCCTGTAATGTTCCACACGTACAAGAAGTTGACGAATTAAACGACAAGGCATACGCCTTACACTATCGTAATCTCGACTCCGTGAGAATCTATGCGGATAAAGCCTACGGTCTGGCAGGAAGCTATGACGCAGGAAAGGCGGAGGCATTAAACAATCTTGCTTTCGTTGACTTGATGAAGATGCGCTTTACAGAAGCCTATGCTAAACTCGATTCTGTCCTCAAAATCACTGATAACCAAGTAGAACTCTTGGTGGCTGACATTCAGTTTATGCGTCTTTGTCAGCGTGAGTCGCTCAATAAGGAGTTCTACGACTACTATGAAAAAGCACAAAAACGAATTCATCGTATTGAAGAAGATGAGAAACTACTCTCTCCTCGGCAACGTCGTCGCATGGTTTATGCGCGCTCAGAGTTTGCCATTGTCACTTCGACATACTATTATTACGTAGGTTTGGAACAGCCTTCTATCAAGGCAATCAGCCAGATTAATCCCGATGGAGAGATACAAACCGACATGGCTCAGCTCTTGGCTTATTACTATAACATCGGGTCGGGTGGTATTATCAATACTAATTCGCAGAAAGCCATAGAGCAAAAGGAGTTTGAGTATCTTATTCGTTGCTATATGTTAGCACGCCAGCACAACTTCCCTTATTGGGAGGCAAACTCCTTGCAGGCGATCAGTGAGTTGATTCTGAACGATAAGAGTAGAGCAACACTAATGCATGATAACCTACCGTCGTTCCAATATATCAACCTTGACAATATGCCTGAGAAACTTCTTGCAGGCAACTTAGCACAGCGATCATTGCATATCTTCCAGCGTTATGGAGATGTTTATCAGACGGCTGGTTCTTATCGTACACTGGCTTCATGCTATTGGCAGATAAAGGATTACCGCTCGGCTATTATCTGTTTGAACAAGGCTTTGAACACTAACCCAGCTATTAAGCAGGCCCCCGACCTCGTTGCGTCTATCCGTGAACAGTTGAGTGTTACGTATTCGGCTATAAATAATAAGCAACAGAGTGATTATAACCGTAACATCTACCTTGATCTTCAAGACGAAACTCGACAAGACAGATACCTTACATCACGTGCTGAACAATTAGAACGAACCTCAAAACAGCTGAATCTTATTATCATTGCTGTGGCACTCTCTATCTTCTTTGTGCTTGCTTCGCTTGTCCTCTTCCATTATCTTCGTCGAAGAAAAGACACGCAGGGTTCGTTAGACGACCTCCTCCTTCCGCTTGAACAGTGGCGTCAACAGCACCAACAGCACATGGAAGAGTTGGCTGAACAGTATGAAGAGGTGTCTGAACAACTTGTTATCAACAAGTTGCATCTTACCGATAATAAGCGTAAACACCTTGAACAACGGGCTAAGATTTCGCTTGTCAATGGTGTTATCCCACTCATCGACCGTATGTTACATGAGATTGAGAAGCTCAAGAAGGGTGGCGAAAGCGATGCTGTGCAGGCAGAACGTTATACTTATATCCGTGAGTTGACCGATAAGATTAACGAACTAAACGCTGTTCTCACGGAGTGGATTCAGCTTAGACAAGGTAAACTGTCGCTGCATATTGAGAGTTTCCCTATACAACAGGTATTCGATATTGTGAAGAAAGGACGCATGGGCTTCCATATGAAGGGTATCGACCTACGTGTAGAAGACACGAAAGCTGTCGTCAAAGCCGACCGCGTTCTGACGCTTTTCATGGTGAATACATTGGCTGATAATGCTCGTAAGTTTACTGAAAAAGGCGGAAAGGTGACCATTTCATCCATTGAAGAGCCTGACTATGTTGAGATATCTGTTGCCGATACGGGCTGTGGACTCACAGAAGAAGAACAACAACACATCTTCGATCACAAGCCAATCCATGACCAGAAAGACAGTGCTTCGCATGGTTTTGGATTGATGAATTGTAATGGTATCATCAATAAATACAAGAAGATTAGTCAAATATTCTCTGTTTGTGAGATGGGTGTAGAGAGCGAGAAGGACAAGGGAAGTCGTTTCTTCTTCCGCTTGCCAAAGGGTATCAGCCGTGTCTTGTTGGCTTTCGTCCTCGCTACAGCCTCCCTCCTGACGGTTCAGGCACGTCCTACAAGAGCCAGCGACAAGGCTACTGCCCTTGCAAAGAAGGACTACAATACCCTCGCAGGCATCTATGCAGACTCGGCTTACTTCTCAAATATCAATGGTTCTTACAGTAAGACATTGGCTTATGCAGACACATGTCGTTACTATCTGAATCTTCATTATCTCCAACTTCGCCCTAAAGGAAAGGAGTTGATGAAGCAACTTGGAAGCCTTTCTATCGTTCCTGCAGAGATTAAGTGGTATCATGATAGCCTGCCGATGAACTATGGTATCATCCTCGACATACGTAATGAGAGTGCTGTGGCAGCATTGGCACTGCACGAATGGGAGCTTTATAAATATAATAACTCTGTTTATACCCACCTCTTTAAGGAGCGTTATGCCGACAACTCATTGGGCGAATACTGTCGAATGATGATGAAGTCGGAGACGAATAAGAATGTGGCTGTTGCCCTTCTTGTGCTTTTCCTGCTTTCAATCTTCCCTGTTTATTACGTGATGTATTATCGTCATCGTCTCTCTTATCAGTTCTGTTTGGAGCGTGTGAAGCAGATAAACACGATTCTTCTTAGTGATGTGAGCGAAGAAAACAAGCTTAGAGAGGTTGAGAAAGGTGTAAGCGACAGATTCCCAGAACGATTACTTGCTATCGTCAACCAGATTAAGGAGGCACTAATTGCCTCTGTTGAGGAGAATCAAAAGAGCCAATCAGACATAGAAATGCTCGAAGATGAGGTGCGTTGTGTGGAATATGAGAACGAGCGTTTGCACATTAGTAACAGTATTCTTGACAACTGTCTATCGACACTCAAGCATGAAACGATGTACTATCCTTCACGTATTCGCCAGCTTGTAGACGAACCTGATGGTCAACTTGAGGCGATTGACGAGTTGGCAATCTACTATAAAGAACTCTATCAGATTCTTAGTCAGCAGGCAATGAGCCAAGTAGAATCCGTGAAACTCGTGTCGCGCCCAGTGGATATCACGACATTGGTGAGTCCATCGAAGCTGACAACAACCTTCGAGTCACCACTCATCAGTGGCGACCCTGTCTTCCTTGCTTATTTATTTGATATACTATATCTTATCAATAACAACCAACCACTGACGGTCACAGCCGAAGAGCATCAGCCTGGTTACGTCACCCTACATGTCATCATGTCGACACTGACACTCTCTGATGACGTTTGTCGCGACCTTTTCCAGCCTTCTGCCGACCGTTTGATGTTCTTTATCTGCCGACAGATAGCCCGCGACAATGGCGAATCAACCAATAAACGTGGCTGCGGTATCTCAGCGAATGCGACACCAAATGGCGTGAGAATAGATGTGGTTTTGGCAAAAGTAAATTAAGAAACATAACTAAACAAAATATACCTATGGAGAATTTTAGAGTCATCATCGTTGAAGACGTACCCTTGGAGTTAAAAGGAACGGAGGGTATCTTCCGAAACGAAATCCCTGAAGCCGAGATTATTGGAACAGCAGAAAGCGAAGTTGCCTACTGGAAACTCATTAAGCAAAACCTGCCCGACCTCGTGCTTCTCGACCTTGGATTGGGTGGTTCAACAACGGTGGGAGTAGAAATCTGCCGCCAAACAAAACAGACTTATCCACATGTAAAGGTGCTGATCTTTACGGGTGAGATATTGAATGAAAAACTATGGGTCGACGTCCTCGATGCTGGTGCTGATGGTATCTGCCTTAAGAGTGGCGAACTATTGACACGTGGCGACGTGGCAAGTGTCATGTCGGGTAAGCGAATGGTATTCAATCAGCCTATCCTCGAAAAGATTGTAGGCAGATTCAAGATGAGCGTGAGCGGTCAGCTGATGCACCAAGAAGCAATGGTTAGCTACGAGATTGACGAGTATGATGAGCGCTTCCTACGCCACCTTGCACTCGGTTATACCAAGGAACAGATTACCAACCTACGTGGTATGCCATTCGGTGTAAAGAGCTTAGAGAAACGACAGAACGAACTCGTACAAAAGTTCTTCCCTGATGGTAACAATGGTATGAGCGTCAACGCAACGCGTCTTGTTGTACGTGCATTAGAACTACGTATTATCGACATCGACAACCTCCACGCTGATGAGGAATAAGTTAGGTTATATAGTCTTAGTGCTTCTCATAGCCCAGTTGGCACTGATACTGCTCTCATGGCTTCTTACGGCAGCTTTTCCTGAGCTTCCGATGCGGTCTATGCTGAGCAGTGAGGGCATCCGTTGGTTCTTTGGCTCCTTTGTCAGCAACCAACTTTCACCACTGCTTGTCTACTTTATTATGACAGTGATGGCGGCAGGTGCGTGCGTTCGTAGCCGTCTTTACACTGCACTACGTGCAATGCTATCAAATATGAGAAGCAGCCTAACAAACTCCACAAACAATCGTTACAAATTCCATTACCGTGAGAAGGCAGGTCTTCGCGTGGCATTAGTCGAGTTTATCGCCTATGTGATTATCATGATTCTTCTCACAGCTATCCCCCACGCAATTCTCCTGAGCGTGACAGGACAGCTATTCCCCAGTTCCTTCTCATCCAGTTTTATCCCTTCCCTATCGCTAATCATCACGATTATGTCACTAACCTATGGTGTGGCAAGTGGTACGATTAACAGTGTTGCAAAGATGCACAAGATTCTTGTAGGCGGTTTAGAGGTCGGCTCAAGACTGGTTCCTACCTATCTTATCGGCATACAATTGTATATGTCGATAAGGTATGTGTTTATCCTATAGTCTCAACGTATATTAATATAGGTTTGTAAACAGCTTCTAACCCATACTTAGATTTCCCTGCACCAACGGTACCTCTATGGTCAACATATTTTTAAATATAAACTCCCTTATCTCCGTGACTCTGTGTGAGATTTAAATTAAGTAACAAAGGTTAGAAATATATTTACAAAATAGATAAGGAGGAAGCTGGGATTTGAGCTAAAAACAAGTAAATCTGTTACCTCCGTAAGTATTTTGTTATCAAGTAGTTGCAAAGGTGGTTTCCAAAAGGTGCTTAATAGGACTTCAAAAGGGCGTTAGTAAGAGGCTTAAAGGGCATCTATTGCAGGTCAATTAGCCGTCTTTTAGAAGCCAAAAGAGCATGTATTCGTTTTGAACAGTATGAAAATAGTTTACAAGAATCAGTTGGTAAGGGAATGAGCTGTTCGTAGAAGACAGATAGATATCGTGTCTACTTGCGTTTTATCCCTTGTTTAGCCTTAACAGCATTATCAATGTCTTGCGCCCGAAACTGCTGTTGGTCATTCTTCTGAACCACTTATACTTACTTGTATAGTCCTTGTCGGGTAGCGGGAAAAGCCCATGTCGGGACAGACGTTGTAGCACATGGTCGAGATGAGTCTCATTATGTGTCAGCCTTATCACGTTGTAAATATGGTCCATTGTCAGTTGGGCGATGCGCCTTTCCATAGCAATACGCTCTTTAACAGGGAGATAGTCGACTCGCTCTTTCAACCGATAAAGCACCTGCTCAGCGTCAGAAAGGCGGCGGATATGCCAACGCTTGTCACGTTTGTGCATGATAGACCCCTCACGTTTACGATAGTAATACGCCTTGTTATTGGTAAAATAAAGGTTCTCAGCACGTAACATGAGTTGTGGCGTAAACTCTTCATCCTCGTGAAGTATGCCTTTAGGGAAACGAAGATCGTGTAGAATCTCCTTGCGGAAAAGAGCTGTACAGACACTGCCCCGCAGGTTATTGTGTGTCATATACTCCGTTCCACTTATCGGACCCTCAGCATCAGCAAGTGGTTTTGAGGTTTTCTTGTCAGTTGACTGGAATAAAACCATATCTGTTTCGCGGTATCTGATGATATCTAAACACTGCTCATAGGCACTTGTCAGCAACAAATCGTCACCATCAACAAACTGAATAAAACTTCCTTCAGCCAGTTCAATTCCTGTGTTCCGTGCTTGTCCCAATCCTCGGTTAGGCTGTCTGACATAGACAATGTTCGATGAAAGCGCAAGCAATTCGTTGATAGGCGAATAGTCCGCACCGTCATCCACGACGATAATCTGGCGTTCTGTCTCGTTCAGACTCAATGCCAAGATACTGCTGATACACTCCTTTAGCATATCAACAGGCTCGCTATAGTAAGTCACGATGAAGCTTACGAGTGGCTTATCTTCCTTATTTTGTGAATAAACTGGTTGAGTTGACATAAGCGTTTTAATCCGATTAAGTGGAGAATAAAGAGTTTCAAGGTTCCTTTATAGGGCAGAACGGGTAGGATAGGGGCAGCATGAGTAGCCTCGTAGACATCCAACTGAATATTAACCAATGCCTGATAGTAAGCAGGTGTCAGTTCGCCCCACAGCTTGAGGTGCTTAAGATGCGCTTCCAAGAGGTCGTTCAATTCCTTTCCTCCTGCTTGAGCGGTGATGCCTTTGTCGTTTTGACAATAGTAATACAAGCCCGCAGCAGTAGTTGCCACTACCTTTGCCTGCTGCAATAAGTAAGGATAAGTGTAGACATCTTCAAACACTCTGCCCTCTGGAAAGCACGTCTGTGCAAAGAGTTCACGACGGAAAAGCTTATTACAAGCGTAGGTGTGGAGGTAAGCTTCGCTCAACCAATAGTCACGAATAGAACCGATTGTTGTGTCTGTGAAGGTTAGTAGCCGTTGCTTCGTCGTACTTCCGTAATACAGCATAGCAGGATATTCAAGGATATCATAGTCTGGATGTGCTGCCAAGACAGCCAACAGCGCATCGTATGTACCCTCAGCAACGAAGTCATCAGAGTCGACAAAGGTGAGATAATCCCCTGTTGCCACTTCTATTCCTGCGTTTCTTGCTGCCGAAAGACCCTTGTTTTTTTGGTGGATAAGCCTACAATTCCCCTTGTCAGCGGTCATCTCTTCAGCTATCTTCCCAGAGGAATCCGTCGACCCATCATCAATGAGAATGACCTCCATCCTCTCATCCATCTGCGTTAACACACTCTCCAAACATCTCTGGAGTGTGTCTTCAACGTTATAGATGGGGATGATGATAGATAATCTCATGTAATAATTGTTTGATGCAAAAATAATAAAAAACTTTTAAATCCGTTAGTTAATGTGATGAAAAAAGCCTCTAATACTGACAGCTATTTGCATATCTTGAAGTACATCAGCCTCTTTGGTGGTGTACAGGTGCTGAATGTGCTGATTGGTATCGTTCGCAACAAGTTTGTTGCCATGCTGCTCGGACCGCAGGGAGTAGGACTTATCTCGCTTTTTAATTCCACAACCAAGCTCATCAGTGACTCTACGAACTTTGGAATATCGATGAGTGCTGTGCGCAATATATCAGAGGATTACGACCAGAAGGATGAGGAGAAACTGACGGAAGACATTGCCCTTGTGCGTTCATGGAGCCTGCTTGCTGCCTTGTTGGGATTCTTTATCTGCATCTTCCTGAGTCCGTTGCTTAGCCGTTACACCTTTGCGTGGGACGGCCATACGCTTCATTTCATCCTTCTTTCTCCTTGTGTGGCATTGACTGCCTTAGCTGGAGGCGAGCTTGCTATCCTCAAGGGAGTCCGTAAGTTGCGTGCCTTAGCCGCTATATCGGTGTATAACGTGTTAGGAGCCTTAGTATTAACCGTTCCACTTTATTATTTCTTTGGTGATGCAGCCATTGTTCCTTCGTTGGTATTGATGGCATTGGTGCAACTCTTATTGACGATAATGGTTTCTCGTCGGCTCTATCCTTTCCGCGTTTCTTTCCAAAAAACGTTCTTAGACAAGGGTTGGGGCATGATTCGTTTGGGTACAGCCTTTGTCTTTGCAGGCATCTTGGGCTCTGGTGCCGACCTGATTATCCGCAGCTATCTCAATAATGTTTCGGATATAGCAACCGTGGGTTTCTATAATTCTGCCTTCATGATGACGATGGTTTATGCTGGTATGATCTTCTCAGCAATGGAAACTGACTACTTTCCACGCCTTTCTGGGGCAAACAACTTGAAGTTTACTTTTAATCAGATTGTCAACCGACAGATAGAAGTGACACTCCTGCTCATCTCTCCTTTGCTTACTTTCTTCCTCTTATTCCTGCCCCAGCTGATTCTTTTCCTTTATTCCGATAAGTTCCTTCCAGCCCTCAGCATGGCGCAAGTATTGGTGTTGGCGATGTATATCCGTGCTATTCGGCTCCCTGTTGAGTATATTCCTTTGGCAAAAGGCGACTCAAAATCCTATCTACTCTTAGAGGGATTGTATGACATTTTCCTTGTCTCACTCGTACTACTTGGCTTTTGGAAGTGGGGACTCTTTGGTGCAGGATTGGGTATAGCAGCAGCAGGTCTGCTCAATCTTGTCTGTGTCTATGGCTATGCTTACGCTCGTTATGGTTATCGTCTGTCCTCATCAGTGATGCGCTATGCCGCACTTCATTTCTCAATCGGACTCCTTGTGCTTCTTTGTGTGCGTTCTGATGACGAGTGGATGCGGTGGGGTGTAGCCAGTTTGTTATGCGTTGTCAGTACGATAGTTTCTCTCCGTGTGATGAAAGCGAAGTCGGGACTATGGAATGCTTTAATCTCTAAAGTGAAGAATAAGTTTGTTCGCCATGCCAAAGATTAGTATACTTGTAGCCGTTTATAACACAGCAGCTTACCTACCGCAATGCCTTGACTCGCTGTTGTCGCAGACCTTGAAGGACATAGAGGTTCTTTGTGTCGATGATGCGTCAACGGATAAGTCTTTGGATATTCTCCATCAGTATGCTGAAAAGGACGAGCGTGTGAAGGTTTTTGCGCTGAAAGAGAATCATGGAATAGGCTATGCTCGAAACATGGCACTGTCCAATGCCTCAGGAGATTATATCTGTTTTGTGGACAGTGACGATTGGTTGGCTTCAACGGCACTTGAGAAAGTATGTGAAGCCTTCACCGATGAGGTTGATTCCGTACTCTTTCAGGTTGTTCATCATTACGAGAATGGAGAGGAAAAGGTCTTTCCTATGCCTCATTTCGGTACGTTGTCAGGCGCAGAGGCTTTTAAGGAGAGCCTCACATGGAAGATACATGGTGTGTATGCAATTAGAGGAGATATCCACCATACCTATCCTTATGACGATACGCTTCTGACCTATAGCGATGAGAATGTAACACGTATTCATTATCTAAAGTCTCGCAAAGTAGCTTTTTGTGAGGGTGTTTATTTTTATCGACAGCACACTTCTTCCACAACACATAACATCAGTGTTCGCCGTTTCGACTTTCTCTTAGCGAACGAGAGTATGCGTCGTCAGCTCCTTTCTTTGGGTGCATCAGAGGAGACCCTCCGTTGTTTCGAGACGGTGAGATGGCTCAACTTAGTGGGTCTTTACATGTTCTATTACCTTCATCGCCATGAACTCTCCCCAACCGACCGCCAGCATGGTTTGTCTGTCATGCACCATGTTTGGCAAACTATCAATCTAAAACAAGTAAACCCTTCCATCAAAAGAAAATTCGGTTATATGCCCCTCCGCTGTTCGTGGCATCTTTTCTGTTTGCAGGAGGAGGCTTACTTTTGGTTGAGGGGGATTGTAGGGAAGAATAAATAGCCTCACCCCCTACACAGATCTTCGCAATTTTTCGTAGTATAGATACTGTTTCCTCCGTAAACATTTGTATTTATGATATATTCAGTCCTTCCTTTTCGTGTTGCATCGATGGCTAAAACCGTCCGTTAAAAGAGCTTTTTATTTTCTTGTTATATGTTGTTATTGACCTATAGACCAAAAGAAATCCTCCTCAAGCAGTGATCGCTTAAGGAGGAAAAGACTATTTCAAAACTTGTTTTTGAGTAAGGAAATGGTCTTTATTGATCTATGAGAAACTTTTATATATACTTACAAATAGAAAGTTGTCAGTTTGTTAGTTTGCATTTCAATATACCCTTATCCTGTAGTAAGTTCTTTACTTTACAGTTACGGTTATTGTACCTGCCAGCTTGTTCTTGTCAAGCACGTTAACAGTTGTTGTTCCTGCTTTCACGCCCTTGATGGTAATCTTGGCATCCTTAACGGTAGCAGTTGCAATCTTGTTATCCTTCACGTTAACCGTATATGGAGCCTGACCTGTTTTGATGTTAACAACATCCTCCTTGCCAACGGCAATGTTTAAGCTTGTCTTGTCAAAGGCAAGTGGAGTAATTACATTGACAGAGATAGTGCCGAAGCGCTTGTTCTTGTCGGTAACTGTAATGGAAGCCTTGCCCTCCTTGACACCTGTAACGGTCATGACATTCTTGTCAACCTTTACGGTAGCAACCTTTTCGTCAGTAGACTTAACTGTGAAAGGTTGGGTTCCATTACCAATAGTTACGTTTGCAGAGGCACTGGGAGCTACATTAACTGTAGTAGTACTGAACTTCAGACCAGTGTTTTTGTCACCATTGTCATCACTGCAAGATGCGAGAGTTACTGTACCAAGGCAGAGAGCTGCCATCACCATTGTTTTGAAAATACTTTTCATTTCCATTGTTTTAGTTTTGGTTTATATAAGTTGAAAATATTCTTTTTGTCGAATTGATTTCGCTTATTTAAAAGCAATATTCTAAATATCTTGCCTCGCATAAGAATAAAGTTTTGTTAAAAGTGTTTGTTTAGCAAAAATTGCTACATAATCTACCCCCTCTTTTATAAACTTCACTGGTGTAAATCTTTGGGAAAAGACAGTGTTGTAAAGCCTTTTGGGGCATACTATACCCCATTTTAATTAGGTATAGTCCTCCCTTGTTCGAGACAATTGGATATAACAATTTCTGATTTTTACAACGTTAACTCGCTACAATCTATCTGTTACTTGCCTTGCCTCCTCTTATCATATATATGGAGTATATCCTTTTCTCTTTGCGCTAATGAAGTCTCCGCTTTTTTCTAACCTCCATTTATTTTGCTTTCCCAGTGTGACTTTTATAATTCATAATTATCGCTTTTATCAGTGTCAAAAACCTTGACGTTTTCTTCAATAAAATCCCTGAAATAAGGGTAAAAAACACGTATTGTGAGCCGGTTTGCAACTAACAGGAAATCAGGAGGTTATAAAACGCGAAAGTAAAAGGTGCTTATTAAGGGTTCAAAAGGGCGTTAGTAAGGGTCTTAAAGGGCACCTTTTGCAAGCCAAAAGGGC
>ERZ773051.1171-NODE-1171-length-15116-cov-16.433504_pt1 | contig 15116 bp, 9 predicted proteins | sample MGYA00580631_ERZ773051 | MGnify/ENA primary metagenome ERZ773051 (study PRJEB29015, sample SAMEA2738137) | human oral metagenome | biome: human oral; feature: human-associated habitat; material: saliva | place: China | collected 2204 ...
AGCCAACTCTTGTGATGGCACATCAATGTCCACCAATTCTTTTAACCATTTATAACTAACTAACATATGTAAGATACCAAGGGCAAGGCTGAAATCTAGATATCTTTCCTAGATCTCCATCCACCCTCGTTTTGATCCTTTCATTTTGTGTTTTCCAACTCGAGGCTGGCTTAGGAAGGTCTCATAACCTCCCTTTCTCTAGAATAGAAGTCCTTGTTCCTTCTAGATCAATTTCTTTCTCAACAACCAGTCAATATCAACCGTATCACCGGTAGGATACTGGTGTTCACTAAATCGTTCAAATCCAAAGCGATAGTAAAAATCTTGTGCCTTAAAATTGCGTTCCCAGACACCTAGCCAAGCCCACTCAAAGCCACGGCTCTTGGCTTGTTCCAGCGCAAAGGTAAACATTTCCTTACCAAAACCAGCCCCATGAAATTCCTTTTTGACATAGATCCGTTGGATCTCAAAGGCCCTGTCCATATCTACTGGCTCGGTCTGCGCTTGACCCCAGTTGATCTTGAGAAAACCACAGATTTCTTGTTCTTCATTGAGGACAAAATAGGTTTCGGATTCTGGATCTAACAGATCCTTCTCGATTTGCTCCAAAGAGAGCACAGTGGAGAAGTAATCTTCCAAATCTTTCTCAACAATATAGGGACCAAAGGTATCCCGATAGGTTTCCACCTCTAGGTCACGCAGGGTCTGTGCCTGGTCGATTTTTACTCTAACTAACATGATTATTTAAACTGTTCTGAGAAGCGAACATCTCCTTGATAGAAGCCACGGATATCATTGATTCCGTAACGAAGCATAGCCACACGCTCTTGACCAAGTCCAAAGGCAAATCCTGAATAAACTGTTGGGTCAATACCACTCATCTCAAGGACGCGTGGGTGAACCATACCGGCTCCCATGATTTCAATCCAACCAGTTTTCTTACATACGTTACATCCCGCTCCACCACATTTGAAGCAAGAAACGTCCACCTCTACCGATGGCTCGGTAAATGGGAAGTAAGAAGGACGAAGACGGATTTGACGTTCTGCACCAAACATCTTTTGCACGATCAATTGAAGCGTTCCTTGAAGGTCTGCCATTGAGATGTTCTTCCCAACGACCAAGCCTTCGATCTGATGGAATTGGTGGCTGTGGGTCGCATCATCTGTATCCCGACGGAAAACACGCCCTGGAGAGATCATCTTCAATGGTCCCTTGCTAAAGTCATGCGCATCCATCGCCCGCGCCTGTACTGGTGAGGTATGGGTCCGAAGCAAGATTTCTTCTGTGATATAGAAGGTATCCTGCATATCCCGCGCAGGGTGATCTTTAGGCAGATTCATGCGCTCAAAGTTGTAATAGTCTTGCTCCACTTCAAAGCCGTCCACGACTTGGTAGCCCATCCCGATAAAGATATCTTCGATTTCTTCGCTGGTTTGGGTCAAGATATGACGGTAACCACTAGCAACCGGACGACCTGGAAGCGTCACATCGATGCTTTCGCTAGCTAGTTTCGCTTGGACTTTCTTTTCTTCCAAGAGTTTGGTTGTTTCTTCAAAGGCAGCCGTCAAGACATCGCGGGCTTCATTGACGTGTTTCCCGATAACCGGACGCATCTCAGCAGAGACATCTTTCATCCCTTTGAGGATCTCGGTCAGAGATCCTTTTTTCCCAAGGACAGAGACCCGTAGTTCTTGCAATTCTTTTTCATTTTCAGCAGAAATCTGCTTCAAAGCTGCCAGCGTTTCTTCACGAAGCGCTTTTAATTGTTCTTCAATCGTTGACATATTTCCTCCATCATGGTCCCTCTACAGACATAGAAAAAACCACGCGCCAACACCCACATTCGGAGCGTTGACACGCGGTACCATCCGTTTTTTATCCGTAAACCAGACCTTAATTTCTAAATCCTTTACGCAAGTGAATTCACTCAGCTTTCATGCAAAGAGCTTTCAGTCACGGCCCTTCTCCCTGTCGCACTTCCCTTGAGATACTAGTCTTGCAGATTTCTATTCGATTACTATCTAGTTTAGCAGATTTTTTGTTAAAAAACAAGTTAGATGAGACTAATTTCAATAGACAAAGGAACAAGAGGCAGTACATTATCTATTTGCCTTGTCTGTTTCATCTGCTTGCCTTTTCAATAGAAGAGTGGCTGCTTGGTTAAAACCATCACACCAGTTATACCATTTTGCTTCATACTCATCTTGAGCTAAGATATGATTTTTTAAATCCAGAACAGAGTAAATCTTTCTTTCCTCACAAGCTTGCGCATAGAGGTGATATAGTTCATCACCACCATCTCTATCCCACTCAGCAGAAATCGTATCCCAACCTGCCAATAAAGCCTGATAAGCCCTATGATGCCCATCTGTAATCAACAAGCAATTTCCAAAGGCAAGAATACTAATTGGATCAACATTGTTTAGTTCTACCGACTGATAAAGCATCTGAATATCTTGCAACTTCTTTTCTGATAAGTATAGTTGAGTCGGATGAAGATCTGCTATATTGACTTTCATTTCTTTCTCCTCAAAGGAATTTGATACTCACTTCTGCTTGCCTTTAAATCGCCATTGGAAGCGGAGTTTGTCATAGAAGGGAAACTCGATAAACAGGACTCCCATCCACAAAAGAGACAATAGTTCATACTACTATTACTCTATTTTCATTGCTCTCACAATCGCTAAGGCAGTCAACACAAAAATAAAAAGTGGAATCACTGTGGTTTTTAGGTTTGTAGCACTCGCTAATGCAACGATGAGCATACTAAGAATTCCTGGTACAACAACATTAAACACTCCAAGCACTGACTGTATGGTTCCCATAACTTCCTCTGGAACCATCGAAAATACAAGGTTGAAAATCCGAGGTCCCATCATTCCTACAGCAACTGCGCATAAGAAGACAACTGCCAATAAAAGGAGAAACTGATTGGTCAACCAAGAAAAGAGAATACAGAGATGCATAATTTCTTCAAAGTAAGCAATCATTTTTATGGGAATATTTTTTAAGATACTTCCGCTCAGAAAACTTCCCACAATCGTTCCTGAAAAAATAACCACGGACAAGACTGCAATGGATTGCCCAGTGTCAAGGAAGATAAATGGATGATGGATCAACATCAAGGTCGTTAAAGGGGTAATAATACTTAAAATCACTTGGTTCATAGCTGCAATGAATATTAATTTGATGATTGCTGGAAAACTTGACAATATCTTCATTGAATGGAGGAAATGCTCTCCAAAAGATTTTGCGGTTAATCTTTTACCAACCTCCATCTGTCCCTCAATATCTCTCAAAGAAGTACGAATAAGCACCACACCCAACAGTGCAAAAAGAAAGGTCAAAGCATTCAAACCTACAAACATCTGAAGACTGATAACCCCAATCAAAACTCCACCTATAAGGTTGCTGAGAATATTAACTACACCAGCAGTTGCCTGTCTAAACCCCATAGCATCTGTCATATCATCTCCTATAATCCTCACATACAAAGGAGAAATCATAGCACCTGCAAAATAACTCATGGTATCTGATAAAAGATTGATGCCACAAATAAGAAAAACCATCCCCATAGAAAAGTTCTTATCCGTTACAAACAGTGTCAATAGAGTATAAAGCAGAAACTTACTTGCCAATATAGCAATATATTTTGCAACACGATTTTTTTGAAAATCGGCAATAACGCCTGTGAACAACTGAGAAATCTGCGGCAAAGTCTCCGAAACTGTTATACAAAGAACAGCTAATGAAGCAAATTTATATCCCGATACATACGAAATAAAGGAAATATAAAACAGCGTATCCCCAAATGACGAAACCCATTGATTAATCAGCAACATTCGATAACTTTTATTAGTCAAAAAAGTATTCATTGAATCGCCTCCTTCTTCAGTTCAAAAGGAAATTGAAATTCTAACAGTGCCCAATATATTCCCAAAGTTCCAATACCAAAATCAAAATAATCGTAATTTCGATTCTCACTTTGAAAAACAAGAAGTTCATCATACTTTCTAAAAGACTTAGTAAGAAGCAACTGAACTATATCATTCTTATCTTTATCTCCAAATACATACGCATAAGTTTGTAACAGACTAGCAATGCCATGGCAATAACATGTTTCCATACTCAGGTGGTGGTTAAGAATCACCACTCTAGCCTCCGAAATTAACTTAGAGTATTTTAGAGGTTCGACCAAACAAAGATATAGAATCAACCCTGATAGTCCATCACACCAAGATAGCTCTAAATTATTGTAACTATTTTTATTTTTCAAAATTTCTTGTGATAATATTTTTGCAATTTCTTCTGTAAAAATACTTATTATGGAATCAAATTTCTTACTATCAAATAAAATTTTATATTCATTCAAAACATATGCTATTCCTGCTTTTCCATGAGCAAAACTATAATCAAACAAGGAATTATATTGTGAAAAATCCTGACCGATTTCCTCTTGAAGTTCAGAAATTGCAGTATGGATAAATTCTTCAAGATAGGCGGTTCCTTCCAACTCATAATACCTCATAAGAGATAGCAAAACACCTGCTTTTCCTAAAACAAAATCCTGTTCGCTAATATCATTATAACCTAACAATATTTCACTTACTAGAGTAGTAGCTTTATTTTTATAAAAAATATCACCTGTTCTTTCAAACAATAATATTAAAGCCCATAAAAATCCTGACGCACCAAAATACAATGAATTTTGATACAGATAACTCTTGCTATCTCTTGTTATTTCTATCTTTTGAACCCATTGCTTAACTAACTTCAGTTCAGAAGACGATAAACATTGAGTAACAAATATTATATAACCAGACAGTCCGTGCTGAAAAGATATCGGGTTAACAAATTCTCCAAATTCATTTGAAGGTAAAAGACGACCTGTGCTATCAATATTTTGGGATAAAATAAAATGTGCTATTTTCTCAGATTCCTTTTTAAAATCATAACAACTAACATTAAAATCCACCTCTGACATATCAATATTCAAAATTTCAATTTCATTAATTTTCTTTATTATATTAGTAGATTCTTTCGCTTCACTTAAATTCAACAGATAAATCAACCAGTAATACACACTCTCTGATATATATTCCATATTTTTAGCGATTCGTAACGCTTGTTTTATTTTATCAATACAACTAATATCGTACAGATTGTCTCCCGGCGAAAAAGCTAATGTTCTACCAACCAAAATAGCAAAACTAGTCATGGCTACAGCAAAATAATCTTGATTAATCGAACTCTCAGATAGGTCATTATCTGGATTTACCATAAAAGGGGTTTTTACATATCGTCGTACATCTTTTATCAGAGATACATTCTCTAAATCTATTAAAAATATAGAACCATCTTCTCTATAAATAAAATTTGTAGGCGATAAGTCTACAATCTTATATCCTAAACTATGAATAGAATTAACAATTGATATTAAATTATCTATTAATTTTAATTTTGTTCTATAAGAAAACCTTTCTTCCCCAATTAAATCAAAATAACTATATCCTTCAATAAAACTTTGAACAACAAAATAGTCTCCATCAACTTCAAACTCATCTATAAAGTTTGCCGTATAAAGCTGAGAATCTAATATCTTCAACATATTAGCTTCATTTTTTATCTCAGCGATAGCAAAATGCTTCCCCTCAACATCGTTGCTGACAAAAGGGCGCACTTGTTTCACAATAACTTTTTCCCCAGTATCTTTCTTTTTAGCTCTATATACATTCCCTCTGTTAGATTTTTTTAATATTATTTCAAATTTATAGTTATTTATTAAATGATTCTCAGGTATTCTCCCTATCTCTCCAAATAACTCCTGTTTCTCTTCTGGAGTAAAAAGATCCTCCTTCCAATCAGGTATCACAGGAAAATTTTTACGAACATCTTCTACCCAATTCCCCTCCTCGTTTTTCAACAAATAAATAATTTTGTGATTTTTTTCGTCATATTCTTGTATTTTTTTAAATGAACCAAATCTATAGTGCAGCGGTGAATGTTTTCCACATTGAAAATCAGACAATATTCTTGGAGAAAAATATATAGCAAGTTTCTCACGTAACGCTAATATTATTTCACGAGCTTGCTTATCATTTGCAGGATAAATTGTCATAAATTTATTGGCTATAGGTGACGTTTCTCGTGGAGAGTTAATCTTTTTTAAACTTTCAATATCCTTAACAACTTTAAATGAACATTCAATTTCGCGTAAAAAAGATGCTACTAGTGTAAAGATACTAACCGCATCTTTCATTTGTGAACTTATGTGAATTTTCCATCCCGAATCTGATAAATTCTTATTATAGCCAAAATAAACCCAGTCAGAAGAAACATACTTAACTTTAGAATCAAATTGTTGTATTGAATTCTCAAGAACATCCATTAATTACTCCTCGTATATAAAGAAAGAGAAGTAGACTAACCCACCTCTCCTATATAATTAAACTATCTTAAACTTTCGTAAATAATCTACAATTGATTAAATACATGAAAGCGCCTATTAAACTTGAACTTCTTAAAAATGAACTGTCAAACTATAAAGAATTATGAAATATTTTATATGCAGACATCAACATTTCAATAAGAAGAGGTTCTAAAAGCATTTAAGACTAACCGACTGTAACCGAGCATGTAAAGTCGCATAATCTTTCAACTTGCGTAGGAAGAGGTGCAACTGGTAACATCTCAAGATTTGACAATGTTTCCATGGTGATTCTCCTAATTTTATTTAGAATTCTTTTTCCGGAAAGGAAAATTCTATAAAGCCTTTATAAATATAGTTAAAGAGTTTTTTAGATAAATCTCACAAGCAAAACTTCAACATCCAGATAAATGAAGTCTCAATACACTAATACAACACTTAAGGACTAAATCCTCCATCAGAATCTGATTTATTTTTGAAAGTAAAACTCAATTCTGTTTATGAAGCGATATGTTGGATATCTTTAAAGTGAAATTCCATATGCTGGTCCTGGATCAACTCCTCTAGTTGTTACAGATAAAGAGCCGCTTAACACATTAAATAGAAATAGAAGCAATAAAGCAATTAATATACATAGCTTGACAACTTGAAATCTTTTCATCTTCTAAACCTCCTTAACTATTGACGATATTCTAACACATCAATTTTAGTTTGTCAATAATTTTTATGTAGATTTCTTATTTTTTTTGAAATATGAATTTAAGTTATCTAAAAATACAAATCTTTTTCTTAATCTTCACTTTCCAATAATTTCCTTCTCAATTTCTAGCATCATTCTCTGGTTCTCTTCGTGCTTGTAAAGCTGATAAGATACTTGATAAAAACCTAGTATCCTATCCCTTTCAGCAAATCCCACGCTTATATTTCCCAATAAACAATACAAATCTGCTAATCGATAACTACTATTATACCTTTTACAAATAGCTATTGTTTCTGTAATTTCTTCTATAGCTTCAGATGTTCGTTCATTCAACCACAAATATCTACAATAGTTATATCGGAATTTAATCATCAATTCTAACTGTTCCAAATGATGAACAGATAGTGACTGGAGGTTCTCTTTTAAAAGTTGATAGAGTTCCTGATATGTGTCTTCCTGCCCCATATCAAAATAAAAATTAGCCAAGGTATTTCCCAGCTGTAGATAGTAAAAATCAGATTTTTTCAGAGACAACAGTATTTTTTCCAATTTCGCAACTGCCTCTGTTTGATGATTCAGATAATGGAATTGAACTAATGTATCAATCCAGTCTAAATAAATCTGATCTTTAGCAGATAAACGAGCACGTTTAGATTTTTCTAGTTCATATATGTAATGGAGAGATTCATATTCCCTCTCATCCAAAAACTTCTTAGATAGTTCTTTAAACTTATCAATATTTTCCAAGCTAGAAACCTCAGTCTCTTCAAAGAAATAATTCATGCTCACCTTCAATCGCTTAGATAGCTGAAAGAGTAATTCTGACCCGGGTGAGTATTTACCTTGCTCCATACGGCTAATCTGTCCTTGCTCACAAATCCCCTTAGCCAATTCCTTTTGAGATAATTTTAATTCCTTTCTCTTGTTTTTTAAGCGTGTCGCTAGTAACATGTCCACACTTTATTCCTCCTTGCTTTATTTATTAAAGTACATCAAGTTTCAAAAACATGTTTAAAATATATATTTTATATCCTTATCTTTGTATAATTTTTTATCTTTTTCATCACTTCTGCTTGCCTTTAAATCGCCATTGGAAGCGGAGCTTGTCATAGAAGGGAAATTCGATAAACAAGACTCCCAAGCCCACACAGAGACTGGCAAGGACGTCTGATGGATAGTGAACTCCCACCCAAAAAGAGACAGTAGTTCATACTACTATTACTCTATTTTCATTGCTTTCACAATTGCTAAGGCAGTCAATACAAAAATAAAAAGTGGAAGCACTGTGATTTTTAGGTTTGTAGCACTCGCTAAGGCAACGATGAGCATGCTAAGAATTCCTGGTACAACAACATTGAATACTCCAAGCACTGACTGGATGGTTCCCATGGCTTCTTCTGGAACCATCGAGAATACAAGGTTGAAAATCCGAGGCCCCATCATTCCTACCGCAACTGCGCATAAGAAGACAACCACTAATAAAAGAAGGAAATGATTAGTCAACCAAGAAAAGAGAATACAGAGATGCATAATTTCTTCAAAGTAGACAATCATTTTTATGGGAATATTTTTTAGGATACCTCCACTCAAAAAACTTCCCACAATCGTTCCTGAAAAAGTAACCACTGACAATACTGCAATGGATTGCCCAGTGTCAAAGAAGATAAATGGATGATGAATCAACATCAAAGTCGTTAAAGGGGTAATAATGCTTAAAATCATTTGATTCATAGCAGCAATAAATATTAATTTGATGATGGCTGGAAAACTTGCCAATATCTTCATAGAATAGAGGAAATGCTCTCCAAAAGATTTTGCGGTTAATCTTTTACTAACCTCCATCTGTCCCTCAATATCTCTCAAAGAAGTACGAATAAACACCACACCCAACAGTGCAAAAAGAAAGGTCAAAGCATTCAAACCCACAAACATCTGAAGCCTGATGACCCCAATCAAAACTCCACCTGTAAGGTTGCTAAGAATATTAACTACACCAGCAGTTGCCTGTCTAAACCCCATAGCATCTGTCATATCATCTCCTATAATCCTCACATACAAAGGAGAAATCATAGCACCTGCAAAATAACTCATGGTATCTGATAAAAGATTGATGCCACAAATAAGAAAAACCATCCCCATAGAAAAGTTCTTATCCGTTACAAACAGTGTCAATAGAGTATAAAGCAGAAACTTACTTGCCAATATAGCAATATATTTTGCAACACGATTTTTTTGAAAATCGGCAATAACGCCTGTGAACAACTGAGAAATCTGCGGCAAAGTCTCCGAAACTGTTATACAAAGAACAGCTAATGAAGCAAATTTATATCCCGATACATACGAAATAAAGGAAATATAAAACAGCGTATCCCCAAATGACGAAACCCATTGATTAATCAGCAACATTCGATAACTTTTATTAGTCAAAAAAGTATTCATTGAATCGCCTCCTTCTTCAGTTCAAAAGGAAATTGAAATTCTAACAGTGCCCAATATATTCCCAAAGTTCCAATACCAAAATCAAAATAATCGTAATTTCGATTCTCACTTTGAAAAACAAGAAGTTCATCATACTTTCTAAAAGACTTAGTAAGAAGCAACTGAACTATATCATTCTTATCTTTATCTCCAAATACATACGCATAAGTTTGTAACAGACTAGCAATGCCATGGCAATAACATGTTTCCATACTCAGGTGGTGGTTAAGAATCACCACTCTAGCCTCCGAAATTAACTTAGAGTATTTTAGAGGTTCGACCAAACAAAGATATAGAATCAACCCTGATAGTCCATCACACCAAGATAGCTCTAAATTATTGTAACTATTTTTATTTTTCAAAATTTCTTGTGATAATATTTTTGCAATTTCTTCTGTAAAAATACTTATTATGGAATCAAATTTCTTACTATCAAATAAAATTTTATATTCATTCAAAACATATGCTATTCCTGCTTTTCCATGAGCAAAACTATAATCAAACAAGGAATTATATTGTGAAAAATCCTGACCGATTTCCTCTTGAAGTTCAGAAATTGCAGTATGGATAAATTCTTCAAGATAGGCGGTTCCTTCCAACTCATAATACCTCATAAGAGATAGCAAAACACCTGCTTTTCCTAAAACAAAATCCTGTTCGCTAATATCATTATAACCTAACAATATTTCACTTACTAGAGTAGTAGCTTTATTTTTATAAAAAATATCACCTGTTCTTTCAAACAATAATATTAAAGCCCATAAAAATCCTGACGCACCAAAATACAATGAATTTTGATACAGATAACTCTTGCTATCTCTTGTTATTTCTATCTTTTGAACCCATTGCTTAACTAACTTCAGTTCAGAAGACGATAAACATTGAGTAACAAATATTATATAACCAGACAGTCCGTGCTGAAAAGATATCGGGTTAACAAATTCTCCAAATTCATTTGAAGGTAAAAGACGACCTGTGCTATCAATATTTTGGGATAAAATAAAATGTGCTATTTTCTCAGATTCCTTTTTAAAATCATAACAACTAACATTAAAATCCACCTCTGACATATCAATATTCAAAATTTCAATTTCATTAATTTTCTTTATTATATTAGTAGATTCTTTCGCTTCACTTAAATTCAACAGATAAATCAACCAGTAATACACACTCTCTGATATATATTCCATATTTTTAGCGATTCGTAACGCTTGTTTTATTTTATCAATACAACTAATATCGTACAGATTGTCTCCCGGCGAAAAAGCTAATGTTCTACCAACCAAAATAGCAAAACTAGTCATGGCTACAGCAAAATAATCTTGATTAATCGAACTCTCAGATAGGTCATTATCTGGATTTACCATAAAAGGGGTTTTTACATATCGTCGTACATCTTTTATCAGAGATACATTCTCTAAATCTATTAAAAATATAGAACCATCTTCTCTATAAATAAAATTTGTAGGCGATAAGTCTACAATCTTATATCCTAAACTATGAATAGAATTAACAATTGATATTAAATTATCTATTAATTTTAATTTTGTTCTATAAGAAAACCTTTCTTCCCCAATTAAATCAAAATAACTATATCCTTCAATAAAACTTTGAACAACAAAATAGTCTCCATCAACTTCAAACTCATCTATAAAGTTTGCCGTATAAAGCTGAGAATCTAATATCTTCAACATATTAGCTTCATTTTTTATCTCAGCGATAGCAAAATGCTTCCCCTCAACATCGTTGCTGACAAAAGGGCGCACTTGTTTCACAATAACTTTTTCCCCAGTATCTTTCTTTTTAGCTCTATATACATTCCCTCTGTTAGATTTTTTTAATATTATTTCAAATTTATAGTTATTTATTAAATGATTCTCAGGTATTCTCCCTATCTCTCCAAATAACTCCTGTTTCTCTTCTGGAGTAAAAAGATCCTCCTTCCAATCAGGTATCACAGGAAAATTTTTACGAACATCTTCTACCCAATTCCCCTCCTCGTTTTTCAACAAATAAATAATTTTGTGATTTTTTTCGTCATATTCTTGTATTTTTTTAAATGAACCAAATCTATAGTGCAGCGGTGAATGTTTTCCACATTGAAAATCAGACAATATTCTTGGAGAAAAATATATAGCAAGTTTCTCACGTAACGCTAATATTATTTCACGAGCTTGCTTATCATTTGCAGGATAAATTGTCATAAATTTATTGGCTATAGGTGACGTTTCTCGTGGAGAGTTAATCTTTTTTAAACTTTCAATATCCTTAACAACTTTAAATGAACATTCAATTTCGCGTAAAAAAGATGCTACTAGTGTAAAGATACTAACCGCATCTTTCATTTGTGAACTTATGTGAATTTTCCATCCCGAATCTGATAAATTCTTATTATAGCCAAAATAAACCCAGTCAGAAGAAACATACTTAACTTTAGAATCAAATTGTTGTATTGAATTCTCAAGAACATCCATTAATTACTCCTCGTATATAAAGAAAGAGAAGTAGACTAACCCACCTCTCCTATATAATTAAACTATCTTAAACTTTCGTAAATAATCTACAATTGATTAAATACATGAAAGCGCCTATTAAACTTGAACTTCTTAAAAATGAACTGTCAAACTATAAAGAATTATGAAATATTTTATATGCAGACATCAACATTTCAATAAGAAGAGGTTCTAAAAGCATTTAAGACTAACCGACTGTAACCGAGCATGTAAAGTCGCATAATCTTTCAACTTGCGTAGGAAGAGGTGCAACTGGTAACATCTCAAGATTTGACAATGTTTCCATGGTGATTCTCCTAATTTTATTTAGAATTCTTTTTCCGGAAAGGAAAATTCTATAAAGCCTTTATAAATATAGTTAAAGAGTTTTTTAGATAAATCTCACAAGCAAAACTTCAACATCCAGATAAATGAAGTCTCAATACACTAATACAACACTTAAGGACTAAATCCTCCATCAGAATCTGATTTATTTTTGAAAGTAAAACTCAATTCTGTTTATGAAGCGATATGTTGGATATCTTTAAAGTGAAATTCCATATGCTGGTCCTGGATCAACTCCTCTAGTTGTTACAGATAAAGAGCCGCTTAACACATTAAATAGAAATAGAAGCAATAAAGCAATTAATATACATAGCTTGACAACTTGAAATCTTTTCATCTTCTAAACCTCCTTAACTATTGACGATATTCTAACACATCAATTTTAGTTTGTCAATAATTTTTATGTAGATTTCTTATTTTTTTTGAAATATGAATTTAAGTTATCTAAAAATACAAATCTTTTTCTTAATCTTCACTTTCCAATAATTTCCTTCTCAATTTCTAGCATCATTCTCTGGTTCTCTTCGTGCTTGTAAAGCTGATAAGATACTTGATAAAAACCTAGTATCCTATCCCTTTCAGCAAATCCCACGCTTATATTTCCCAATAAACAATACAAATCTGCTAATCGATAACTACTATTATACCTTTTACAAATAGCTATTGTTTCTGTAATTTCTTCTATAGCTTCAGATGTTCGTTCATTCAACCACAAATATCTACAATAGTTATATCGGAATTTAATCATCAATTCTAACTGTTCCAAATGATGAACAGATAGTGACTGGAGGTTCTCTTTTAAAAGTTGATAGAGTTCCTGATATGTGTCTTCCTGCCCCATATCAAAATAAAAATTAGCCAAGGTATTTCCCAGTTGTAGATAGTAAAAATCAGATTTTTTCAGAGATAACAGTATTTTTTCCAGTTTCGCAACTGCCTCTGTTTGATGATTTAGATAACGGAATTGAACTAATGTATCAATCCAGTCCAAATAAATCTGGTCTTTAGCAGATAGACGAGCACGTTTAGATTTTTCCAGTTCATAGATATAATGGAGAGATTCATATTCCCTCTCATCCAAAAATTTCTTAGATAGTTCTTTAAACTTATCAATATTTTCTAAACTAGAAACCTCAGTATCTTCAAAGAAATAATCCATGCTCACCTTCAATCGCTTAGATAGTTGAAAGAGTAATTCTGACCCAGGTGAGTATTTACCTTGCTCCATACGGCTAATCTGCCCTTGCTCACAAATCCCCTCAGCTAATTCTTTTTGAGATAATTTTAATTCCTTTCTTTTATTTTTTAAGCGTGTCGCTAATAAAATACCCACACTTTCTTCCTTCTTGCTTTATTTATTAAAATACATCAAATCCCAAAACATGTTTCAAGTATATATTTCATATGGTTCTATTTGTATTTGTACAATTTTTTATCTTTTCCATCACTTCTGCTTGCCTTTAAATCTCCATTGGAAGCGGAGCTTGTCATAGAAGGGAAATTCGATAAACAGGACTCCCAAACCCACACAGAGACTGGCAAGTACATCTGATGGATAATGAACTCCCAGATAAACCCTTGATACCAACACACTGACTAGATAGAGAGCAAGGACGATTTGCACGATTTTTCTCCAGACTGGATTTTTAATCCGTTGACTGAGAATGACAATCAGAGAACCGACCAGCAAGGTTACAGCCAGAGAATGGCCACTTGGGAAGGAAAATCCCTTCTCCTCAACCAAGTGTAAAATAGCTGGTCGTGGGCGCTGGTAGATATTTTTAAAGGTCACGATTAAAAGACCAGCCAAAGACAAATTTCCCAGCATGAAGAAACTTTCTATCTTCCACCGCTTACGATAAAAGGCAAAAGCTGTAATGACAACCCAAGTGATAATCACTGGAATATCAATCAAGCGTGTGATACCTCTGAAAAGAATCGTCAAGTAATCTGGCAAGTCTCCTCGAACAGCCGTCTGAATCGGTTGGTCAAAACCGACCAGCGTTTCAGGGTAAAATTTGACCATATAGCCAAGAATAACGAAAAGTAAAAGGGCAAAACTGCCCTTCATTAAAAATGTTTGTTTATCTCTCATAATGTTTTAAGGTTGGTTTCAAGAGAACATACAACAACCAGAATGAAACGGAAAAGATTACACCCTCAATCAAGTTAAAAGGTAATACCATGGTCATTAGGTAGTTGGAAAGTCCCAAAATTTTTCCAATATCAAAGTTAGCAAACTTAGCGTACAAAGGAACAGCATAAACATAGTTGAGAACCAACATAGCCACGGTTAAACCAATAGTCCCAGCTAGAGAGCCTAGTAGGAAACGAAGGGTTGTCCGTTCCTTTTTCCAAATCAAAGCAAATACGATGACAAAAACTCCCAAAGCTACGATATTCATTGGCAAACCAATGTAGGTATTCACTCCCTGGCTGTTAAGAAGCAATTTCAAGAGTGATCGAAGCAAGAGAACTCCTAGAGCAGCAGGCAAATCCATGACCACCAAGCCCACAAGGACTGGCAAGATACTAAATTCAACCTTGAGGAAGGACGCCGCTGGTAAAAGCGGAAAGTCAAAGTACATCAGCACAAATGAGATGGCTGATAAAATTGCAATGGTCGAAAGTCGACGTGTGTTTGTCATAACAGGTTCCTCCAATTTTCTAT
>ERZ773051.1178-NODE-1178-length-15061-cov-6.754232_pt1 | contig 15061 bp, 3 predicted proteins | sample MGYA00580631_ERZ773051 | MGnify/ENA primary metagenome ERZ773051 (study PRJEB29015, sample SAMEA2738137) | human oral metagenome | biome: human oral; feature: human-associated habitat; material: saliva | place: China | collected 2204 ...
TTAGCCATGTGTACTCCAAAATAAAGATTTAGCAAGAGTTATTATACCACTTTTTGGCCAGACAAATGACCTGAATGTATAAAAGTTTGACAATTTTTTACGAAAAAAGCAACCACAAAAAGTGATTGACTTCTTTCATTCATTAATCTTAATTTGACACGTAGCCTTTTCCTTGAGCGTTAAAGTATACCCATTGCCCTGAAGGAATTTTAACCCAACGATTAATAGCCTTTTCCCCTGTATGAACATCATAGTAAGAGATTGAGCCATCAGGATTCGCAGCTGTTGCACCTTTCACTTGCTTACCAGTTTGGTCAAAGTAAAGGTTTTGGCCGTTGATCGTCTGTTCGCCAACAACAAGTTCACCTTTGGCATCAGCATAGTACCAGTTGTTGTCTCCAGTAGTGAAGAAGGTTGAGACTAACTTATTACCAGTAGCTCCATGGTAGTATGAACGGCTGCCATTCGCATTTGTTGCAAAGTCACCTTTAACCTGTTTACCATCAGTAGCAAAGAAGAGTTTTTGACCGTTAATCACTTGAGCTCCTGTAACGACATTTCCCTTATCATCAGCATAATACCATCTATCATGACCGGTAGTGAAGAAGGTTGATACCAATTTATCACCAGTATTCCAATGGTAGAATGAACGACTACCGTCAGTGTTCATTACGAAGCCACCCTTAACTTGACGACCATTTGCATCAAAGTAGAGGTGTTGACCATTGATGACCTGAGCACCTGTGACATTACGTCCATGTGAGTCTGCATAGAACCAGTTGTTGTCCCCAGTAGTATAGAAGCCTGGTGTATGTGCCTTAGTCACAACACCCTTAGCATCGATATTAAAGGTTTGACCATTAACTACTAGTGATGTATCCACAAGTTTCACACCTGTAATGGCATCGTAGTATGAAGTCGTTCCATCAGGATTGTTCACGAACTCACCTTTAACTTGTTTACCTGACTCATCAAAGTAGAGCTCGTCACCATTGATGGTTTGCGCACCACGAAGAACATCACCTTCGTTATTTGCATAGTAAGTGGCATCACCAACTTGGAAGAAGCGATTCTTAACTTGAACACCTTTTTCATTGAAGTAAAGGTTTTGTTTACCTACCTTAGTAAATCCAGTGGCAACATAGCCCTTATCATTAGCGTAGTACCAGTTACCATCTTGTTCAAAGAAGCCTGAGTACTTACGTTCACCTGAATCGCCACAGAAGAACATCAAGTGGCCGTCTTTTGTAGGAATGAAGATGCCTTTAGCTTGGTAACCATTGTCATAGAAGTATTTTTCCTTACCTTCTACTTCAGTCAAACCAGTAGCCATGATGCCACCTTTGAAGAAGTATTGGTAGAATTTCTCTTCCTTACCACTATCATCTTTAACAGTAACTTCTTTCCAACCAGTTTGAGTCGTCAATTTACCTGACTTACCATAAACCAATGATTGACCTTTGGCATTTTTAATAACACCATCAGTAAACATAACACCATTTGGCAAGAAGAAATAGTTTGAACCGTCGATAGCTTGTTCACCAGTTACAAGGTAACCCTTATCGTTAAAGTAGTACTGTTTGCCATTATATGTCACAAATTGACTCTTAGCTTGAGTACCAGATGTTGTATAATAAGTTACCCCTGTACCATCATAAGCAAATCCAGTTTTAGCTTTTGTATCACCAGTCAAGGCAGCTGGAAGGAAGGTACCTTTATCGTTAACAGTGAAGTACAATTTACCATCGCTGAGAACGTAGTCTGAACCACGTTTTTGGATGTTTGTACCGTTAAAGTACTTAGCTTCCCATTGTTTAATCTTCACAGATGGATCAATTGTCTTACCTGACGCTTCCATAACTTCTTTGAAGATTTCTGGATAAAGTTTTTGAAGTTTGTCGAGGAAGGCCCCACCATACTGTGCTTGGAAATCATTTCCTGATGACTTGGTATTTGTCACATAGAGTTTATTAACCAAGCTAGTATCATCAAGCACCTTACCATGCGTATCTGTACGAGTAGCTGTCACTACTTCTTTACCTGGAAGGGTATACAATTGGTCTGGAACCCAGTCAGCAATGACTTGAATACCTTGTTTGTGAAGAGCCTTGAGGGCATCACGAAGGTCCTCTTTTGAACCGTATTTATTATTTTTGCTCATGGCAAAGTCATAACGGTCTGTGAAGGCATAACCATTCTCAATGATAGAATCAAGGAAGGTTCCATCCTTAGATGAGACATATTGAGGTGCAATTTCAAATGATGTAATGCCCCATGACTTGAAGAGGTCTGCATTAGCTGCAATCAATTTATTAGTGTATTGACTATCTTCTTTAACAAAGTCTTGGAAGTTTGAGAACCCTTCGTAAATCACTTGTGCTTCAAGTGCTGCAGAAGAGCTATAAACCTTATCCCCTTCTTTATAGGCTTTTGTTGATGGTTTAGCAAGAACGTTTTGATCTTCAGTCGCACCTACTGGTACCCAAACTGAAAGGTAACCACTCATATCAACAGTCTTAAAGCCTTTGATTTCATCAGCTGTGAAGACAAGATTTCCTTGTGCATCTGTATATTTAACAACCTTAGTATCTGAATCATTCAATGATGACACGATACCTTTATCCGTACCAAGCAAGAGTGGACGGTAGGCTTGGTTCTTGTGGGCTGCACCCATGTTGACAGTAATCGTTTCACCATCTGCTAATTTCAAATCTGGGTTATTAGCAATAAGGGTCAACATACCTGAATTGCGACCGTATTTTCCACCTTCTGTATCTGTCTTAGACATCAAATCTTGACCATAACGGACAGAGACAAGAACTTCTTTATTATCTTTCGCAGATGACACCCCATCACCAGCAAGGTTGTGGATATAAGATGTTTGACCACCAGCTACATACTTAGGACGCGCTTTAAGAAGAGTTGTGATTTGATCATAGTATGGTGATTTCTTAGCCATGTACTGACCATTATCAGTATACAAATCTCCATAATAAACACGTGTTGCTGCACCCATTGTTTGAAGCATCAAAGCATAGGCAGCAGGAATATTTGAATGCGTATATTCCTTATCCACTTTCAACATATCAGCATTATAAATATCGAAAGCTTGTTTCAATTGATCTAATGTGAAAGTGAAACCATCTGTTGTAGGATCAATTTTTTTGCTGATAATGTCTGCGATAACCGTTTGAACTTCTGAATCGTGTGCACGAACAAAGAGATAGGTTGCAAAACCAAGTTGATCATATGATGTAACTTCCGCACGGTTTGAAAGACCGAAATAACCACCGTTAATAAGGTCCTTCATTGATGCATTACGAGCACCTGTACCTTTATTAGTTACTGGACGAGTCAATCCATGAACAATTGACAAACGGAGACCATTATCCATAGAAAGGGCAGCCGTATTATGTTCGTCTACATAATATGGGTCATTTTGAGACCAAGCTTCAAGAATTGAGATATTAGCAAGGGCACGCGCTTCAGACTCATTAACCTTGTAAGCAGCCTTCATGTATGAAGACACCAATTGAAGCATATCGATGCTGACATTGTCCACGGCATCAACACGGATACCATCAAAATGGGCATCTTTATCCTTATCACCAAAGACGATTTGTCCCCAGTTCATAAAGTAATACAATTGGTTAAGCATTTCAGCTTGTACAATTGGATTTGAGTTATCGATATCGCTTGAAAGCAAGAACTCATAACCAGCATCGCTACCACTCTTAATCTTGTCTTTTGGCAAACGGCTTGTCGCTGTTTGATCAAGTTTACGGTAGTCTGAGTTAGCCCACTTCGTTAAATCACTATTAACAAAGAGGAGAGCACCTTTTTGGAAATGTTCTTTACCTGGAGATTCAGAATTAATGTTCCATTTATCTTGGTCTTTAACAAAGGCCTCGATTGATTGACGCAACCAGTCTGTTGACTTATTAGCAGCAATCTTAACTTCAATCTTACGTTGGATGATTTGAGCAGCGGCATTCAAACTAGCTTGAGAATTTTCAATCGTAAAGACATCTTTTGTTTCTTCACCGTTGCTAAGAGCCTTAGTCATGTAGTTCAAGTAAGCTACTTGAGTATCCTTATCAGGCCACCAAGACATCAAAAGTGGACGGAAATCTTTTTCAGTTGACGCTTTCCAAGTTGTACCAGCTTCAAGGATTTCTTTTGGACGGTACCAACTATCTGCTGTCAAATAACCATCAACAAGTTCAAAGCTTGCTTTTGTTGAATCGTAGGCAGCATTATTTTTTGTAAAATCAGTAACAAGATTTGTTGTTTCTTGTGTGAATGAATACGTTGATGTGCTTGAAAGGGCACCATTTTCATCAAAATAAAGGACCTGACCATTTACAGTAATGGCAAAGTTTTTCTTGTGTGATCCATCTTCTAGAAGATAGTAATATTTACCATCTTTTTCCTTTTTAATATTATCGAGTGAGACTGCAGCTTTAATTTCAGCTTCAGAAAGCTCTTTAGACTTCTCAGCCGTTGGAACGGCTACACCAGCATTTGCAGCTACTTCCGATGTTGTAGCAGTTTCTGGTTTAGCGGCTACTTCTGGCTTAGCAGTCGTTTCAGGTTTAGCTTCAACCTCTACTGCTGTAGCTCTATCACTAGTTGTTCCTAAATTTGGTTGAACTGTCGCTTCAGCTGGTTTGTCAGCAGTAACTGCTGCTCGCTCTGTTGTCGTGGCATTTGAAGTATTTGCCACTTCAGTTGTTGTCCCTACCTCTTTTTCAACCACAGGATTTGTATTCTCCCCGACTGTAGTTGTTGAAGGTGATCCATTAGTATTATTTATTTCTTCTGCAGAGGCGAGTGAAGATGTGGCAACACTACCACCTACAATGGTAGCCAAAGCTGCTGAAGCGACAGCCAAAGTAACCCACTGCTTCTTCACTTTATGCAGTTTATAGCGTACTTTATTTTCCATATTCAATTTTTCCCCAATATATTTTTTGTCTTAAAATCTACACCTTAAAGACTTACTTATTATATCATTTTTCACTATCAAAAGAACTTAATACAACTTATTTTAATGACTTTTTTACCATCTTAATATTAAATTAAAAGTCCGTCATGTAAGCGACTTGAAAGGGTATTTTTCAAAAAGAACTTTTTCTCAGAAAATATAAAAAAGAGAACCGAAGTTCTCCTTTTCATGTCTATTAGTTTAGCACTCTAGGTGGGTAAGCAAGACCATTCTTATCAAAGTAAACGTAAACTCCTGGCTGGATTTCTACCCATGTGCTGACAGCTCTCTTACCACTATCACCATAGTAATAGCTGATTCGACCATTGCCAGCACTTACTGTTTGCCCTTTTACTTGTTTACCATCTTTAGCAAAGTAATAAGTATCGTCACCAATTTTAACTTCACCAGTTACTGTCTTACCATTAGCACCAATGTAGTACCAATTGTTGTCGCCTGTTGTGAAGAATTCATTAGTCAAGCGTTCACCTGTTGCAGCATCGTACTTGCTATAAGTACCATCTGCATTCTTAACAACACCACCCTTAACTTGGCTTCCGTCTGCATTAAAGTAGAGGTGTTGTCCATTGATAACTTGGGCACCAGTAACAGTCTTACCGTTTGCACCTGCATAGTACCAAACATTGCCATCAGTTGTGAAGAATTCGTTAGTCACTAGCTCTCCAGAACCTTCTTTGTACTTGCTATAAGTACCGTCTGCATTCTTAACAACGCCGCCTTTAACTTGACTTCCATCTTCATTAAAGTAAAGTTTTTGGCCGTTAATCACTTGGGCACCTGTAGCAGCAACACCGTTTGCATCAAAGTGGTACCACTTACCATCGATATTTCTCCAAGTATTCTTGATAGCATTACCAGTGTGTGCGTCAAAGTAATAAGTTTTACCTTTAAAGGTTACTAACTTATCTTTAGCTTGGAAACCGTCTTCTCCAAAGTATTGTGTGAAGCCATCAATAACCGTAACACCTTTGGCCATGACACCTTCATTAGTGAAGTAACGGAATTTCACAACCTTAGACTCTTTACCGTCTTTATCAGTTTCAGTAACGTCAAATTTAGTGTAACCGCCCTTGTACATTTGACCTTTAGAGTTATAAAGGTATGTATTACCATTAGCATCAACGTAGAAGGCATTGCTCAACATGATACCATTTGGCAAGAAACGATAAACGTCTTTACCATTTGGTGAATATTCACCATTGGTAACCATGTGACCACGCGCATCAAAGTAATAAGTATTACCATTGAAGGTTACAAAGGCAGACTTAGCTTGAGTACCACTTGTACCGAAGTAAGTAATTCCTTTACCGTCATTTGAGAATCCAGTAACAACCTTTTCATTGCCTGTCAATTGAAGAGGAATGAAGTTACCATCTTTAGTGACTGTGAAGTATTTACCAGTTGCTTCATCGCTAAGTACATAGCCAACACCACGTTCAAGAACGTTTGTTCCGTTGAAGTATTCAGCCTTCCATTGTTTCAATTTAACAGAATCATCAATTGGTTTACCAGTTGAGATCATGTTAACCTTGAACATTTCAGGGTATTTAGCTTTAAGCTCAGCCAAGAATTCACCACCGTATTTAGCTTGGTAATCTTTACCTGATGACTTAGTATTAGCCACATAAAGCGAGTGATCAATGATAGCATCCGCAATCTTACGTCCAGCACCATCAGTACGAGTCGCTGTTACGACTTCCTTACCTGGCAATTGGTAAATTTGGTCTGGAACCCAGTCAGCGATTGCTTGGATACCAGCCTTGTGAAGTGCCTTAAGAGCATCACGAAGGTCTTCTTTAGAACCGTATTTATTGTTCTTACTCATAGCAAGGTCATAACGGTCCGCAAAGGCATAACCATTTTGGATAACTGAGTCAAGGAAAGTACCATCATCAGCAGATACAAATTGAGGTGCCATTTCAAATGATGTTACGCCCCATGACTTGAACAAATCAACATTTTCAGCAATCTTACGGTTAGTATAAACTGAAGGATCTGAACCATCTGGAATAGTTTGGAAGTTAGAGAAACCTTCGTAGATCAATTGTGAATCATAAGCTTCAGTCGCTTTAAGAGTCAACTCTCCAGCTTTTTTAGCTTCTGTTGAAGGTGCTACTCGAATATCTTGATCATCTGAAGCTCCAACTGGAACCCAAACTGCTACGAAACCAGACATATCAAATGTTTCATAACCCTTAATGTCATTCGCACCGAAAGTCAAGACACCGTTGCTGTCTGTTTCTTTCACGTAACCTGCTGCGATTGCATCTGCATCAGATGTAAAGTTCTTGATACCATCAGCTGTACCAACAATCAAAGCTCGGTATTTTTGGTTGGCATGGATTTTACCCATTTCAACATTAAGTTTAGCTGATTGATCCAAAGTCAATTTTGGATTGTTAGCTACAAGCGTCACCTGACCAGATGTACGGCTGTATTTAGAACCTTCTGTATCATCAGCTGTCATGATGTCTTTACCATAACGTACTGAAGCATAGACTTCATTTGTACGGTAAAGTTCAACATCTGAATTGTCCATCTTACCATCAGTTGGCAACCAGTATGAACGTTGCGCTTGTCCACCAGATACATACTTGATACGATTCTTCATCAAGTTAACGATGGTATCGTAGTATGGAGATTTGTTTTCCATATAGTTACCATCATCTGTATAAAGGTCTCCATAGTAGACGCGAGTGATAGTTTCCATGTTTTGCAACATTACAGCGTATGCTGCTGGGATGTTGTTAAGGGTATATTTTTTATTGCTGCTGAGCATGTCTTTGTTGTAAATATCAAAGGCTTGCTTCATTTCAGCATCAGTGATTGTGAAACCGTCTGATTTTGGATTGATTTCTTTCTTGATGATTTCAGCAATAATATCTTGAACGTTATTATCATGGGCACGGATAAAGACGTAGTTTCCTGACGCATCTCCGTATTTCTCGTTGTATTTACCGATTGTAGACTGCTTAACTGTTCCGTCTTCGTTATAGGCCTTGCTTCCATCTTTGTTAATCCAATCAGTCTTTTCATCACGTTGTGTCGTGTTGAAAGTATTGTTATACAAAGGACTTACAGCCGGTGTACGTTCTTTGATTGGTTTAGCCAATGAGAAGAGGAGAGCCAAACGTTGTTTGTTTTCCATAGCAAGCGCAGCGCCATCTGTCTTGTCATTGTAGTGGTTGTCATTAAGACTCCATGCTTCAAGGACTGAGATGTGGGCAAGAGCGTTTGCTTCAGATTTGTTAACACCATAGTACTCACGGAAGTAGTTTGTGTAGAGTTGAAGCATGTCTGCATTGACATTATCTACCGCGTCGACACGGATACCATCGAAGTTAGCATCCTTGTCACCCATAACGATTGAACCCCAGTTCATAAGGTAGTGGATTTGGTTCAATTGTTCCGCTTGAACAACTGGGTTTGACAAATCTACGTCATTAGCTAGCAAGAAGTCGAAACCGCCCATGTGGTTTGGATCTGACTGCTCATCAAGAACTGACTTATCAATTGTACCCTTTTGATTAGTAGCCGTATGGTTCAAAAGACGATAGTTAGAGTTAGCCCATGGTGTACGTGAATCATTTACATAGAGAAGGGCACCACCTTGAAGGTGATCTTCGCCGCCACCTTTAGAGTAGTTTTCAGTTTCTTTGTTCCATTGTGGTTGTGTCTTAACAAAGGCAGAGATAGTTTCACGCAACCATTGTGTTGATTTTTCAGCCTGAATCTTTTGTTCAATCTTAACTTGGATATCCTTAGCAGCAACATTCAAAGTTTCTTGCTTATCTGTGCTAGTGTATTTAGCATCCAAGTTAAATACTTTAGACATGTAGTTCAAGTAGTTAACTTGTGTATCTACATTTGGCCACCAAGCCATCAAAAGTGGACGGAAATCTTCTGCAGTTGATGCTTGCCAAGTTACACCATCTTTGATGATAGAAGCTGGACGGTACCAGCTATCTGCAGTCAAATAACCATCAATCAATTCAAAGCTAGCTTCAGATGAATCGTAGGCACGGTTATTTATTGAGAAACCATCAACAATATTTGTTGTTCCTGGTGTGAAAGAGTATGTTGATGAGCTTGTAAGGGCACCATCTTTACCGAAGTAAAGCAATTGACCATTTACAGTAATGGCAAAGTTTTCTTTGTGTGAACCATCTTCATTAACATAGTAATATTTACCATCAATGTTTTTGATGTTTTTCAAGGAAAGCGCAGCTTCTACTTCTGAATCTTTCAAAGCAGCTTCTGGCGCTTTAACTTCAGTGTTTACAACTTCAGCCTTAACTGTAGCTGGTTGTTCTTCTGCTTTTTCAGTTGTAACAGCTGGTGCATCTGTTGTCACAACTGCTTCTTTATTTGGAACAGCTGCCACCGCTACATCAGAAGTTGTTGCTGTTGTAGCTGCTTCAGCTGTTGCTTGTGTGTTCGTTGTAGTTGCTGTTTCGACGGCATTTGTTTCTTTAGCAGGCGTTAAAACATCTGCTTCTTTTGTATTTGTACGTTTATCGGCTTCTTTGGTTGCTTCAGGAGAAGTAACTAAAGAAGCTGTTGTACCTGAATTTGATTGAGTTACTGTCTTATCTTGAGTTTCATCCGCTGAAACTGAAGATGTTGTTGCAGACAATCCTCCTACGACAGTAGCAAGTGCTGCAGAGGCAACTGCAATTGTGACCCATTGCTTCTTAACTTTATGAAGCTTATAGTGTACCTTATTTTCCATTATAATTTTCCCCGTGATTTTATTTGTCAAAATCAGACTGAAATCTATCCGATTTCAAACAATTACATTATATCATTATTTTCTAACTATTTCTCGAATTAATTATTTTTTTATAAAATATATGTTACATAACATTAATATTAGAAAAACTTTGTAACACACCTATTTCATAGGCTTTCAATTCTCATTTTCATATCATTTGATAAGTAAAACTATTTTCTATAAAAACCACTAAAACCCTTGATACAATGGCTTTTACAACGATTCTGACTCAAAATTGATATTTGTCAGATTTTTTTCTTTAAGGAGCAAAAAAAGGCAAAACTTCTTTAAACGATTCTCGTTTTCAAGAAATTTCACCTATAAATTCATGTCAAATCATATCGTTTTTCACTTAATCTCTCAGATTAAGATTAGATTGATTGATTATTTATCAAAATCAGCATAACCATTTTCATCGAAGAAGACAGTCTTACCGTCTTGGAAAGTGATCCATGTGTTTGTCACACGTTCTCCAAGAACTGATTCGTAGTATTCCACTCCTTTTGGTGTGCTGATTGGGCTACCTTTAACTTGACGTCCCAAATGATCAAAGTAATACTCTTTACCATCGATATTTTGGCGTCCTGTTACAGCCTTACCATCTTTGAAGTAGTACCAAACATTGTTACCAGTTGTCAAGAAACGGTTATTGAGACGCTCCCCTGAATCTTTATCATAGTAAGAAAGTGAACCATCAGCATTCTTAACAAAGTCACCTTTAACTTGGCTACCATCTTCTTTGAAGTAATAGTTTTTACCGCCAATGCTATAGGCACCTGTCACGATTTCACCATTATCTTTGGCATAGTACCATGTCTTACCACCATCAAGAGTGAAGAAATCAGATTTGACTTGGCTTCCATCAGCATTGAAGTAATAGTTAAGGTGGTCAATTGTTTGACGACCTGTGGCGAGGTTACCATCCTTATCAGCATGGTACCACTTGCCGTTTACTTCGAAGAACTTGTCTTTAACCTTGTAACCATTATCTACAGTGTAGTAGCTAATCTTGCCATTTTCAGTAACAAATTCACCTTTAACTTGGGCACCATTTGCACGGAAGTAGTATTCGTGACCATCCAAAGTAAGGGCACCTGTCACATTTTTACCAGCTGCATCACGGTAGAACCATGTTGAGCCATCTGTTGTGTAGAATTCACCCTTCTTAGCTTGTGCATAGCCTTGATCATTGAATTCATACCAGATACCATCAATTTCAGCCCAACGATTTGTGTAGGCATTACCTGAATTTTTATCGAAGAAGTAGAGTTTTCCGTCTGGAGTAACATACTTAGTACCTTTAGCTTGGAAGCCATTTTCATCAAAGTATTGCAATCCTCCACCAGCATGAGTCAAGCCAACAGCCATTTCTCCAGTTGGTGAGAAATAACGGAATTTAGCTTCTGTTTCTGAAGTACCTTCTTTCGGTACATCGAATACAAAGTAACCATCTTTGTACTGCTCACCAAAGCTACCAAAGTAATAATATTTACCATCCTGTTGATAAATAGAATCACGAAGCTGGATACCGTTTGGCAAGAAGAAATAAGTCTTACCATCGATATCTTGACGACCAGTTAACATATAACCTTCTTTATCGAAGTAATAGTAATTTCCAGCATATTTAATGAAGGCATTCTTAGCTTGGAAACCACTATTATCAAAGTAGGCCATACCCTTACCATCATAGTAGAAACCTGTCTTACCACCTTGATCTGTCAAAGGTTTTGGCAAGAAGATGCCATTATCAGTAACTTGATAGTAGCGACCAGTAGCATCGTTACTGAGAACATAACGACTACCACGACCAAGGATATTAGTACCATTCATGTACTTAGCAGACCATTGCTTGATTTTAACAGATGGATCAATCTTCTTACCAGTTGATATCATCACATCTTCAAACAACTGTGGATATTTCTTTTGGAGCTCATCAAGGAACTCACCACCATATTGAGCTTGGAAGTCCTTACCTGATGATTTAGAATTTGCAACATATAAAGTGTTATTGATATAGGCATTGGCCTTTGGAGTACCATAACTATTAGCACGTGTTGCTGTTACAACTTCTTGTCCTGGTAATTGGTAAAGTTGATCTGGTACCCAGTCAGCAATTGCTTGAATACCTTGCTTGTGAAGGGCTTTAAGTGCATCACGAAGATCTTCTTTAGAACCGTATTTGTTATTCTTGCTCATAGCAAGGTCATATCGGTCAGTAAAGGCATAACCATTTTGGATAACAGAATCAAGGAAGGTACGGTCATCAGCCGATACAAATTGAGGAGCCATCTCGAATGATGTGATTCCCCATGACTTGAAGAGTTCTGCATTTTCTGCAATCAATTTATTAGTATATTGGCTATCTTTTTCAACAAAATCTTGGAAGTTTGAGAAACCTTCATAGATAACTTGTGAGTCCAATGCTTCAGTAGCAGAAAATGTCTTGTCAAGTTTCTTATCTGAACCTTTAACACGGATATCTTGGTTATCAGGTGCACCTACTGGTACCCATACACCAAGATAACCTCTCATATCAACAGTACGATACCCCTTAATTTCATCTCCACTAAAAGTCAAGTTCCCTTCAGCATCAGTGTATTTAATTTTTCCAGCTGCTGCCGCATCATTCTCGTAAGTGACAATTCCCTTATCAGTACCAAGAAGTAATGGTCGGTAAGCTTGGTTAGCATGAAGTTTACCCATGTTAACTTTCAAAGTACCATCACCCAATGAGAAATCCTGATTATTGGCAATAAGGGTCAACATACCAGAATGTTTACTTGTTTCTGCTACACCCGTAGTTTGGTCAGCAGTCATAATATCTTTACCGTAACGAACAGATGACAAGATTTCTTTTCCATTGAACGTGTCGACTTTCATCGATTGTCCACCTGAAACATATTTCATACGGTTCTTCAAGAGCGTTGTGATAGCATCGTAGTAAGGAGACTTGGTAGCCATATATTGGCCGTTATCCGTATAAAGATCTCCATAATAAACACGAGTTACCTGCTCCATATTTTGAAGAATCAAAGCATAGGCAGCTGGAATATTGTTAATAGTATAACGTTTTTCTGCCTTCTTCATATCTTCATTATAGATTTCAAAGGCACGTTTCAATTCAGCATCAGTCATGGTATAACCATCTGATTTTGGATTGATCTCTTTTTGAACAATATCACGAATGATATCTTGAACAAGGTTATCATGAGCACGCGCAAAGATATAGTTAGCTTGTGTATCCCCATACTTACTATTATTTGTACGGTCTGTCAAACTGCTAGTAATCAAATCTTTCAATGAAGAGCCCGATCCATAAAGTGCACCCATAATTGCATAACGAAGGTTATTATCCATGGCAAGGGCTGCACCATCATGTTTTTGATTATAAGCATTATCATTTAAATCCCAAGCTTCAAGGATAGAAATGTGAGCGAGTGCATTAGCTTCAGATTTATCCACACCAAAGGCTGCTCGGAAGTAGTTTGTATAAACTTGGAGAAGGTCTGCATCAACATTATCAACTGCATCAACACGGATACCATCAAAGTTAGCATCCTTATCACCCATAACAATTGATCCCCAGTTCACAAGATAGTGAATTTGGTTCAACTGCTCAGCTTGCACAACTGGATTTGAGTTATCAACATCATTAGCAAGTAGGAATTCATAACCACCCAAGTATCTTCCTGTACCATTTAGAGAACCATCTTGGTTACTTGGTGTACGGTTAAGCAAACGGTAATCAGAATTTGCCCAAGGTGTCTTATCATTATTGACATAAAGAAGGGCTCCACCTTGAAGGTGGTCAGCTTGTGTATAGTTTTCTGTTGCAACACTCCACTGCTCTTGTTCCTTAACAAATGAAGAAATTGCTTGACGAAGCCATTCTGTTGATTGTTTAGCAGAGATTTCTTGCTCAATCTTAATTTGAATAGTCTTAGCAGCTGCATTCAATTCTGATTGACTTTGGCTGGTTGAATAAGTTGCGTTAAGGTTAAAGTGTTTAGAGAAAGTATTGAGGTAGGCAACTTGTGTATCTACATCAGGCCACCATGCCATCAAAAGTGGACGGAAGTCTTTCTCAGTTGATACACGCCATTTTTCACCATTTTCCAAAATAGTGACTGGACGATACCAACTGTTAGGTGTCAAGTAACCATCTACCAACTCGAAGCTTTCTTTCTTAGAATCGTAAGCACGGTTATGTGAAGAGAAAGCATCAACTAGATTAGTTGTACCTGGTGTGAACGAGTGTGTTGATGTGCTTGTCAAAGCACCATCTTTACCAAAGTAAAGCAACTGGCCATTAACTGAAACAGCAAAATTTGTTTTGTATGAACCATCTTCTTTGACATAGTAGTACTTACCATCAACTTGTTTAATGTTGTCTAAAGAAAGGGCTGCTGTTTCCTCTTTTTCAGTAACACCAGATTTTGGTTTTTCAGCTACTGTAAGCGTTGTATCTGTCGCTGCTGCAGCTGGTGTTTCTGTTGTTGCATCATTTACTACTGCTGCACGATCAGTTGTTGCTGGTACTGCAGTATTAGCACTTGTATCTGCTGCAGTGCTTGCTGCCGCAGGAGTTTCGACTGTTATAGTATCAGCAGCCTTGTCAGTTGTTACTGCTGTCGCATCTGTCGTAGCAGTTGCTGCTGGAGCGGCTACTTCATGCGTTTCAACGACAACATCGCTTTCAGCTGTCGTAGAGGCAACTGGTTTCGTTGTTTCATCGGCTGAAACCTTTTGATTAGCTACTGTAGCACCACCTACGATAGAGGCAAGTGCTGCCGAAGTGACGGCAATCGTCACCCACTGCTTCTTAACTTTGTGAAGCTTATAATGTACCTTTTTTCCCATTTTAGGTCCTCATTTCTTTTTCCTAGTTTGAATGAAAATCTACATAATTCAAACATTTTCATTATAGCATATTTTTTTCAAGCATTTGGAGACTTTATCAGACCTTTTAACTTTTTAATCATAATGTAAATTGAAAAACATTTCGACAAATATTAAAAACTACCGAATCTTGAAAACGGTAGTCTTTTTCTATTTTTTAGGAAAGTTTTTAGAGGTCATTGATTAAGCTATCTCTATGCAATCAGTTAGCGATTTTAAAGTCAGTTATCAAGCAAAAACGACGTTATGTTGGACCCTATAGCTGACTAAAAAGAGCAAGGTTTCTGTGACCAATTTTGCCAGAACTAGTCCTAAACCAATAGCAACTAAGCTGCTAAGCAAGAAATAGTTACAAGCTAAGAGAACCAAGACCAACATAA
>ERZ773051.1183-NODE-1183-length-15039-cov-30.499867_pt1 | contig 15039 bp, 12 predicted proteins | sample MGYA00580631_ERZ773051 | MGnify/ENA primary metagenome ERZ773051 (study PRJEB29015, sample SAMEA2738137) | human oral metagenome | biome: human oral; feature: human-associated habitat; material: saliva | place: China | collected 2204 ...
CATTATGCTCGTGGTGCATAATGCAAAAGTTAAGCGCCACAATGCCAGCGAAGATGCGGCCACTAACTCTCGCGAAGCCCATAATGAGCAGGTTCACGAGCTTGAAAAAGCGGTAGTAGATGAGATTAACTCCCTAGTAGGTGAATATCGGGATAACTACCAAGGTAAATTCCCGGCAGCCTATTTGCTGGCAAATGCTGTGGCCTACATGTGGCAGTTAGTTGATAACTATCGTGCCTCTACCCTGCAAGAAGTGATCAATGTTTATGAAGGCGATATGCACCGTCAACGCATTGAAAGCCAGAACCGAGCCATGCTTAACAACCAGCTACGCATGCTTAACAACCAAGAACGCATTATTGCTGAACAGCGATACACCCGCTGGGCAGTAACCAGTGAAATTGCGCGTAACCGACGCGCTTAGCTAAAAGACAACCGCAAGCTTAGTCTGCTGAGCTAGAGCGAAAGGTAAAATCACCCTATGCATCAACTAGATCCTGACGCAGCTAATCCAGTCTTGTTGCAGGCTTTTGCCTGGGACTTAAACGCTGATGCCAGCCACTGGAATCTGCTAGCTGACAACGCCCAGCTACTGGCAGACTCCGGGGTTACTGCAGCCTGGCTGCCGCCCGCCTATAAAGGACACACCGGCATAGAAGACGTCGGCTATGGGGTCTATGACCTCTATGACCTGGGCGAATTTGACCAAAAAGGCTCCATCCCCACCAAGTACGGCACCAAGGATGAGTACCTGGCCGCCGTCGACGCCCTGCACAGCGCCGGCATCTCAGTGGTGGCAGACATCGTACTTAACCACCGCATGGGCGCAGATGAGCTAGAGAACGTAAAAGCCATGCAGGTGGACCCCTATGACCGGCGTCGGATCATTGGCGGGCCTGAAGATATCCAGGTATGGACCCGTTTCACCTTCCCTGGGCGCAATGGCAAATACTCTGACTTCATCTGGGATCACACCTGTTTTAAGGCTGTGGACTGGGATGATGCACGCCAGCAAACCGGCCTGTGGCTCTTTGAAGGCAAGTCCTGGAGCCAGAACGTTGATGACGAGCTGGGTAACTACGACTACCTAATGGGCTGCGACGTGCACGTATCTGACCCTAAGGTGCATGAAGAGCTCGACACCTGGGGGCGCTGGTATGTGCAAACCACCGGCATTGACGGCCTGCGCCTAGATGCGCTTAAGCACGTGGGCGCTGACTTCTTCGCGCTATGGCTACCCAAGCTGCGCCAGCGGACCGGCAAGGCGCTGCCGGCGGTAGGGGAGTACTGGTCGCGGGATGTGAACGTGCTGCGTTCATACCTGGCTACTGTACCCTACATGAGTCTGTTTGATGTGCCTTTGCACTTTAAACTATTTTATGCATCATGCTCTAATGGTGAAGTGGATTTGGGTGCATTGTTTAATGACACTTTGGTAGCGGCGGATCCTGAGCGCGCGGTTACCTTCGTGGAAAACCATGACACTCAGCCGGGCCAGTCGCTAGAGTCGCCGGTGCAGGCTTGGTTTAAACCCTCCGCTTACGCGCTGATTTTGCTGCGTGAACAGGGGATGCCTTGCGTGTTCTGGGGTGATCTGTTTGGCACTCCCGAAACGGGGGACCTGGCTGCGGTTACTGAGCTGCCGGTTTTGATGAATATCCGCCACTTTTTGGCGTACGGCCCCCAGCACGACTACTTCGACGACGCCGACGTGGTGGGCTTTACCCGTGAGGGTGACGACTACCGTCCCGCCTCGGGTGTGGCCGTGCTGTTCTCAGATCGCCGGGCCGGCACCAAGCGCATGTATGTAGGCCGGGCACACGCCGGCTCCTACTGGACATGCATGATTGGCGAGCAAGACACTGTCCAGGTGGATGAGGAAGGTTGGGCCACTTTCCCGGTCAGTGACGGGGGCCTGAGTGTTTATGTGCCCTCCGTGGCCCGTGAGCTGCTCGATTACGGCCAGGATAAGCTCACCCGCCCGCGTAATTAAGTGCCGACGGCGCAGTGCTGACGTCGCAGTGGGACGCCGCCTCTCGGTTAGGCTCTACGCCGTCCCCTCTGTTGTGGGCTCGACGGCGCAAGCTCCCGTTGGCTTTCGTGGCCAGCGGGAGCTAGCTAGCCCAGTAACTTAGATCCTGACGTGCCCCGGAATCTAAAAAATCTGCAAGCAGCTCGTTGACCTGATCAAACTCGATCAAGAAGCCGTCATGGCCGTGAGCAGAGTGAATTAGGGCGTAGCTGGCGTTAGGGATCAGACCAGCCATGCGCTTGACCTGGGCGGGGAAGAAAAGACGGTCACTGTCTACCGCGATACACAGCGTTTTAGCGGTAACCGTGCGCAGCGCAGAACGCAGCCCGCCGCGTTCACGCCCCACATTGTGACTGATCATGGTGCGACACAGGGCCACATAAGAGCCTGCATCAAAACGACGCACCAGCTTTTCGCCGTGATAATCCAGGTAAGACTCCACCGCCAGGCGTCCGCCAGTTAGCGGATCCTCAGCGTTTTGTGGCAGGCGCCCAAAACGCTCATCGAGCTCATTGGGACAACGGTAGGTGGTGTGGGCGATCTGACGGGCTAGTGCCAGCCCCGCTACCGGGCCGACGGCGTCGTCGTAATAATCCCCGCCATTCCAGTGCGGATCAAGCTGCACCGCACGAATCTGAGTGTGAGCCCAAGCTGCCTGCTCAGCGGTAGTTTGGGCACCTGAAGCAACCATCACCAGGCGTTCCACGCGCCTCGGATACATGGTGGCCCACTCGATAGCGCGGTGGCCTCCGAGCGAGGCCCCCACAACCGTGTTCCAACGCTCAATCCCCAACAGATCCGCCAGGCGAGCCTCTGCACGCACCTGATCGCGGGTGGAAATCACCGGGAAACGCGAGCCGTAAGGGGTGCCGTCCTGAGCAATAGAAGCCGGGCCGGTAGAGCCCTGACAGCCACCCAGCACGTTAATGGCAACCACAAAGTAGCGCTTAGTGTCGATAGCCAAATCCGGGCCCACCACCTGCGACCACCAGCCGGCAGTAGGCTGACCAGGCTCAGTCTCGCCAATAACATGGGCGTCGCCGGTGAGGGCATGCTCAATCAAAATGGCATTGGAGCGGTCTTCGTTAAGCTCGCCCCAAGTCTCATAAGCGAGCGTAATTGCTGGCAAAATAGAGTCATTTTCGAGGCGTAAATCGCCCACATTAGCGAAGCTACGACAAGCACGTGGGTCGGTGATTTTCCAAGCGCCGGATACGGGGGCAGGCGGAAGCTGACGGTTGCGGTTCATGGGAATGCCTTCTAAATCTGGGCGCGCAGAGGCGCAAAATTACAGATGCGATAACGCTCGCCAAGGCACGCAGATGTGGCTCAGCGAGCGTTCGGCATTCGTCCCATGAGGGGTAGCAGAGGTAGGACGGCGAAACGAAGAGTAGGTAGCACAAAGCCAGGGCACATCAGCGCCCGGGTTGAGCTAGCTACTTGCGTCACAGTTATCTCCAATTACGTCCAATACCGCGTTAATTGTCTTAAGCATAACGCGAGTACGTCAAGGATGTAAGCTCACAAAGTCTGGAGGATCACTCTAGCGGCTAGCTGGCGAGTCTGTGGAGGTGGTGCCAGTAGTGGCTGAGGCAGTCTTGCGTTTGAGCAAGATGGCAACTAATGCCGCCGTAGCAAGTAGCGCAGCACTGATGCGGACAATATTGGCCATGCTAAGGCCCTGGTTGACGGTACTTGAAGTTGCTGAGCTAGCTGCTACCGGGGTTAGTGTGGGCGCGGGCGTGAAATCTATTGAGGTAGGCGTCGCAGTTGCTTTAGGAAAATACTTGGCTGCGGATTCATCTAACTCTACGGTTCCACGTACTATTCCGTAAGGCATGGTGGCCATCATGGTATAACTGACAGAGTTGTCGTATACGGTTCGTCTTCTGAAATAATCATCTTCACTTGTACTATCCCTTGGTAAACCAAAAGTGACAATAGACCTAAGCGGTATTTTTACATTCATCGTTTTTGTGTAAGGGGTAAACTCAGGGTAATACTTCTTTATGAATTTTGAATAGTAAGAATTTGGCTCTTCTAGATGTAGTGAATATAGATTATTGCCTAAAGGGGTTAATTTAAATATTGGAGACTCATTTGGTTTAAAAGTGGTGGTGATTGTGCAGGTGCTTGTGTCGTATGTGCTGCTGTGCGAGTATTTTGCCTGGTAGTCACTAACTCGCTGAACGCATTTATCTTTGAGGTTATTATTGATTTTAATTGAGAGAGTTACTTCAGTGTAACCAGTAGGGAGTAGGGTGTAGGTAAAATCTGGGTATTCTAAATAATCTATGGATGCAGTATGTTCATGTGCGGCCGTGGCTGGTGCTAAGACTGTGCCTAATCCTAGTAGTGCTAGTGTCATGAGTGTGCTAAATAAGCGGCGCATGAGTATCCTCGGTAAATATAGAAAACTCGGCTATAGCAGCAGTATAGTTGCTATAGCCGAGTGTTAGTTGGCTGCGGTGATGTCACCAGTCAAAGAAGCTATTATCGTTGTCGCAACTGCTGTCGCTGCCACTATCGTAACTATTGTCATCGCTATAGTTGTAGTCCCCGCTGTCGCAGTCGTAACTATTATCGTCGTTGCTGTCGTAGCTGGTATTGTCGTCGCTAATGTCGTAATAGTTGCTAACGCCGTCACTTCCAGATAGCCAGTTCATGGGTGATGCATTAAACCTAGGCTGAGGTTTACTAACTGCAGCTTTTGGCTTTTGAGCTGCCGCGATCATGCCAAGCATACCTATTCCTGCTATGACTAAAATAATTACGGCAAGAGGTATAAACCTAGAATCCATGTCTTGTTGTTCCTGGCTATAGCCGGAATTATCGTAAGACTGGCTACTGTAACTATTATCGCTGGTCGAATCGTCGTAAGACGGATCTTCGTAGGTGTCATTGTTAGGATCATCGTAGGAGTGATCGCTGTCGTAATTGTTGTAATAGCGGTTGTAGTAATTAGAACTTCCTGAACGAGAGTTAGAACGCCCCAACCAAGAGTTACGTCGTGAAGAAGAGCCAGAACCGCTGGAATTAGAGCCCCCAGAACTTGAACGATGCGAGGAAGAGCCAGAACCGCTGGAACTTGAACGACGCGAAGAAGAGCCAGAGGAACTGCGCCCGCTTGAACCTCCACTGCTGCCCCCACGGCCTTCCGGGACCGCATTACGCCCCGTTGTGGCTGCGCCAGAAGTTGACTGGCTACCGCTCACTGAAATACTTGAGATTGGGGTAATAGAACTGCGTACAACACTGGCACCAGCGCTAGGCGCGCACAGGCACACAGCTGCGATAGTGGCCAAAGCTAGCAAAGCATGTTTGCGAACTTGCGTATTTAATTTAGTGGTAGAAAGGGGTGGAAACATGCTCATGGCTATTCCTGAAGTAGTACTTATGTAGTTAAAACTAGTTCCTAATTAGAATAACCGTTGCTCTGGGGGTGGTCATCGGGGAATTATCCCCCTTACTGCAATGATATTGCCTCAGATTTTTAGATGATTTCGGTTTCATCTTCCTTAACGAAGCAATACAGCCCTAATCCACCTACGATAAAAACCCCAAGAGCCTAAAGCTTATCTGTTGCTTTAGAGTCATCGTTATCAGAGTAGCTGCTGTAACTAGAGCCTACGTAACCTGAGTTGGAGTGTCCTTGCTCAGAAGAACCTGATCTGGAGTGCCCTGAGCTGTGCCCACCGCTGTGGCCACCGCCGTGACCACCACCATGGCCGCCACCGTGACCACCTCGTGTAGGGACCCTGTTATGACCAATAGCTGTGGTCGTAACAGAAGCTGACTGGCTACCGCTCACTGAGCTGCTTGAGATTGGGGTAATAGAACTGCGTACAACGCTGGCGCTAGCACTAGGAACACACAGGCACACAGCTGCGGCACTGGCTAAAGCTAGTAAAGCATGTTTGCGAAGGTGCGTATTTAATTTAGTGGCAGAAAGGGGTGAAAACACGCTCACGGTTATTCCTGAGGTAGTGCTGATGTAGTTACAACTAGTTCCTAATCAGAATAACCGTTGCTCTAGAGGTGGGCATCGGGGAATTATCCCCGCCGCAAAAGTTTCAGTTGCCTAACGAGGGAATACAAAGATAACCCAGCTAAGACAAAAAGTGCGATTTTCAGGTTCTTGTCTTTTTTGTAGTCATCGTCATCAGAGTAGCTGCTGTAACTAGAGCCTACGTGGCCTGAGCTAGAGTGTCGTCGCCCAGAGTTGTGGTGCGAAGAACCCGATCTGGAGTGCCCTGAGCTGTGCCCGCCACTGTGCCCACCGCCGTGACCGCCGCCATGGCCACGCGTGGGGACCCTGTTATGACCAATAGCTATGCTCACAACAGAAGTTGATTGGCTGCCACTTACTAAGGTACGTGAGCTAACGGCTGTGCGCGCAACGCTGGCGCCGGCGCTGGGAACGCACAGGCATACGGCTGCGGCACTGGCCAAAGCCAGCAAAGCATGTTTGCGAAATTGCATATTTAAATTATCTGTAGATATTTTCGCTCGAAAAATTATGGTTAGGCTTCGCTCATTGCTTTAAGCACGCCACCCACTACTACTAAACCTACTAATACAGCTAATATGATTAAAGTCGTGCGCTTTGAAAATTCGATTCCTAGTCCCTCGCTGTCGTCATAGCGGTGGTAATTGTAGTAGTCGTCGTAGTCGTCATAGTAATAGTTGTTATAGTAATTGTTGCCGTAGCGGTTGTAGTAATTAGAACTGCCTGAGCGCGAGTTTGAATAACCCTGCGAGTTGGAATTACCTGAATAAGAATCAGAGTAACCCTGAGATCCTGAGTTGCTTGAGTAAGGATCGGAATAGCCGCGTGAGCTGGAGCTACCAGAACTAGACCCTGAGTAGCCCTGAGAATTTGAGTTGCCGGAGTAGCCTTGTGAACTGGAGTTACCGGAGTGCCCCTGTGAACTGGAGCTGCCAGAGTTGGACCCTGAATATCCACGCGAGTTGGAATTTCCAGAGTAACTACGGGAGTTAGAGCCCCTGGAGTTGGAGCTACCTGAACGAGAGCTAGAACGCCCAGAACTTGAACTACGATGCGAAGATCCTGAACTGGAACCCTTCGAACTGCGACGTGAAGAACTTCTGGAGCTAGAGCGTCCGGAACTTGAACTTCCAGAGCGCGAGCCGCTAGAGCGGGAACTGGAACGCCCAGAGCTCGAACTGCGACGCGAAGAAGAACTAGAGGAACTGTGCCCGCTTGAACCTCCACTGCTGCCCCCACGGCGTGCCGGAGCCACGCTACGGCCAATTGCTGTGGTTAAGCTAGAACTTGACTGGCTACTGCTTACTGAGCCGCTTGAAATTGAGCTGACAGCAGTGCGTACAACGCTGGCACCGGCGCTAGGAACACACAGGCACACGGCTGCAGCAGTGGCCAAAGCTAGCAAAGCGTGTTTGCGAAGCGGCGTATTTAATTTAGCTGCAGAGATGGGCAAAAATGTGCTCACGGCTATTCCTGAGGTAGTAGTGATTTAGTTAGAGGTCGTGCCTGAGCAGATAGCCAGGCTCAACCTAACTGTCAGTGGCTACACGCGCGGCGGGTAATTCGGGTAACCAGGCGACGGCATAACCGCTTTGGTTGCCTTGTTTTTACGCGCAATAAGAACCGCGCACAACACTGCAGTAATTACCCCAATCGCAACAACGGCTACCAACACATACATGACAGTGTTGTCTTTAGTGGAAGAAGTAGACTGCGCTGCGTTAGTAGTGAGTGCTGGTGTAGCAGACTCAGTTGTAGCATAGCTGCTTGCGCTAGGGGTAGGTGCTGGGGAGTCGCCCCCATATACACGGAAGTAGGTAGCAGCGCTAGCATCTAGCTTTACGCTCCCCGAAACCTCTACATTCGGGGTAGAGGTAGCCCAGTCATATTCGATAAAGGTGTTGTTAAGGATTGGACGCGTATAGTCATAGGTTTTGGTGTCTAGACTAGATCCTTGCGGCAGGCTTAGCGTCACATATTTAGTGGTAAGCGTGTAGTCTGGGAAATACTTTTTAGCAGTTTCCAGATACTGCACATCTAGGCTCTTAAAAGACAAAGAGTACTTATCGTCACCCAGCGGAGTTAACTTAATTGCTTGCGAGTCGCTGGGTAAAATTTCCCGGGTAATAGTGCAGAAAGTCTGGTCTTGCTCCTGGCCATACTCAACTTGGAAAAGACTCGTAGCGTTAGTCTTAGTACAGTTTTCTTTGGTTACACCAGAGCCGATCACCTGCACACCTTCTAGGGTGTAACCGTCAGGGAACAGCTTGTAAACGTAGGCGACGGTTAGCTCTGTATCTGCTGCAGATGTGGCTGGCATCAAAGCTGCACATGTGCCTAATAAGCTAAGCGCTATCAGCGCATTGAGTATACGACGCATCATTGCTCATCCTCATTGAGTTACTGCAAACAACTGTGAGTGCAGTATATTTTATTAACGGCACAGGGCTAGCGGGTATTAAGTCTCAAATACTCCGCCAGCCCTGCTAGAACACTTTACTTAGTGTTCCAACCATAATCCTTGGGATCATAGTTCTGCCAACCATTATTCTGGTTGTAGTTATTGTTTTGGCCGTAACCATTTTGTGAGTAGCCGTTTTCATTGTAACTACCCGCGTTATAGCCATCTTGGCCGTAGTTACCTTGACTGTAACCACTCTGGTCGTAGCCACTAGAGGCGTAACCGTTTTGACCATCGTAACTGCCGGCGTCGTAGTTACCGGCGCCATAATTGCCGCCACCATAGCTACCCTGACCATAGTTGCCAGCGCCGTACCCGCCTTGGTCGTAGCCGCCCTGATCGTAACCGGTTTGCCCATAACCCGTTTGGCCGTAGCTACCCGCAGAGTAATTTCCGTCAGAGTAGCCTCCCGCCGAGTATCCTCCGGGAGAGTAGCCTCCGGGAGAGTAACCTCCTGCAGAATATCCACCCGCGTTATAGCCGCCATCAGGCGAATAGCCATTAGGGTCATAGCCGCCCGGTCCGTTGCCGTAAGGAGCGTATTGGTCCTGTGCATAGGCGTTTTGGCGAGCGCGCCAGATAAATACAAAGACGAAAATGAGCACCACTGCCAATAATGCAAACATGATCATGGCTGTGCGATCAGTCATGGTCGAGTTTGAGCTTCTGGAGCCGTAGTGGTGGTGATGGTAGTAGTGGTAACGCGTGCGATAGCCTGAACGATAGCTTGAACGCCTGCGAGAAGAGCGGCTTCTGCTTCCTCGGCCCCTGCCGCCGCCACGACGGGCCTGAATGTTGGAACGCCCGGTTGAATTATCGACGCGTTCACCTACCCCGGTAGAGACCCCAGCTTCCCCGGTAGAGAGCCCAGTTTTGCTCAACCCGTTAGCAACTAGCTGGCTAGAGACTAACTGGGTTGAGCTAACTGCGGCACTTGGGGCGTCAGTGAAACTGTGCGCGGCAGCTGCATCTGCGCTTGGAACGCACAGGCATGCGGCCGCAGCTACAGACAGTGCTAGCAGCGTGCGTTTACGTAGCGGCTTGCGGCTTTTAGCTGTAGCTGCGCGCGCATTCATATTCACTGTGAATCCTGGTTTTAGTTGTTCTGGTTGAAACTCGGGTACTGGCGAGTGGGAGCCAGGCCCTCGTCTTGTCCCAGACGGATAGTGGGGTAGTAGTCCTCAGCGTCGCCACCAGCTGCCGGCGCGGCGTCGTAATCCTGCGGCTGAGCGGGGGTTACCTGCGGGGGCAGGACGACGTCGTCACCAGCTGAGCTGGAAGGAGCCGACTGGGCAGGGCTTGCGGGCTGAGCCGGGCTGGCGGCAGCGTACTGGCCAGCAAAGGGGCTGCCGGCCGCAGCGGACTGAGCTGAGGGAGCTGCCGCGTATCCTGCTGACGGAGCTGACGGGCTCGGGGACTGATAGCCACCCTGAGGCACGTTGTTCTGGGCGGGGCCACCCTGAGCAGCACCGGGGCCACCCTGGTAACCGCCTTGCGGGTAGCTAGGGGCTGCAGGAGCGCTAGGAGCTACCGGAGCAGAGTTACCGGCCGGAGCATTAGGGCCACCATAGTTAGGGCCGCCAGCAGGGCCGTTGGGAGCGCCATAGTTGGGGCCACTTACCGGACCATTGGGTCCGCCTACAGGACCGTTAGGGGCGCCATAGTTGGGGCCACCAGTACCCATGCCACCAGCGGGGGCGCCGGGGCCAGCAGGACCACCAAAGTTATTGGGGCCGTAGCCGGGGCCAGCCGGGCCGCCAAATCCAGGGCCGTTAGGGCCAAAGCCGGTGCCAGGAGCGCCCGGATAGGGGCCGAAGTTAGCCTGGTTGTTCTTCTTACCGTTCTTCTTGACCACCAGCACAGTGGCGATGACACCGATAACCGCAATCACGGCCACAACAGCAGCAACGATGTAAAGCGTGGTGTTGTCGTCGTCGTCAGAGCTGGAGCTAGAGCTGCTGGAGGTCTGCGCAGTTGAGGTGGCGCTAGGCGCAGGGGTGGCACCCTTCTGATCGCTGGTAGGCGAGTCGCTGGGGGCGGGGGAAGCGGTGGAGTTGTTAGAACCGCCAGAGCCGCCGGAGTTGCCATTCAGATCGCCGATACCAAGGTCGCCGTTGCTACTGGAGCCACCGCCACCGTTGGAGCCACCGCCACTAGAACCGTTGAAGTTGACGCTACCTGAAGCTTCAGGAGTAGAAGTGTCTGTATCCCAGCCGTAGATATCAGAGCTAGAGGCATTCATTTTTTCAGCTCCATCAGCAGTAACGCTTGAGCCCTTGGGAACCCCGAGCATGGTTCCCGCTAGCGTGATATCTAAGCCGCTTTTGCCTTTTACGATGGAGTTAAGAAGGTTTGAATAGCCCTTAAACTTAAAGTCGTAAGAGCTGGAAGTCTTATTGGTGACAGTGACCCCTAGAGGCGGCAAAGTAGAACTGTAGGTCTTGTAAATTAAGCACGTAGAGCCTGAGGATTTGGGCGAAAAGTATGCTTGGTAGTCGCCGCTAGCCTGGCAATCAGATTTACTCAATGACCCAGTGTCATCGTAGATCATTATGCCCTGGTTGATGCTTCCCTTCTTGTCCATTATGGTGATGGCAATGCCATCATAACTGTCTGCCGCAGTTGCTGCAGGGGCAAGTAAGCAGGCAAGTATGAGTGCCAATACTCCTGTTAATGCTGACAATCTTGCGCGCATCTGTGTGTCCTCTTCTGTATGCCGCAGGTGCGGCTAGTAAAGCTGGGCTCGGTCTTATAGATCTCTATATAGATCGGGCCCAGCTCTATCCTAGTGTCGTAGGGCTAAAAATATCTTGAGTTTTCTTGGGGGATAACTCCCCTTAGTGGTTTGCGCCGGTCCCGTTACCAGGCCCGTAAGGTGTCGACGGCGGCTGGTTTCCGGGGTTGTAAGGGGCCTGGTTGCTTGGCGCTGAGGGGGCCGACGGCGGCTGGTAAGGCTGCTGCTGGCCTGAGTAGGGCTGGGGCCTGTAACCGCCTGGATAACCGCCCTGGGGTGCGCCAAAACCCGCGCCCCGAGGGCCTGGGCCAGTGCTGGGAGCGCCTGGGCCGGTTGAACCAAAGCCTGCGCCAGGACCACCCGGACCACCGGGGTAAGCCCCCGGGTAAGGGCCGGGATAAGTTGGGCCAGTAGGCTGCTTTTTCTTGTTTACAAGCACAATTGCAGTGATTGCGCTGGCTGCTAGTACCACTACAGCAACGCCGATCCCAATGTACAAGGCAGTGTTGGAATCTGATTTGTTGCTAGCTAATGCGTTAGCAGTGGCGCTAGGAGTAGCTGATTCGCTGGTGGGGCTGGGGGTGGCTGACTCAGTGGTGGGTGCGGGAGTGGGCGATTCGCTTTCAGAAGGATCACTATTCCCCGTGATGTATTGTGCTGCAGAAGCATCTAAGGTAGTGGTCCCCTTGACATAAATAGAGGTGCTTACATCATCCCATCTATAAATATCGTATTTATCATTACTATCGTTTGTTGCCTTTTCCACCCCGGATGAGAAGGTAGTACCTTTAGGCATACCAAGGCTGATGCTTGTGAAGTTTAGTGTGCGGCCAGAAAACAGACTTTCAGCTTCTGACTTGAGTGAGGAAAAAGACAGGGCAGTGAACCTAAAGGAATACTTGTTATCTCCCAGCGGAGTTAATTGAATCGATAGCGCCCCATAAAGTTTTTCTGGCTTATATTGATAACCAACCGTGCAAGTACCGTCGCTTTCATCATAAAGTGGCTGATATGTTGAGGACTTACAGTCCTCAGCGGTGGCGCCTGAAACAGAGATTCCCTCTAGGAATGTGCCGTCTGATTTCATGCCGGCTATATACTCTGCCTCCAGCTCTTCTGCGGCGGCAGTGGGTGCAATCGCGCCTGTGACGGCCAGTGTTAAGAGTGCCATTAATGCTGTCAGTTTGCGACGCATAATGTTCCCTCCTCGGATGATTGATTATTTAGAGCATAGCGCATGGGGCGCCTAACTTTTTACACCTGTGGATAGTTTGGGTCTGATCCGTAAGGCGGCTGGCCCTGGCCAGGCTGATACGGTGGCTGAGGCGCTCCAGGAGTCAGTGGTGCTCTCATACCAGGCCTACTTGCGGCAGGATAGGGGTTGTAGCTGGGGGTTGCGCTCTGCTTCTTCTTAATAATTACGACGGCGGCAATTGCGATCGCTGCAATTACTACTGCTGCAATGGTGATACCTACATACAAGCCAGTGTTGGAACCTGAATCCTTAGCCGGGGCTGTGGCGCTAGTGCTCTGAGTGGGCATAGCTGAAGTGGCAGGGTTGGGGGTTGAAGATTCTGTTGTTGCGCTGGGAGTAGGCGTGGGTGAGGGAGTGCCAGCCGCTAAGTAGCCTGCCACAGAAGCATCGAGGGTGGTGGTGCCCGTTACTGACATTAACGGACTGTATTCGGTCCAGCGATAGGCGTCAGTATCGGTGTTGTCTAATTTTGTGGCATTACCTTTACCGTTGGTGATAACACTACCTACAGGTAAGGCTAAAGTAAGCCTGGTGATCTTGATGCTATCGCCTCGATACACATCGTGGGCAAGTGCCTCGTAGTCGCTGACAGAAAGAGTGCTGAACTCAAAGGAATAGCTGGTACCGCCATTTGAGGTTAGCTTAAGCGTAAAGGCTTTGTTGATCCTCTCGCCTTTAAAAGTCACTCCAATCAAACAAGCCTTGCCTTCAGGATCGTAAGTAGGCTTGTATTTCGTGGATTTGCAGCTTTCTTCAGTTACGCCTCTAACAGCAATGAATTCCGTGATAGTGCCGTCGCTAGAAAGCTGGGTCACATATGATCCCTCGTATTCCTGTGCGGTGGCGGTAGGTGCGATCATACCGGCGCCTGCCAGCATTAAAAGCGCCATTAAAGCTGTCAATTTACGACGCATGTTATTTCCTTCCCTGGTAGTGACTATTTTGTTGCCTAGATACCGATACTTAGCTACGTGGATAATTTGGGCCACTGCTGTATGGCGACCGCTCTCGACTTGCAGGAGCTTGCCCGTTATGGGGTGAGCTGGGATAGGGGTGTAGAGTATTAGGTCCACCAGGGGAAGAAAATTGAGGTTTAGCTGGCTTTTTGTGTCTCTTGGAAAGCAGAACAGTCGCCATGATCCCAATCGTGGCAACTAGGCCGCCCACAATCATGGCAAGCAAGAGACTGTTGTCGGCTTGCCTAGAGGTTTTCTTGACACTCAGTGCAGTAGGAACAGCTGAAACTGGGGGAGCCGACGAAGCCTTACCAGTGCGTTTAGTTAGGCCAGTGGTGGTCTCGCCGGTAGCAGACGGGGTGCTTTGTGGGCTTACGCCAGAGTTGATCGTAGGGGCGCCATCTGCTGAGGCAGCCAGTTCCATAGTCCCTGTTACGGTAGCTGCACCGGTGTCAGTGGTGCTCCCATTCCAAGTGTAGTAAGCATATTTATTATCTTTGCTTTCCACCGGAGAAAGTGTTTTAGTGACTACTTTTGCCCTTAGTGGGATAGCGAGTACAGTACTAGTAACGTTAAGATCGTTGACATTTATCTCAAGACCAGCCGCGATTTTAACGCGCATGGCAACTGAGTTTGGTATAAACATAAAATTGATATTATTTTTTGAACCGTTGGGGGTTCTTAACAGGGCTGCAAGGTATTCGTTCTCATCATAGTACTGATAGAACATGCATTCGCTTTTACTACCTGATTGGCTGAAATCAGCAGTGTAATCATCAATATCGTCGCAATTGGAGTCATTAATAGTGCCGTCAGTACTACTAAGAGATATTGCTTCGTAGGCAGTGCCGTCTTTTTCAAGAATATAGATAAGCTTGGCGGTGATGCTACCTGCGGCGACAGCACTAGGTGCGCATATGGCTCCAGCTATTAATGTGATAAAAGCTAGTGCGGTTACAAGTGCACGTTTCACTGCTTCTCCTTGAGTGTGTCGCTTAGGGGGAGCTGTCTTAACCGTATCAGGCTAGTAGTCAGGTTCCCTAGGTATGCCGGTTCCGGGGAGCTGGCTAGCCCGCTTGGGGGCTGGTTGCCTTTGTAGCCCTAGTTTTCTCTTTGAATGATTGCAGTCGGCCTGGTTATTGGCCACCCTGGTTCTGCTGCATAGCAGATGGTGAACTTGGGTGAGGCTGTGGCTCTGATGTTTGCGAGATTGAGTGGCTAGCTTGCTGTGGCTGTGGACCTGAATGGGGTTGTCCGTTATAAACCCTGGTAGAGGCTGCAAAGTAGACAGTGGGACTTGGCTCTCTGCGCTTTTGTACGAGCAGAACAGTGGTTACTACACTGGTCAGGGCTACTACCGAAACCACACCCAGTACCACGTAAAGCGCAGTATTGGAATCGCTGGACTTGTGGCTGACAGCTAGCACAGTAGTGTTATTGCCAGATGGATTATCGTTGCTTATCCCGCTGTCTTCTGGGGCAGGGGCAATAGATGGGCTGACGGTAGTGCTAGAAAACGGTATGGTTCCTTTCAACTCTGCAGTTGAATCAACAGCTGTGTTACCGTTCCAGGTGTAGTAGATGTTTTTGCT
>ERZ773051.1184-NODE-1184-length-15038-cov-3.618968_pt1 | contig 15038 bp, 13 predicted proteins | sample MGYA00580631_ERZ773051 | MGnify/ENA primary metagenome ERZ773051 (study PRJEB29015, sample SAMEA2738137) | human oral metagenome | biome: human oral; feature: human-associated habitat; material: saliva | place: China | collected 2204 ...
ACGTTGGCCGAGGCCGCGACGACGGCCGCCGCAGCGCTCGACCTTTCGTCGCAAAGGCTCGCCGACGCGGATATCTCCACGCAGAGCTCTTACGAGGATTCCACCGACGGCGGACATGCCGTAACCGCTGATGGCGAATCCGCAGGCTATTCGAACGCCTCGGTCGGGAAGACCGGCGATTCCGATGGCGACGAGGCCGACTTCTACGGCGAGAATGCCGCCGTCTTCGCCACGGACGGCGCGACGCTCGACTTGAGCGACCTCATCGCGACCACCGACGGCACGCATGCGAACGGCGTGTTCTCGTACGGCGACGGCACGACGGTGAACGTCTCGCATTCCATCATCCGCACCGCCGGGAACTGCTCGGGCGGCCTTATGACCACCGGCGGCGGCACCATGAACGCGACCGACGTGACCGCCGAGACGCAGGGGAACTCGTCCGCCGCGATCCGCTCCGACCGCGGCGGCGGCGACGTCAACGTGACCGGCGGATACTACACCACTGCAGGCACCGGTTCACCCGCGATCTATTCCACGGCCGACATCTCGGTGCAGGGTGCCTATCTGCAGTCGAGCGCTTCCCAGGGCGTGGTGGTGGAAGGCAAGAACTCCGTCGCGCTCACCGATTGCCAGCTCATCGCATCGAACACCACGAAGAACAGCGATAAGTCCGATTATTATCAAGCGGTCATGATCTATCAGTCCATGTCGGGCGATGCGGATTCGGGAACCTCGTCGTTCTCGATGGACGGCGGCACGCTCACGAACGAGAACGGCGATGTCTTCTTCGTCAACAACACGTCGTGCCGGATCGATCTCACGGATGCCGCGATCACTAACGACGATGCGTCCGGGGTCTTCCTGCGCGCGGCGGCGGCCGGCTGGGGCACGCAGGGCAGCAACGGCGGGAACGTCACGCTGAACGCGTCGAGCCAGGCCATCGACGGGGATATGCTCGTCGACGACGTCTCGGCGCTCAACCTGTACCTGCAGGACGGATCCTCGTTCTCCGGTGCCGTCAACCCTTCGGGCCAGGAAGGCGACGTGTACGTCGAGCTCGACGCGAACAGCACATGGACACTTACCGGCGACTCCTACGTCACGAGCCTTGCCTGCGTGCCGGGCAGCATCGACCTGAACGGCCATGCGCTCTATGTGAATGGCGTTGCATACGACGGTACAAGCGCGAGCGCGGGAGAGGCTATCGACATGTCGGCACGTGCGTAAGGAAGCGCTTGAATTCGTTTGGAAGCGGTCTGTACCGTTAGCGGTTCTCGTCCACTACGTGCCGATAGGCCTTCGTATCGGCATAGATCTGGTCCTTTAGCGGGCTCAGCTTCCGTGCGCGCACGCGATGGAGCTGATAGGCCGCCACGGCCACGTTCGATGCCAGGGCGACGAGGCTCACGACGAAGAATGCCGTGGGGTTGTGGGTCGTCGGGATGGGCTCCAGCACGTCGGCGAACTGGGGCACGGTCATGACGAACATGATCCAGAGCGCCAGCGTCTGGGCGCGGTGCTGCAGCCATGCGCCGCGTTTGATGAAGAACGTGGGGATGGTGCATGAGAGCAGCAGCGCCAAACCGCAATAGGCCGAATGGTTGGAGATGCAGTTGTAGGTGTAGGCGAAGTTCCAGAGGTCGTAGGCGATGATCCATGCCCAGATCATATCGGGCCAGATCATATCCTTAGAACGATCCTTCGAGATGAAGATGCCGAACCACCCGCAGACCGTCACGATGTTCAGGATGCCGGCGATGCCGTTCATGATGTTCCACGGCCCCGAGATGGTCCACAGGTTCTCGACCAGGCCGCCTTCCCAAAGACCGAATCCGTACACCTGGAAATCCCTGATCACCGCTTCGGCGATGTTGATGGCAAGGATGAACGGCGGGAAGCAGAGCGCCCATCTCTTCTCGTACAGATGGTGCGTCGGCTCTTTCTGCCACGTTTCTTGAGGCATGGCTCTCGCCGCTTCCAACGCAGCGGCCGCGCTCTTCGCCTCGGCGGCGAATGGGGAATAAGGGAAGTGCAAGGGTCGATAGCCTTATCGGCGCAAAGGTCGATGTCTTATCGGGACGCCTTCGATGCATCGCTTGCCTGGACGCTCGCGGCCGCGGCCTGCGCGCGTGCGGATGCCGCGGGATTCACCGGATCGCCGTAGTCGTCGATGAGGCCCTTCTCGCGTCCGATGAGGTATGCCTCGCGGGCTTTGCGGCGGCGGAAGGAGATATCGGCCTTGCCCGCATGGAGCTGGTAGCAGTACCAGAACACGAACGGCAGGCCGATGATGCCGTTGAACATGCCCCACCAATACATCACGTCGGGGTTGAACCAGGCGGCGCTGTTCATGATGGTGGGGAAGAGCAGCGGGAAGCAGCTGCGCAGCAGCAGGTGGATGCCGAGCGTGTAGATACGTCCTGTGATGTAGAGCTCAGGCTGGCGTTTGATCAGGGGGTACAGCTCGGCAGCCGCAAGGATGCAGCACGTGCTGGCGAAGAACTCGTGGCCTTCGGCGTAGACGAAGCAGGCGTTCCACGTGGTGTAGAGGAAGTTCCACATAGGAACCGTGTAGGCGATGATCTCACCGTAATGGGCGGTGTCGTATTTCCAGTACTTGTCGCCGAAGGGCATGGTGATGCACAGGATGAGGCCCGCCAGGCCGTTCATGTAGTTGCCCATTTCCACGTCGCGCAGCGTGGCTTCGGCGATGTTGCAGAACACGATGCCGTAGAGCGTCCAGCGTACCCAGCGCTTGCGCATGAGCCGCCAGAACGGCGTGTCCTTCTGCTCCACGGCGGCGAAGCGCCCGATGCCTGCATAGATGAGCGGAAGGATGACTGAAAGGTTCTTCGCCCAGCGGAACCAGTCGTCGGAAGGTATGTTCATGATCCAGAAGGGGACCGTGGCGAGCGAAACCACCCAGAACCACATGGACGTGCGGTAATGGCGGCGCATGAACTCCGTGAAGAGCATGAGGAGCGTGGTGTAGACCGCCATGGATACGGGAGTGACCCAAACGGGAACCGTCATGCCATACCTCCTTGATGAGACATTTTCCCAAGTCAGGATGGTGAAATTACCCGGAGTGTAGCATCATGGAATAGAATATGATTTCACAAAATGCTCTTGTATGTGCAATACCGTCGGAGAGCTTCCGGATCATGCGCAGAAGAACGCGTTCGAACCCTCAAGCTATGCGGTCTTGCGGAAGATCTCCAGGTCGCGGTAGGGAAGCACTCTCAATTGGACGAGGACGCATGAAAGAGAAGGGACGGTCATGGCGACGATACGGCGCTGTGGAGAGCGAACGCCGCAGGAGGCTGCCGCACACGTACGCAGGCATCGAGAGAACCTTTCCGAAACGCGGCGTCTTCAAGGCACGCCCGGCGTGATCGCAGCGACAGCCCGGGCGCTCTTCGAGCGCGACGGCGTTCGGAAGACCACGGTGACAGCCATCGCGCGTGAGGCGAACGTGACCCGCGAGCTTGCGTACTATCACTTCGGCAATAAGAACGGGATCATCGAGGCGGTGCTCGACGATTATGCGGAAGACCTGGTGGAAAGCGTTATCGCATGGAATGAATCACGTGCGTTCGGCGATACGGCCGGCTCTTTGCGCACCTGCGTCCATACGTTCCGCTATGCCCTCTACGATGCGGACGGGGAACCGCGACCGATGATTTCCGTGCTCGAAGAGCTCGGGGTGCGTGATGCGTTCGACGTGCGTGCGACGGTGGAGACGGTGGACTGCCTGAACGATCACATCGTTGCGGAATACGTGGCGTATCACCAGATCGAGATACACCTGGTATACGAGATGTTCTGCTTGGTGATTTTCGGCCTGGTGGGGCTCGTGAAGGTGAAGCCGACCATCTGCGACGAAGACCTCATGAAGGTGGTCGAGCAGGCGCTGCGGCTGGACATGGAGCCCGTGGCGCCGAGGGTCGCCGTTATGCCGCAGGGAGACAATGATTCGACATGCTAAAGAGATTCGAGCCTAAATTCATACCCTATCCCTTGGTTGAAATATTCTGAAACAGGAATATATAATCCGTTTCTATGCGTGCCGCATGTGCGGAGACGAGCGTATGGACGGCGTCGGCTATGTGTCGGAGGGGCACATGACAGGGAGGCGCGCGGCCGATCGCCGTGCGTTCGAACTGCGCAAATCAAGGAAGGAACTACATTGAACACGAATGCAAGCAACCTGTCCCGTCGTAACTTCTTGAAGCTTTCCGGCGTTTTCGGAGCATCGGCTGCTCTGTTCGCCGTTACCGGATGCGGAAGCGATGGCGGGTCTGCTTCGAGCGATGCCGCATCGGATTCGCCCGCTTCGGATGCGGAAATGAAAACAGCTGCCGACCTGGCCGGCAAGACGCTCAACATCTACTGCGGCGCCGGCATGACCGAACCGTTCAAGAAGATCGCCCAAGACTTCCAGGACGAAACAGGCTGCACGATGAACGTGACCTATGCGAATGCGGCTCAGATCCAGACCCAGATCAATGAATCGGAATCGGGCGATCTGTGGATCGCCGGCTCGGGTGAGGAGGCCAAACGCGTGGCCGACATGACGACGAAGTCCACCGATCTGGTGAAGCACATCCCCGTGCTGGTCGTTCCCTCGTCTAATCCCAAGGACGTCCATGCGCTCGCCGATCTTGGAAACGTCGACAGCCTTCTGATCGGCGATCCCGAATCTGTGGCGATCGGCAAGGTCGCGAAGAAGGCCCTGAGCGATGCCGGACTGTGGGATTCTTTGCAAGACAAGATCACCACGACCACCACGGCTCCTCAGATCGCCACCGCGCTTGCATCCGATCAGGGCGACGCGGGCATCGTGTGGAAAGAGAACATGGTCGACGGCGTCGTGTCCGTCGCGGATGACGAGATGAGCGCATACACCAAGACCATTCTGGCCGTCGAGCTTTCCTATACGCAGGACCAGGAAACGCTCGATGCGTTCATGAGCTATTTGGGCAGCGACGCGGCCAAGGCCGTCTGGACGGCAGCCGGCTACGAAATCGCATAGCGCGCGCCGCCGCTTCGCACCATGAAGGGCGCATCGAAACCCACGCGTCGGCCGCACGAGGTCTTTTCGCTGGTATGCGGCGTCGCCGCGTTGGTCGTGCTGCTCTTCGTGGGCGCGACGGTGGCGACGATCGCCGTGAGTGGCATCACGCACTTCCACGAGGCCGTATCCTCCGACGAAGTGATGTTCTCGCTGCGCATGAGCGTCGTGACGTCGACGATATCCACGACGATATGCCTTCTGCTCGCTCTGCCCGCAGGCTATGCCCTCACGCACGTGCGCTTTCCTGGGCGACGTGCGATGGAGGTGCTGATGGAGCTCACCCTGTCGTTGCCCTATATCGTGCTGGGCTTCGCCTTGCTGGTGATGTTCTCTTCGCCTGCGGGCAAGGCGCTTGCGCATGCAGGGTTTTCCGTGGTGTTCCAACCTGCGGGCATCGTGTTCGCGCAGATGATCGTGAACCTGCCGTTTTCTCTGCGCATGGTGCGCACGGCAATGGCCGACGTGAATCCGCGCATGGAATTCGTCGCACGTACGCTGGGCGCGTCTCCGTTCGATACGTTCAGAACCGTCACGCTGCCCCTGTGCCGCAATGCCGTCATCTCGGCATTCGTTCTTACCTGGGCGCGCGGCATGGGCGAGTTCGGTGCGACGCTGATGCTCGTAGGCGTCACGCGCATGCGCACCGAGACGCTTCCTGGATCTATCTACCTGAGTATCTCCACCGGCAATACCGATACCGCCATGGCGACGGCGATGATCATGCTGCTCGTGAGCGCTGCGACCCTCGTGCTTGCCAATGTTTTGAACGGGCCGTCGCATGCGACGCGGGTGGGGGGCGATGCCTAATGGGCATGCGCGTGGATGTCGAAGACCTCGTGGTTCGTCGCGGTACGTTCGCCTTGCGCGTGCCGCATCTTGCGATAGAGGCAGGCGAGGTGTTCGCCGTGCTGGGTGCGACCGGTTCGGGCAAGACCGTGCTCATGGAAACGATCGCCGGCGCATTCGAGGACTACGAGGGTCGCGTGCTGCTGGACGGGCGTGACGCACGCGATATCGCGGTCCAAGACCGGGGCATCGGCATCCTCTATCAGGACTACGTCCTTTTCCCCCACATGACGGTGGGTGATAACGTCGCATACGGGCTGAGGCGTGCGCATATAGGCGTGGACGAGGAACGACGTCGCGTCGGGGAGATGCTCGAAGCATTCGGCATCGGGGGCCTGGCGGATAAGATGCCCGGCGTGATCAGCGGCGGCGAATCGCAGCGCGCCGCGCTTGCACGCGCGCTCGTGCTGAGGCCCCGTCTTCTTATTCTGGACGAGCCGTTCTCGGCGCTCGATCCCACGACGAAGGCACGCATGCACGATCTGCTGCGCATGGTGCATCGGGATTTCGATTGCACGATCGTGTTCGTCACGCATGATTTCAACGAAGCGCAGCAGCTTGCGGATCGCGTGGGCATCGTGCTCGATGGCGGGCTTAAGGCGGTCGTCGCGGCAGACGACCTGTTCGATGCGGCGCATGATGACGACGTATCGTCGTTTTTGGGAATGGACGGCTGAAGGAGGACGGTAATGCTTGTGATGGCCGATGCGCGCATCGACGCGCTTATCGCCGAAGACGTGCCCTATATCGATCTTACGACCGAGCTTCTGGGCATCGGGAAGAACCAGGGCCGCATGACCTACGTGACGCGCGAGGATTGCATTGTCGCCGGCACCGATGTGAACCGCAGGATTGCCCAGCGGCTAGGCCTTTCCGTCGAACAGGCGGTATGCGATGGCGCCCGTGCGCGCGCGGGAAGCGCGCTTATGGTCGTGAGCGGTCGTGCATCTTCGCTCCATGCGATGTGGAAGGTGGGGCAGAACGTTTACGACCACCTGTCGGCCGTGGCCACCAAAACGTGTGCCATGGTCGATGCCGCGCATGCGGCGAATCCGGCGTGCGAGATCCTGACCACGCGCAAGAGCCAGCCTGGCGCGAAGGATCTGCTCACGCTTGCCGTCATGGCGGGTGGAGCATGGCCGCATCGATTGGGCGTTTCCGAAACGGCGCTCATCTTCGCACAGCACAGGGAGTTTCTCGGAGGATTCGAAGGGCTGCGTGCTGCGCTGCCTGCGATGCGCGCGAAGTGCGTGGAGAAGAAGATCTTCGTGGAAGCATCGCCCGATGAGGCGCGTGTGCTCGCGCGCGGCATCGGCGGCGTTCCGCTGGTCGATGGGATCCAGCTCGACAAGGTCGACGTCGACGAGATGAGCGAACTGGTGAGCGAACTGCGCACGATCGACCCTCGTCTGACGATTATCGCTGCGGGCGGCATCGATGAGGCGAACGCCGCCTCCTATGCGGCGACCGGAGTGGACGGGCTTGCCACGACGGCCCCGTTCAACGCGAAGCCGATCGATCTGGGCGTGCGCATGGAACGTCTTGCGTAGCCGATTCGAGGGCGATGCCCCTCATCGGGCTCGTCGTGAGCTCCGATGATTCGATCATTCCGCCATCGTCCGCATGTTTCCTGGGTTCCAGGGTCGTGGCCGGAGGCGTCAAAACCGATGTTCCCGCTGAGCGAGGTGGCGAAGCATCCGGTCATCATGTCGTTGCCCGACAGCGAGAACGACGTCGATGCGCTCTTCGTCGAGCACGGCGTTGCCGTGAACGATCGATTCGCCGTGCACGATGGGTATATCGCATGGCGCATGGTGGAGGCCGGTCTGGGCATAAGCGTCAACAATCTGCTCATGTCGCAGCGGTGGGAGGGAAACGTCGCCGTGCATCCCCTTGATCCGCCTGCGTCCATCGAGCTCGGCATCGCGGTACGCAGCGTGGCCGCGGCCTCTCCTGCCGTTCGCGCCTTAGTCGATCGCTCGCGAGCCCTCATTGCCCGCATGCGATTCTGAAACCATATCATGAGGCGCATGCGGTTGACGCCCGACGCGAGCGGCGCGGCGGGCGTACGAACAATCAGACGGTTCGCGGCGTGGCATGGGGGGGGGATTGGGCGATTCACGAAGCGATTCACGATCGTTCGACAGGGGATGCGAGCCGGCAGACCGTGCGGCTTCTATGCGGCGGTATCCGCCGACCTGGCGTTCGACCTAGGGGATTTCCATCTGAGCAGCAGCGATGAATTGACGATGACAAGCACGCTGCCGCAGTTGTGCACAAGCGCTCCTGTGACGGGATCCAGAACGGCGAGGATGGCGAGCGCGATGGCCACGAAATTCAACGTCATCGAAAACGTCAGGTTCACCTTGATGGTGCGCATCATGCGCCTTGAGAGGGCCACGAGGTGAGCGAGCTGCCCCATGCCTTCTTCGACAATGGCGATATCGGCCGCTTCCACGGCAAGGTCGTTTCCGACGCCCCCGACGGCGATGCCGACCTGAGCGCGCCTGAGAGCGGGGGCATCGTTGACGCCGTCTCCGATCATGACGACCGCGCGCCCTGCGGATTCGCGGGATTCGACGTAGGCCATCTTGTCTTCGGGGCGACACGAAGCGAGGAAGGTGCGAATGCCCGCCTGCCGGGCCGCCGCGCGCGCGGCTTCGACATGGTCGCCCGTGAGGAGCACGGGGGATACGCCTAAGGCATAGAGGGCTCGCACGGTTTCGACCGATTCGTCGCGCAGCGCATCCGTCAGCGCGACGACGCCTGTCGCCTCTCTCTCGACGGCGATGTATGAGACGGTGCATCCTTCCTGTTCGAACGCCTCGACGCCCGCATCGCGCCATTCCTCCGTCACAAGGCCCGCTTCCTGCATCATGCGCGCGTTGCCGACTGACACCTTCGATCCCGAAACGCGCACCTCGACGCCGCGACCTGGGATCATGCGGAATTCCTCGGGTTCGGGGATGATCGTCCCTGCGCGCCTCGCGCAAGCGACGATTGCCTTTCCGAGCGGATGCTCGCTGCGCGATTCAGCTCCGGCGAGCACTTCGTAGAGCGATTCATCCGTGAATCGGCCGCCAGGGATCGCGACGACGCCAAGGACCTCGGGTGTTCCTTTCGTAAGCGTTCCGGTTTTGTCGAAGGCCGCTTCCTTCACGCCGCTCAGACGTTCAAGGGCGTCTCCTTCCTTTACGAGGAAGCCGTGCTTGGTGGCGTTTCCTATGGCTGCAACGATGGCGGTGGGGGTGGCAAGGACCAGCGAGCAAGGGCAGAAGACGACGAGCACCGTGACGGAGCGCACGATGTCGCCCGTGATCAGATAAGCGCCCGCCGCTGCCGTAAGAGCCCCGACGACGATCCATGTGGCCCATCGGTCGGCAAGTCGGACGATCTTCGCCTTGCCAGCGTCGGCGCTTTGGACCAGACGCGCCATGCGCTGGATGGATCCGTCTTCGCCGACGCGCAGCGCGCGAACCTCTATCGTTCCGAACTGGTTGAGCGAACCGGACGAGACCTCGTCGCCTTCCTGCTTGTCGATCGGCATCGATTCGCCGGTCAGAACGCTCTCGTCGACGCTCGTGCATCCCTTGGTGACGATGCCGTCCACGGGAACGTATTCTCCCGGAAGCACGCGCACGACCTGCAGCCGCTCGACATCTTCCGCCTCTACGATGCGTTCTTCGCCGCCTTCGAGCACAAGACGGGCGGTGCGCGGCGTAAGCTCCACGAGACGTTCGATCCCTCGCTGCGCACGCGCCACGGTGCGTTCTTCCAGGAGCGCGCCGAGCTGCATGATGAGCGCGACCTCGCCTGCGGCGAAGTATTGCCCGATGGCGATCGATGCGACGAGCGCGATGGAGACGAGCAGGTCGGCCTTCACATCGAATTCGGTGACGAGCGCGACGAAGGCTCCGACCACGATCGGCAGGCCGCAGAGGATGATGGCGATCCATGCAGGGTCGATAGGCATGTCGTCGGGGGCGAGGAAGCTGCAGAGAAGAGCTATGGCAGACAGGATGATGGAGGCGACGTCCTTGCGCACGCCTCCGCGATCGAGCAGGTTCGTCAGCGGTTCGAAGAGGGGTTTCAATGATTCCATGGGCGCAGGTTCCTTCCTGATAGGAAAGATATCGAATTCATAGTTCGGTATAATCCCTTTAGTTCGGTTTTTGAACATGCAAAGCGCGCGAACTGGATGTTACGGAACACTTACGCGTGATTGTGCGGAAGACGACGAGCTTCCGGCGCGGGCGTTGGGAAAGGCGTTTGCGCGCGATCATGCGGAAGGAGACCGTTTTGGATAGGCGGCAGAAAAAGACGCGCCGCGCCATCTATGAGGCTTTTGAGGAGCTTATGGCGCAGGGGCATTACCGCTCGGTCACGGTGGCGCAGATCATCGACCGCGCCGATATCGGGCGAAGCACCTTCTACGCGCACTTCGAGACCAAGGATGATCTGCTCGCGGAGATGTGCCGCGAGATGTTCGACCATATCTTCGAGGGCGTGAACGAATATTGCGTGACGCATCCGACGCTCGTGACCGAAAACCTGTGTGGCAAGCTCGCGCATCTGCTGTTCCATCTGCGCGATACGCATAGCGGCGTGTGCGGCAAGCTCATACGGGACGGGGAGCCTCATTTCACGAGATGCTTCGAGCGGCGCCTTGCCATCCTTTTCGAACGCGACGGCTCGGGCGTTCGCGAAGGCGTTCCGCATGACTTGGCGATAGCGCTGCAGGTGAGCGCATTCATAAGCGCCGTGGTCTGGTGGATGAACGACGACGCGCGCACGGCGCCCGAGCAGCTTGCGACCTGGTACCTGAGCTGGTCGGCTGGTACTGCGGACGAACTGCCTGACGTCCGGATGGAGTGAAGACGGCGTGCCGTTTTCCAGCGTGCAGAGCGGAGATCCGTTGGGCGTGCGGCCGACATGATAAGGCGCGCACGAACGTGCGATCGATATGAAGAACGCCCTGCACGAGCCGATGGGGCCGTGCAGGGCGTATCGGGTTCATGCGCGCAGGAGGAGGGGAGTCTGCGCGCAAGGACGTGCGGAGCATGACGTCGTCGATCGCGTGCTCTCTAGAGCAGGGGCCCGCGCTCTAGAGGCGTGCGAACCATCCAATCGGGTTCGCACGCCATCCGACGAAGCGAGCCGTCCGGTCCGTCGGATCCGTCTATCCGACGAAGTTGGCCGCCTGATCGCCGGCGATGCGGCCGAAGGTGTAGATGTCGGCCATGGAGCACGACCCGAGGCGGTTCGTGCCCATCTTGTGGCCGGCCACCTCGCCAGCGGCGTACAGGCCGGGGATCGCTGCGCCCGATTCGTCCAAGACCTCGGCATTCGTCGTGATGTGCAGGCCGCCCATCGTGTAGTGGACGGCGGGCTTGTAGGAGTTGAGGTAGTACGGGCCGGCATCGATGGTGAAGAGGTCGGCGCGATAGTTGAAGTCGGTGTCCTTGCCGTCCTTCGCGAACTGGTTCCAGCGCTCGACCGTCTTCTTCAGCTCGTCCGCGTCGATCTCGAAGTGGGCCGCCGCTTCCTCAAGCGTGTCGGCCTTCACGATGATGCCGCGCTTTTCGAGGTTGTCGTATTCATCGGCATGCTGCTTGAGCAGGCCGGTCTCGTCGGCCGCAGCTTGGTTCCACAGCATGTAGCCCATGCCGCCGGTCTGGCTCTTGATGGCGTTCGAAAGCACGTCGCGACGGTCGAGCTCCTCGACGAAGCGGTCGCCTTCCTTGTTGACCATGATGGCGCGGCTCTCAAGGCGCATGTCATCGACGTAGAGCAGCGCGCCGGTTTCGGGATCGCAGGTGGGGTAGGTCTGGATGTACTGCATGTCGATGAGCTCGGCGCCGATGGCGGATGCCATGGTCAGGCCGTCGCCCTGCGCGCCGACCGAGTCGGTGGAGAGGATCTTGTCGTCCATGTCGGCGTTGTACTTCACGCGCATGTCGACGTTCGAGCCGAATCCGCCGCAGGCGAGCACGACGGCCTTCGCCTTGAATTCATGGGCGTCGCCCGACAGCTGGCTTTCGGCCTTCACGCCGGCGACGGCGCCTGACGCGTCTTTGACGAGCTCGGTTGCGCGCATGTTCTTCACGATGGTGAGGTTCTCGATTTCGCCGGCGCGCTTGGTGAGCTTCACGATCATCTCGGAGCCGGTATGGCCCTGGGGGATGATGGAGCGCATGACCGAATGGCCGCCGAAGAAGAGCAGGTCGTGTTCCCAGGAGACGCCGCCTTCGAAGGTGAGCCACTGGCTTGAGTCGAGCGTGCCTTCGGCGATGACCTTGACGAGCTCGGGGTCGCCCACGTTGTCGCCGCCCTTGAGCATGTCCTCGGCGAGCGTTTCGGGCGAGTCCTTGACGCCTTGCTTGAGCTGGATCCAGTTGCCGGGCACGGCCATCTCGCCGCCGGACAGGGAGGTATCGCCGCCCAGGATGCCGAGCTTCTCGAGCAGGACGACCTTTTTGCCGGCATTGGCGGCGGTGATCGCGGCTGCGAATCCGGCTCCGCCGCCGCCGACGACCACGACGTCGGCCTCGGTCGGGATATCTTCCGCATCGGACATGCCCGCATGGGCACGCGTCTTCCATTCGCTCACATCGGCGCCCGCCTGCGTGAGGGCGTCGCCCACGGCGTTTATGAACGCTCCGCTCGAGAGGGTCGCGCCCGAGACGCCGTCGACGTTCAGCGTCTGGTTGTCGACGATGAGCTTCGAGATCTCTTCCATGGCGACGTCGCCCATGCCTTGGGTCTCGCGTGCGTCGAGCACGTTGATGCGTTCGATCGCGCCGTCCTTCACGGCCACCTCGACGTTGAAGGTTCCGTGCTTGCCGACGCCTGAACCGACCCATGCGCCGTCGGCCATGGCTCCTGCGGCCTTCGACCCGCCGGCGCCGCATCCTGAAAGCGCGAGCGCGCCGCCGATGGCGGCTGCTCCGCTGGTTGCAAGAAACGACCTTCTCGACATCCTCTTCATGGGAGACCCCTCTCTCTAGACCGTCGGGCATCGGTTGCCGCGCCTCCCTGCGCGGTGCGCCCGTTGCCATGGAATCTAGCGCGGAAGGACGGCGTGGCCAATTATCCGTGTCGGTTAAATCGATAACCCGAAAATAACCCGACCAGGTGAAAGGCTATTTCGGCGTTCTGGGCCGCGGGTGGGCTATGATGGCGTGCGGGAGGAGGGTCCATTGGAATCCATACGTGCTCGCGCGCGCGTGTCGGTACGCCGCTGGAAGGACGTGTCGAAGCGCATAACTGCGATACCGTTCGTGTTCTTCGGCGTCGGCATCTACCGCGCATGGCTGTCCATATTCTTTCGGTTCGATGCGTTCCCGACGGTGGGTCCGTTCGACTATTTCATGTTCGAAGGCGCGATCGGCGTGATTTCGCTGGTCCTCGCATTCGCCGCGACGCGCATCACGCCGCTCTGGTCGAACGGCCGTGCCCGTGCGCTCACGGCTCTGTTCATGTCGGGAGGGTCGGCGCTCGTCATCGTATCCTGCTTCATCTGGCCGCTCGCGGCGCTCAAGGTGGCGGGTCTCGTGCTTGCGGGATGCGGGCTCGGCTCGCTCATCCTTATGTGGGCGGAATTCTACGGGATGCTCAATCCCATGCGCGTCGCCGTGTATCATGCGATGGCCATCTTCGCGGGAGAGTGCATCAAGTGGCTCTTCATGGGGCTTTCGGCGCCATACCTGGCGTTCTTCGCGCTTGTCTTGCCGCTTGTGTCCTTATCCCAGGTGCGCGCGAGCATGAACCATCTGCCTGCCCACGACCTGCCGCGCGCCACGAGCAAGGATGCGACGCGCGTCTTTCCCTGGAAGCCGATCCTGCTGATGTCGGCCTGCACGTTCGCCGGCGGCTTCGGCACGCTGCCTGCGCTCACGCTCAACGTCGGCAACGTGGCCGGCGCGCTCGCCGTCACGGCGCTGGTGTTCCTCGGTGCGCTGTCCACGGCGAAGTGGTTCAACTTCGATACGGTCTATCAGCTCGCGTTTCCGTTCTTCATCGTGGGGTTCCTGCTCGTGTCGTCGTCGTTTTCCCTGTCGGGGGAACTCACGGCGTTCTGTTATGACGCCGGATACACGATGCTTTCCATGTTCATCATGCTCATCATGAGCAACATCACGTATCGCTTCGGCATCAGCGCGGTTTGGATAAACGGGATCGAGCGGGGGATACGCTATCTGGTCGAGCTCGTCGGCTGGGCGGCGGGCGCCTGGATGGCGACGTCGCTCGATACCGGCGCATACACGACGGCGTATATCGCGTTGACGATCGTGCTCATGGTCGTGTTCGTGGCGGTGTTCGTCTCCGAGCGCAATCTGTCGTCGAAGTGGGGCATCCGCATGGAAGATCTGTCGTCGGATGAGGATGCGGGCGCCGGACGTCTTGCCATGCGCGTGTCCGATCTGTCGAAGCTGCACGGCCTTACGCCGCGCGAAGAAGAGGTGCTGCAGCTTATGGCGCGCGAGAAATCGATGGAAGATATGGAACGCGAGCTTTTCGTCGCGCAGGGGACCATCAAGGCGCACGTCAACCATATCTATCGAAAGTTCGACGTGCACAGCCGCCGCGAGTTGCTGGACGCGCTGCATGCGCAGGGATCCGAGGAGCATCCAGGGGAGTAGCGGGGAATCGGCCGGAACACGCACGGTCTCCTGCAGCGATCGGGCGAAGCTCATACTTTGGGATGAGGACATTCGTCGGACGAGCCTGCACACTGCGTCCAACCGGGGTGGCACCATGCGCGCCCGAAGACCTTGCACGGACAGGAGTACCGACATGGCGCTTGGATTCAAGCTCAAGACCGTCAGGACCAGCCAGAGCTTCGCGAACGTGATAGTGTTCCCGCCGCTCGACCGTCAGAACCAGGTGTGGGTGATGGTTCAGGGCAAAAACAAGATCCTGATCCAGAAGAACCAGATGGTGGGCGTCGGCGACCAGCTCGTCAACGCCGCCTTCGATACCGTGACCCACGGGATCTTCTCCATCGGTTCCGTCTTCGGCGGCAACGTCAAGGAGATCGAGAGGCTCGTCGAGGCCACGGCTTCCGAGCTCGAGGCGCTCAACCTGTAGAAGGGCCTCTTCCGGGCGCCCC
>ERZ773051.1186-NODE-1186-length-15018-cov-6.319922_pt1 | contig 15018 bp, 30 predicted proteins | sample MGYA00580631_ERZ773051 | MGnify/ENA primary metagenome ERZ773051 (study PRJEB29015, sample SAMEA2738137) | human oral metagenome | biome: human oral; feature: human-associated habitat; material: saliva | place: China | collected 2204 ...
GCCTGCACAATTCTTTGCTAGCAAATCCTTGTGACAGTTGAAACTCACTAATGTTCGCATTAAGTGAGATAAAGCTTTCCATCACATCTTTTTTACGAATGCTATCAGACTCTTTGAAAATCTGATTCACGTCTTCTTTGATTAATAGCGCTAGACCTACAATCACGACCGCACAGTCTCCGATACTATCTTTGGTCACTTTCTCATTCTTCTTGAGATACCCAGCGCATAGCTCACCAAATTCCTCACTCAATTTGAGTGACTGTTTGTCTAATCTTCCACCGTTTTCTAGATCACGATCAATAAACCATTGCTTTACATTTTCTAATGTGTTCATAATTCAATATCATCTCCTATCTGTGTATTATTATATTTCTGCTCACTAACTACAAACACATTCCCGTTAACCGTGATAGTAAAAAGACTTCCGATTTTTCGTTTTTCTTCAACCTTGCCAGTTATCTGATACTTACTATCAGCATGATAGATTAGCAAGGGTTTCTTTTGCATGAATAGCAAGCAAGTTGTAAGTAAGGCATAGCCAATTAAGAAGCGTTTCAATCTTCCACCTCCAAAAGTTCCGGATTTTCGTAGCTTACATCTAAAAATTTTCCTAGCCATTCAATAATTTCACGACTAGGTAACTTGTCTTTCTTTCTGTTAACACAGTAATTTGCAACAACAGAATCTAAAAAACTTCTGCTATTATTAAAATTCGGATGTGCTAAAATATGTTTTTTCAATCGCTCTGCAATTGACGTATTCGGAACATAGACCAATTGTTTTCTTATATGATTATAAAATCTTTTCGCATCACTCATTTCATCAAACCTTTCAACTGTTTTCTGATAAGACCGATTTTAGGAAAATCTGCAATTGCTTTATTACCATTTATGACAATAAACTTTCTCAACATTTTAGGGTTTTGGTGTGTCAGTTCTAATGCCTGGTTAAAATTCAACTTTCTGATTTGGCCCATATAATGACCAGAACAAAATTCAAAATTATTGATAAAACATTGTTTAATGAGTTCATCCGTCCATGATTTTTTAATTTCGTAATTGACTCCTAAAAAATCAAGCTCTTCTTCTACTTTTCCCAAAAGTGGATTTTTAGGATTCGTGCTTATAATAATCATAATAACTCCTTGTTTTCGTAAATGTTCCCGACAACTTCGAAATTTCCACCATGCGAAAAATTAGACATATAATCCACATTCCAGCGGTCGTCGTGTGGTTTCAATCGATAACTTCCTCTTTCATTATCGTAAAAAACAGTATAAGGACTATCAAGAACCAGAACTATATCCCCTTCAAAAATTTCTTTGTTATTTTTATCAAAGAGACAAGTTGACTGCATAAGTTCGATTTCGTCAAAGTTTATGAAATTTGTTTCACCAAATTCCCAATGCTCACCGATTAAAACGCTTTTCTTAAAATCTATCAAATAAACATCTAGCATTGTTTGCGTTTCTTTATCCCACGCTCTAAATCTTGGAATCATCTGGCAAATCCTCCTCTTTCACGAAGCTACCATCAATCCAACGACCTTTACGATCTTTGATTTTCTGATAAGCAAGTTCAAAACATTCATCAAAATCATATCCAAGATTTTTCAGATATCCAATGCAGCGTACTAGATTATGCCTGCACAATTCTTTGCTAGCAAATCCTTGTGACAGTTGAAACTCACTAATGTTGGCATTGATTGAGATGAAGCTTTCCATCACATCTTTTTTACGAATATTATCAGACTCTTCAAAAATCTGATTGACATCTTCTTTAATGAGTAATGCCAATCCTACAATAACGACTGCACAATCTCCGATGCTGTCCTTTGTTAACTGCTCATTCTTCTTGAGATACCCAGCGCATAGCTCTCCGAACTCTTCACTGAGTTTGAGCGACTGCTTGTCTAATCGCCCACCGTTTTCAAGGCCACGGTCAATAAACCATTGTTTTACGTTTTCTAGTGTGTTCATGTTTTGCTCTACATTTCTTCTAAATCAAAGTATTCTGTCAGCTCACTCTTCAATTCCTCTAGAGTTTCACATCGTTCAATTAAAACAGACACATCGTATTGTGTATCCACTTTGTTCAGAGTGTTTTCTGCTACTGCATCAGCTACCCATTTTGGATGAGTGCCAGCGCGAGAAAATTGATCTTGTGGCAGTAGCTCTAGTAATGCTTCATATCGTTCTTCTAGTGAAGTCAAAGCACCAAGCGTGTCAATAAATGCAGTATCCGATTTTCTTTTTTCAAAAATTTCTGGGTAATTTTCTTCTGCAATTTCTGCATAGATGGCAGACCATTCTTCGTCTGAAAAATGTGATTTTTCAACTAGTGCACCGTATTCGATTTCTTTTCCATTGATTTTAGTTTTGTATTTCATAATTTTACCTCTTTTCCAATTTCTGTATTGTTGTACTTCTGCTCACTCACCACGAAAACATTCCTGTTAACCGTGATAGTGAAAAGACTTCCGATTTTTCGTTTTTCCGTAACCTTGCCCGTAATCTGATATTTGCTATCAGCATGATAGAGTAGCAAGGGTTTTTGTGCTTCACGCTGCATGAATAGCAAGCACGTAGCGATAAGCGACCAAGCTAGAAGAAAACGAATTAGTGTGTCTTTCATTCCGTGACCTCGCCTGTAATTTTATTTCGCTTGGCTTTAAATTTAAAACAAGTGTTATCTAAGCAGTGCGTCAACGTTGTTTCTTCCCACTGGCTTCTTGTGTACGGATATCTGTTTGGTCGGTTCATTCCGTGACCTCCTTATAAAGTAAATTCATATCAAAACCGCTCTCGATAAATCTGTGTGTTAGTTCTTTGTTGATTCCATTTCCTAGGCAATGATATATCACATCTACATTTACATCTGCACCTAAATATTTTTCCAAACGATCGCGATTATCTACATAAAAGTCAATATTTCGCTTTTGTTGTTGATAAGGTCTAGCTTTTGCTATATCCCTAGTACACCACATCAATACTTTTGCTATTATGTCTCTCTTTGTGCTGCATCCTACAAGAGAAAAGTAGGTGTTTGTCTTAGGTATAAGAATCACCTCAAGGTTGTGATTTATGTATGAATCAGGAAAATATTTCAGCAATTTATTTAGTTCTAAAACGAACTGCTCGTTCATCACTCCACCTCCTTGAAATCATCTTTTCTGATATCGACAACCTCTTCAAGATGTTCCTTTGAACACCAGTTGTTTTTTATACACTCTCTAATAAAATTGTTTTTATAAAAACAATGTTCTATGTAAGCAATTGGAAATAATAAGGCAATAAATGGCGCACACACAAGTAGAGACAAATAAATTACTACTCTTCCAAATTTTGAATCAGCAATATACTCGTAAAACTCAATAGGCCCGTTTATTTTTCGCAAGTGCCTGATAAAAATAATATAATTTTTTCTTTTCATCCTTTACACCTCCTATGCTGCTTTTGATACTAATTTCGTTTGCTTCATCCATTCATTAGCTATGTCCCAGACATCGCTTGGGACATCTTCGTTATACTTTCCACGAAACTGGACTATCTTACCCTGCTTTACCTCAAGTGTGTAAAGAGGTGTTTTTGGTTGATTTGATAAACGGACAAACACTATCAAGGTGTCCCCTTTGAAGTGCTTATCTGTGTATGAGCTTACACAGTGATGTAATTTCTTCCCTTCGTAGATCAGTTCGGCCACTTTTATAGGAACATGGAATGCGTAGCCGTGGATGGTCCTATCCATTCCTTTTTTAAGTTTAAACTCAGCTTCAAGTTGCTTGCGTTTCTTCTTATCTCCCAGTTTGCGTTTTTCTTCAACGAATTGATTGTATAATCCGACTGTGTGATTGTGCATTGCCGTAAAATCCTTTGGCACAAGCATAGCATCGCCTTCAGGCTCAATTCCCATTTCTCGTAGCATTTTGAGATAGTCAAGATACTCATTGAATTCAATATGATTCTTAATGATCCAATTTTGAAACTTATTGATTCCTACGCCTCTAGGGATATGTTTGATATCATGGTATGTCAGATACGACTCAATGCCAGGCACCAGTTGGCCGTTCCGCTCTTTTAACCGACGGCTTAATTCAAATTCATTGAAACTACGATTCGAGTTCTTAAAGAATTGTTTATTCTTCTGAAGCCATCTACGGTTCAAAGTTCGCATATCTACGGTTCTTGTAAATCCAATTCTATAATTTGGATACATGATTTCGTTAGCCAACCTATAAGCATGAATCTTTTGAGCGAACTCGATTTCAAACTTATATTTATAAAGTCGTTCAATTTCCCAAAAATAGATATTATCGAATTCCAAATATTTGAGTTCGGATACTTTTTGAAGTCTCTTTTCCCAGTTGTTTGGATAAAAAATATTTCCTGTGTAAAAACCGCCACTAAACGAATTAGCGAATAGATACGGATAAAATTGTCCGTTGTAATCTTGGCCAATCTTTGTGTGTTTGTCGTTTTCAAATCGCTCTAGATTAGTAAGTTGAAAATTGATAAATTGTTTCCCTTCGACTAGCTTCGAGCTAAATTCATAAGATTGAATCTCGATGCGTTTCGACGTGCTGAGAATGATTGAGAAAAAATAGGTCTTGTCATAAAAAGTGAGCCGTGATGACTTTGTCAGTCGCTTCTCGATGCAATGGCCAAGGTCCAAATCTGAAGCGATTATGGTCTTGTCCTTATTGCTCCATTTATACGTCGTGATTTGCGAGTAGCACCAGCTCCAGAAGTTTGCAGGTGGTTTCAATCGTCTATCAGCTTCTCGCTTCCATTGTTCGTTTTTCATTCGTCCAAGAAATCGAAAATGCTCATTTGCTTTTCGACTGCTCCTTTCTCTTTCTTAATTTTGACCTCCTCAACTTTGTTTTTAGGAGGATTTTTTGGCTTCTCTGCCTTCTTCTTGACGGATTCAACAGGCACCTGCTTGATGTTAGATACTTGCGAATTTGAAATAAAGTATTCTCGAATCCATCTGAATACAGTAGCGTCATCTATACAAGCGACTCCGTTTTCGGCAAATTTACGAGCTTTTTCTTTTGCGAAACTTAGAGCGCATTTCAGAGAGTATCGCTCTTTTAAGATACCTTCGAATAATTCATTGTCTTCCTGATCGCATATCCAATTATGAACACGATCAAGTGCTGCATCATGTGGTTGGTTTAATTCCTCTAGCAACTTAGCCAGGGCTTTTTCTTTGATTTCATTCATTTTGTTTTCAAAAAATGCGACTGCCTTTTTGTTAATTGGCTAAATACGGGCAGTCGCTCGTCCATTAGTCACACGACTGATTGACGCTTCCTAGCTCGCTTTTAACGTGGTTCGCGGCACGTTGATTTTACTGCTAAGTAATAACAATCTATCGCACCATAATCAAAACGTACATCGTCTTTTCCGATGTGTTTCTTGAATTTTGGTCTGGTGATACCTGAAAATGCCCATTGATGGTCTTTCATCCGTTCGATAAGTTCATCAACGTTGTTGAAATAACCTAGAAAAAATCTTCGATGTCCGTTGTAGACAAAATATAGTTTTAACAATAAGGTGTACCACCTTTCTAAAAGTAATCTTTCCTTTTATTTTTCAAATCATTGAATACCATCAAATGATCATTGTCTACACCTTTCATCAAACGACTCATGAATGGCCGGCCATATCGCTTTTGGATTTCCTGTGCAGTTAGGTTTGTAGTGATAATCGTGTTGGCCCTTTTATTGATGATGTTGTAAAGAATGCTGAAGGACCATTCACTGTCCTTCTCCATCCCAAGGTCATCAAGGACTAAAAACTTTGCGCTAGCGATTTTGTTTACCAGGAATTCCTCCTGGCTGAAATCTGTCTTAATCTTCATCAGAAGATCAGTAACATTGATGAAGATAGCAATTTCTTTTGTAATCGCTGATAGTTCCTTCATAATCGCAAATGCAAGATGGCTCTTACCTGTTCCAGCTTCGCCTTGGAAAACAACATTATTTCTGGCGCCGTCTGCCCATTCTTTACAGATTTTTTTGGCAAATTCTAACTTTTCAGCTTCTTTTTCAGTAGGTGTGTCAAAATTCTCAAGAGTAGCATTCTTCAGCACATCATCATATAGAGAGAATTTTTCGAGATAAAACTTTCGCTCTCTCTCGTATTCTGCGTCAGCAAGCTCGTTTACTCTAATCTGATTCTCAGCATGAATGCGTTCTGATTCACATAAACGGCAAAGGACATCATTTGTACGAAGGATTTTAATTAGGGGAATTTGGTGTTTATCGCAAATTTCGTCCTGTTCCTCTGTGTTTCTGTGATAAGAGAGAGCCATTTCTTCCAAAGCATCAGTTACCATGTCAGTTTACCTCCACAAGTTTTCCAACTTGCCATATCTGACAAGCAAGCTATCACGGTCTCTTTTGATTGCTTTTTAAGAAGAGATTTTTTCGCATCGCTGATTGGATAGAAATTTTCTTCAAATTGTTGAATTAATTCTAGAACCCCCATTCCGTCTTTGCCTCCTGTTCTGACTGGTTTCCACGAGAATTAGTAAATCCTTTTGATTTATTAAAGTTTGATTGTTCTTCTTCTTGTTGTACTGTGGTTTTGATGCCGTTTTGCGCCCAATTCTTCAGAATACTGTTTACATATCCAAAAGTTCGTTTTGAATTATCAGCAGCCTTGTCAATCGCAAGTTTTACTAATTCATACTCCATATGATCAAATTTAATGTAGTCAATTAGTTGTTCAAATTGTTTCCCATCAAGCACCCCGATACGAGATTGATAATGTCCAGCAATAGCAGCATGATAGTTGTCCTTAGCAGAATCTATCTCTTCTATATCTCTATTCTCTTTTATATCTCTATTCTCTATCTCTATCTCTGGTGCTTGTTCGTCCGACATTTGTCCGGACAAATGTCCCAAAAGTTTTTGACCTTTTTCTAAAGCAATTTTTCGTCTATATTCACGTTTCCTATCTGCTTCAGTATTTGATGAACCAATAAAATTTTGGATATCAAGCATATAGATGGCCCCATTGTCTAGCACCTCAATCAACCCCATCTCTTTAAATATCCCGACTGCTTTTTCTACAACTGCAATCGGTTGTCTAGTGATCGTTGATAGCATCTGTGCGTTATAAGGTATGCGGTCATTAAACATTAATTTCCCGTTGTTTTTAAGGCTTCTAAGGTAAAGTTTAAGTAGAATGTTAGAATAAAGTATCCCGTCTGGCATGCTTTCAAGGATTGCTATATCGTCATTGTCAAAAAAATTATCTCTCAATTTTAAGTAGTAATATTTTTTATTATCAGACATATACTCCTCCGATCAGCTTTATATCTTTGCTTTCCACTTTCTACGATTCGCTCGATAGTCCTTCTTCATATCTTCGAAAATCAAACGGCTATCTAATTCCATTTTCTGGAGTCTTAATAAATAATATTTTTTATCCAGTGCACTGTAGTCGTCTGCAAGTTTTTGGTAGTCAATAAGGTATTCTTTGATTAACGTTAATTTTTCAAAATTGTTTTTAAAGAATGTTTCTTCATGTTTTGATAACGGTCTTGATGTTTCTTCGATAAGTTCTTTGTTGATTTGGATTGTATTTTCAACCCAAATGATTAATTGTTTAAAATTGGCTTTTGACATTGTCCTGGCTCCTTATTTTTGCTTCTTCGATAGCCCGACAGGTGGCTGTTCGTTAAACGTGAATTTTCTGTCACAATTTCTGATGTTTTCACGAGCGATATTGTTGAATTGATTTCGCCCTTGTTGGTAGATCTCAATAATCATCTTGTCATGTTCTTCTTGCACTTTCTTTTTTGCTTTTGCTTTTTGTTCACCATATGCAATTAGTGATAATACAATGAACAAACTAATCATAGTTGTTGCAATTCCAAGAAATTGGCTTGCTAAAGTTGGTTCTGTCATTTTTCTTTTCCCTCATTGATTTCATTTATTTTCTTTTGATCTGAATATGCTTGTATCCAGTATTTAAGCTGTTTTCTTAAATGTATATTTTCTTCTGAAAAAATAAGCGCAGTTTCTTTCCAATCAATATTTTTTTCTTTTGGTTCATTGTTAAAAAACCATTTTGTGATTTTGTCTAGTAATTTCATCCAACCGACCTCATTTTCTTGCTTGTTTCCATTTCTTTTTTCCAGTCTCGACTGCCTCTGTATTGTAGGTATGCGTCAAAACCTTTGATTGTGACAAGCTGACCATCGTTTCTAAGATGTTTTTGTTGACTTGGCAATTTCTTCATCTCTCGTCTCATGTCTCCTGCTTGTCGCTTTGTACATCCAAAGATATGTTCTAATTCTTCATCGTTGGCCGAAACCTTCTCAATGATCACATCCCTAATTCTAACAACTTCAATTGCTTCCATTTCTGCCCCTTTCATGTTATAATCTAAGTAGTTATTTTAGTAAGCGCCTGACTTCTGTTAGGTGCTTTTTTTGTTCCCATTTTTATCCTCTCTGAGCTATGTTAAAAGCATTCAAATCCATAATTTTCATTTTTGTATTGGTGCTTGGTTCCCAAGTCATCCAATAGGCAGATGCTGCTTCTGCAAATTTCTTTGGTAATAAGTCATAGCGACTGACATTGAAATGATCCTTGAAATCGATCTCAGCTTGTCTGAATACAGATTGAGCGAATGTCTTGTCTGCATAAGCTGGACTGTCAATTCCACCAAGGCAAGCAACTACTCGAGCCTTACGCTTCTTCAATAGCGACTGAGCATAGCTTGGATGGATTGGTTGTTCATTCTTGAGATAGTCGATATCTTCTAGCATTGTGACTTGTTGTTTCCGAAGTTCTTTTTGCCCAGTAAATAGAGCAATGAAGGCATCTTCATCTAGGTCCTCACGAATAAAACCGCCCTGTCTGCGAATAGCTGGCAACACCTCTGATGTTACCCAGCGCTTGAATTCTTTCGCCTGTGGCAATCTGCTAGATAGGATAAGCGAATATAATCCTGATTCGTTGATGATGATTGTTTCTTGTGTTCTTCCAAGATTGTCTGTGAGGCCCTGTTTTAGGGCGTCATCTTCGTCAACGTGAAGAGCAATTGCATTTCTTGCTTTGCTATATCCTAAGATGTCTGCGACATCCTTACCAACGAACCAAGGCTCGTCATTGATTGTCATAGTGCGGACCTCTTGTCCGTGAAAATTAAAAATTTCGTTCATAATATTCCTTTCTAAATCTAGTTATGATTAGGTGTTTTTTGTCGCATAGCACGTTTTCTGATAGCTTTCCCTAAACAATTAGTTAGGTGAATCATGTTTGGAATATTGCTTCCATTAATGCAAGAAATAGCATTCAAGGCCTCATAATAGGTTTCTGTATGTGCTAAAACATCGTCTACCATATTTTCAAAATGTTTCTCAATGATTTCTTTGATAACTCCATTGTCTTGTTTTGGATTATTCATAACTTTTCCTCACTTTCTAAATCTTTCTCCAAGGGTTCTCAATTCCTAGAACATCTGTGACTTTTTCTTTCACATAATCACTTCCTTTTCCATACTTCAGTAGCTCTGAAATAACTGATGGTGCGACGGATACTTGTTTTGCCAACTCAACTTGAGTCATATCCAGCTCAATCAAACGAGTTTTGATTTTAGCCTTGATTATCTTTAGTTCTTTACTCATATTTTTCCTTTCTATATTTCTCTGCTTCTTTTGAAATTTTCAAAAGCATTGAAAGTCCCCCAACTACTCCATCTAGATACCCTCGCCCATAATCTGTCGCTAAGAGTTCCAATAATTCTTTCAGGTCTTCTTCGTTCATCCCTGACCTCCTTTTAAAAAATTATCTAAAAAGTTAGCGAATTTCTTGACATTAATAAATAAATTTATTAAAATCAAAACATAGAGAAAAGACCTACTAAAAAGCAAGGTTCTACCTAGAAAACGGACGCCAATCAGTTTCATTAGGCTTTATTTTTTAGTTGTCTTGTTCGCTAACTCTTTAGCTTACAAAAACTATTGTAGTAAATTTATTAACCTTTGTCAACGGTTTTGTAGTAAATTTATTAAATATTTTTTGTCATGCCTTAGAAAGGTTGATGTATCAATGTTTTTCACATTTGAAAAAATAAAAGAATTGGCTGACAAACAAGGTATTTCATTAAATAAACTTGAAGAAAAACTAGGTTTTAGCAGAAATACAATTTATAACATGAAGAAATCCACACCAAATGTTGAACGAGTTTCAATGATTGCTGACTACTTCAACGTGTCCACAGATTATTTACTTGGTCGCACGGATAACCCAGCAATCGCTGGTAATTCCAAAGAGTACACCTGGCAAGGTAAGACACTGAATGTTGAAGAAATGGCATCTAATGTCATGATGTTTGGTGGCCGAGAATTAACAGATGAAAAGAAGAAAATCATCCAGTCTATCATTGAAGGTTATCTCAAAGAAGCTGGTGATTAGAGGTACTGCTTAGTGACCGAAAAAGAAATTATAAGTCATTTTCAGGTTCGCATTGTCGATTTTGACGGCGAGCTAATACCTGATGAACTTGGATTTTACGAAAAAGAAACCAATACAGCTTTCTTGTCTAATAAACTCAGCAAAAAAGAGAGGGTTAAGGTCCTACTGCATGAACTCGGACACAAAGACCACACACGCTCAGAGTACCAGAACGCTCGCCTACGCTGTGAAAACGAAGCTGATAGGAATATGATCCATCATCTCGTAAAAGACGCACTAGAAAGCTTAGATGACCCCACAGAGTTTGATTACCTCAAATTCATGTCCTACTACAATCTAAAAACCATGACTAATGAAGTCATGGTCAAGGAAGAGTACTTGGCATTAGTAAATTAAAAATTACATTGAAGATATTTATATAGAGGGGAAATATATGCAAAAGACTGTTGAAAAAATATTATTCAGAGTCGCTGGAGTGACAAAATATAAAAAAGCAGTAAAAGAAGCTTGCAATATGATTGCTGAAGACAATGGGATTCCAGAGTATTCAAAATACTATGGCGATTTATCAGCTAAGGAAATCAGGGAAGAAGTTGAAGAATACGGTCTGAAAGTTTTCAAATATCAAGATTTAAACTTTTTCAATATTGAGCTCGTTCCAGAAGTAGATAATAAGTATGATCCTAATGCTATAAAAGTTTTGATATTTAATAATCATGTAGGATATGTTCCTGCAACTGTTGCTAAAACAATACGAAGATATTTTGATAACAAAAAATATGACTTTGTAATAGAGGGAAAGATAAAAGGTGGACCATACAAAGAGTGGGATGATTTAAACGATAAGGTTATTACTAACAACGACTTAGATATTGGTTTTGAAATATATCTATCAGTTATTGATTCTACGCTAGAAGAAAGTGATGAAATCTCACCGACGACTCCAATCGAAAATGTGGTACATGAAAAGACTGAGGAAGAAAGCTCTGAATTTGTATTAGGTGTCCATGAAGTGGATTTACGAGAAAAAGAAAAACAAAAAAATGTTGAGCCTGTGCTAACATCCGATGTATTAGAATTGAAAAAAGAATCAGATTTAGTACAATTATCAAAACCGACTATCCCTATTGAAGAAAACGCATTAAATGTTACTGATTCTACTCAATTTACTACTTCAGTTGAAGCAACACTAAAAAAAGAAAGTCCTACAATTAAATCCATTGTATTATCTAGTGTCGGTCTACTCTTCTTACTTGCTTCCCTATCTCTACTGTTTGAAGGAAAAATTGGGCCATTCTTTATTGGACTAATAATATCTTATATCTTAATAAGACCAATAATTAAATATCTAAAAAAATAAACGGAGGAAATATTATGGCGTTATTTGGTGGAAAAGATAAAATTTCAAAAAAAGACTCTCAAAAACAAAAATATTATGAAGATGCTCTCCCATATTTTGAAGAAAATGATATGGTTCATATTTATGAAAAATATCCTGAGCAAGTTGCTTATATTGGAAATGTGTTAAATAGTAAAGCTATAGCTTTAGCAAATGCAAGTGGTCCTGGTGCGTTTGAAAAAGTTCAAATACAACAAAATCAGATTATCATTCAACAAAATGAAGAGATAATCTCCTTGTTAAAAGAACTTAAAAAATAAAAAAAATCCCCACACTCTCCATCGCCAAACTTTGAGTGTGAGGATTCAACTTTCCATCAAGCAAGCAATGGAAAAGATGATAAGAAAGGAGTTACTTAGGGACTGGATGAACAAACTAGAAAAAAATAATCTTGATAAATTAACAGTCTCAACAGATAAAATGAAACAACTAACTGTTGAGAATCCAAATCACTTCAAAACCTCTAGACTAGGTCAAAGTATGACCAACTATAGCAATCAATTAGAGCGTGAAATCCAAGGAAAGCGTCGTAGAAATAGAGTATTCCCTTACGGAACGCTTGTCTATGTTGATTTTGGCATAAACTTTGGATCAGAATTTTCTGCGCCACATTATGCAATTACGCTTAGCAAAGAAGACAAAAAGAATAGAAACACTATCACGGTTATTCCTTTAACTTCTAAACCTGGATACGACAATTTACCACTAGAATTTAACTTAGCTGAAGGACTTGGCCTACTAACTACACAACTCATCAAAGCGGCTGAAGACAAGGTTGAAAATGAACTGGTAGCACATTTTGGAGAATATGATGATTTTGATGAACTTATCGCAAAATTGGATAAAGAAGGTCGATTAGACGAGAAAGAACGTGCAATAAACCTTGTACAAAAACTTACAGATAACGTTTCATTGGCTGGTCAACGTCTTGAAAAATATGTATCTGACCTAGATAAAACTACCTATGCGAAATTAGATTCAATTACAACTATTGACAAAGTGAAGATTTTTAAGAAAATCAATCCTTTAGACGGAATTGGTGTTGCACAAATACTTGAACCACAGATGAAAATTTTAAGCGATGAAATCAAAGCGCGCTATCTTATTTGACAAAATGATATATATTTGATAGTATATAGTTACTAACCTAGGAGAAATCCTAGTGCAAATAATCTGGTTGGCACAAGCTGCCACGCAGAAACGGTAACTATAAATTTAGTTACCGTTTTTTGTTGAATTTAAACAAAAAAATCCCCACGCTCTCCGACGGCCATCTTTGAGTGTGAGGATTCAACTTTCCATCAAGCAATCAATGGAAAGGATGATAAAAAAATACAACTATAGTTTATCATAAGTTCTACACCTTTTCAACTATGCGGGCAAGCAATCGAAAAGAAAGGACTTTTTATGATAAAAAAATATATTACAAAAAAAGGAGAGACTAGATATCTCTTTCAAACATACCTGGGCATAGACCCTTCTACTGGAAAAGAAAAACGTACAACACGCCGTGGCTTTAAAACCATTAAAGAGGCCAAGGCAGCCGAACGTGATCTTCTCTTAGATGTAGAAGAGAATGGTTTTTCAAACAATGAAGATTTCCAGAACCCTACATTCGCTGAAGTCGCTGAGTTATGGCTTGAAAGCTATAAAAGCACTGTGAAACCAACAACCTATCAAGGTGTTAAAATAAAACTTGACGTCATGATTGACTTGTATTTTACAGATATGAAGATCCAGCAGATCAGTGTTGCTTATTGTCAGAAGGTTGCTATTCAGTTAAGTAATCGCTATATCCTCTACACAAATTACTACTCTGTCATTAGCCGTATTTTCAAATATGCCACTTCTATTGACATCATTAAGTCAAATCCCTTAGACAAGATTATCAAGCCTAAAAACAGGCCCTTAAAGGCCAAAGAGAACTACTATACAAAACAGGAGTTAACAGATTTTCTTAAAGTTTGCAAAGAAAATTGTAAGCCTGTAGAGTATACTTTTTATCACTTACTAGCTTTTACTGGTTTGAGGATTGGAGAAGCTATCGGACTCATGTGGTCAGATGTTGACTTTGAAAATAAACGATTGAACATTTCTCGGACAGCTGTCAAGATTGGCAAAGAACAAACCGTCCAGGATCCTAAAACCAAAAGGAGTAAGAGGGTTATTACCTTAGATGATGAAACTCTGAATGTATTGAAACTCTGGAAACGTCAACAGATAAAAGAATATTTCCAAGCTGGTAAAGCATATCAGCATGATTCGAATTATGTATTTACGAATAACAAGGGGAAATGGCTTTTGACTGCAACTATGAAAGTAAAGCTTAGTAGCTTCTTTTGTAAACACAATAAGCTTAAAAAAATTACGCCCCACGGATTTAGGCACACACACGCTTCTCTCCTGTTTGAAGCTGGTATTACAGCTAAAATCATTTCGGATAGACTGGGTCACAATAATGTTCAAACCACCCTTGATATGTATACCCACATCAATGATAATCAACGTGTTGAAGTTGTTGACCAACTCATGGATTTCATCCGCTCCAGCTAAAAAACATGCCGTATTCAATATCGTATTCACTTTTGGTTAACGCGCTAGAAACCCACTGATTTCAAGGGATTAGCAAGCTGTTTACTATTGTACTATAAATATTAAAATTTGTATCAAGTTTGCTACGGTTAACTGTTTTTGTCATTATATTATATGAAACAAACTCTTTAATAGTACACTATGTTTTCTAAAATATTGTTAGAAATTGATTTGAATTGCTCAATCAAGTTGTTCGTTTTTTTCATTTCGCTATAGATAAAAGAAAAAATTGAAGAAAATTGTCCAAAGAGCCACTTTTTCTTCAATCTACTTTTACTTATTTTAATAAGTTCCTTCTTCGCCTTGACTAGTCAAGATTACCGGACCATCTTTCGTAATCACGAATTGGTGTTCATACTGACATGACAATCCACCGTCGATGGTCTTATGGGCCCAACCGGTCTTCATATCTGTATCAATTTCCCAGTCACCTGTATTGATCATTGGTTCAATAGTCAAAACCATTCCTTCACGGAGACGAAGTCCACGACCAGCAATACCATAGTTAGGAACCATTGGTTCTTCGTGCATGGTTGGGCCAACACCATGACCAACCAAATCACGCACTACACCGTAACCACGACTTT
>ERZ773051.1190-NODE-1190-length-14988-cov-3.164200_pt1 | contig 14988 bp, 6 predicted proteins | sample MGYA00580631_ERZ773051 | MGnify/ENA primary metagenome ERZ773051 (study PRJEB29015, sample SAMEA2738137) | human oral metagenome | biome: human oral; feature: human-associated habitat; material: saliva | place: China | collected 2204 ...
TTCGTAACGTTTTTGTTCAGATTTATTCATTAAACGGCTGATTGATCCTCTACGAGAAGTATCAATTAAATCTTCACCACGAGCAGAACGACCTTCGTTAGTAATAGCTAAAGCTTTTCTATCCGCATCGAAATTCTTCACTGCATAACCGTAATCTTTAGCCTTTGTAACGCCCTTATTAACACCACCAGCAATCTTGTTACCAAGTCCTGCGACACCTGCTCCAATTGTAGCTAATGGAGCTGTCTTCAGAGCTTCAGCAGTTTTACCTTTTTCTTTATCAGCACTACTTAGATATGAAGATTTAGGTTTCTCTTTTCCACTAGACTTAACAATACGTTTCGCTTCACGTTTTTGTTTGAAACGATATAAAGCTTGACCAGGAGCCGTACCACTTGCCCAATCTTTCAAGTTATCTACTTGAGATCCAACAGCAGAACCTGCTTTACTGATACCTTCTTTCATTTCACCTTTAGCATTACTTGCCATTTCACCTACATATTGACCAGCTTTAGAGTTTTTAGCTTTTTCAGCCATGTTACCGCCCCATTCAGTTGCAGTACGTAACCCGTCTGAAGCCATACGTAAGCCACCGCCTTCACGAACACCATCTTCGTTTTTCTTACCAAGAACACCGTTTGCTAATTGGTTACCCATTTGACGTAACGTTGGTGTTTCTGGATTCAATTTAGTTCCGCTACCAGGATTTGTTCTAATGATTTGATGAACGATAGACTCGATTGTTTTATCGAAACCATGAATAAATTCCTTACGGTTTTTAAGAGCTACTTGTCCGATGAAGAAACAGATAATACATGTAAGGATACAAGCTAAACCTTCGTAACTTGATACTACAATAGCGTTATCTGCACTTGGAGCAAGTGCTAACATCTTACTTAAAGCCACTGGAATCGCAAATAAAATCTCTTTAAAGATTTGATAGAAGAATACTGTACCGAATACTGAAAGTAACATTAATACAAATGCACCAGTGATACGAGCAATTCCGTTTACAACCCCTACGCTGACTTTAAACATGTTTCCAATAATAACGAACGCACTTGATACTGAATCTTTAATGATTCCGCTGATATACATAACACCAACTACAGATACGGTAAACATTAAGAACACTGATTGTAACCAGTATAAGAAACTTAACATTCCGCCACCTACAAGGTTCACTGCATAGTGGTTACTACGAGCAATTAAACTTGAAGTGTTTGTTGCAGAAGTCATTGTAATTGAACGACCGTTAAACTCACTTGATAAATAGTTGTAGATTGATAATGGACTGAATCCATCAGGAGCAACTGTTACAGTTGTTGTTTTACCACTATGTTCTACCACTACCCCATTTTGGTCTGGGGCTTTTAATAATTTTGGTTTTTCTCCGCCGTCATAAGCGTTCTCTACGAATTTCTTCGCACTGTTTTTATCTAATAACTTTTCTCCGAATAAACTTTTAGCAGTTTCATCCTTTTTCATCATAGATTCATATTCTGACGCTAGATAAGCTTTATTAGACATGAACTTAATAATACGGTCCATCACTAAATCTGTCTTAGCGTTAGCTTTATTTTGTTCGTATTCATTCTTTTTGTCTTGAAGACCTTTTTCACCTTTTTCCACGTCAATAACTGAATCAGTTTTTTGACTTGCTACTTTACGAGCTTCTTCTTCTGAACTAGCGTTATTTGAAGCTAATACCATTGTACGTAGATTTTTAACAGTTGTACCTGTTAAACCACCTGCTTCACGGTCATACACTAAGCTAATACCGTTTGTACTCATTTTATTCGTTGAAACATTACGTTCAAAGTCGAATAAAATAGAGTTTACGTTTTGGTCTACGTTCTCACTTGATGTCTTCATATCTGATAAGTATCCAATAGAAGATGTATAAATGCTACCAAATAGTGGGAACACTAATAATAGGAACACTAGGAACGCAATCCCTTTACGTAACCAACCAAAGGCTTTCATCATGTTTGTTGATAAAATCATCCATGCAAAAGCTAACATAATTAGTACAGGTACTGTTACGTTAAATGCTAAGTCTGTTAATGCTTTGTAGAACTCTGCGATTGTTTTACCAATCGAAACCATCCATGATTCTTCACCTAAACCAGTGAAATCTTGAAGGTTATTTACACTATCGATTGCTTGTGTGAATAAACGGAACGGATTGATGAAGTTCAATACTTGTCCGATAAGTGACCACATACCATCGATCGCACGAATCGCTGTTAACCCTAACCAAAGCATCACACCTTGAAACATTCTGAACGGTTTAGCGATTAGGTCTCCGTCCATCGCATCTAAACCTGCACTCTTCATAGCTTCACCATAAATAATGTAACCACTGAAATCTAGTCCAGTGTCTTTGAATTTAGGTGTGTTACTGTTAGCTTCAATTCCTAACTGGTCATAAGAGATAGACGAGTTTGCTTTCGTAATTTCAACAGATGTAAAAGCAATACTCCCTTTAGAACGGTCTTTGTCACGAACCCCAAGGAAGTTCCCTACTTCCCCGTTGGTTGTGACTTTAGCAACTTTAGACATTGTGTCTTTTCCTGTTGCTGTAAATTCTTCCATTACTTGAGCGACGTCACTGGCAGTATTGTAGAATGTATATTGCTTGGATTCATCCTCCGCAAAGAATCTTGGAGCCGTTGAGGCTAGAAACACGAATACGAGACCTAAGAGTAGTGTTAATTTTGCTAAATGTTTCTTCATATATTTGGCTCTCCTCTCTTACAAACGTAAATCGTGTGTGAAAACTACGTTTGCCATGTTTCTTCTAATATAACTGATACCACGTCTTGTTTTTAAAGTTTCTTTCAACGCTGGTGGTACCGAACCTGAGACATTCTCATTAAACAGCGTTAAACTTTGGTCTGACATTGAACCTAAGATTGTGTAGTCCGCTGACACATATTGGTTGAACTCAACGTCCTCCAACATATCATGTGTACTATCATATAATAACACAATACGAATGTTCTTTCGATCCAATTGTTTGAAAATTTGTTTCAAATATTTCTTCACATCTGGATCATCAATCACGTCACATGAGTGAATCATGAGGATATCCCCTTCTTCTAACTGAGCGATCGCAAAACTAATTGTATTCACAAACAATGCCATCGCTGACGGTTTATCCACTTCGTATTGTTTCGAAATATCGTACACAACACGTTGTTTCTCTTTAATATTGTCAACCTTTGGTGACGTATAATTGTTAAACAAGTGTCCGTGCGAGTTTAACATGTTTGTAAAAGCGTTACGTAATACACGAATCGCTTTGTGGTCAAACTCTGCTGTCGTATTTGATTGAATCGATTTGTTCTTTTGGTCAATATACAATTGAAACTCTTGTAATCGTGGTACTTGACGGTGTGGAATCCCTACGATTTTCAACTCGTCACGCCTTTCAGACGCATTGTCTTTCCACATCCCTTTGTCTTTATAGAACTGAATTAACATATCCTCTAACAAACCTCGAATAATATTAGCATCCATACCATCTAGGTCATACCAACGTTCGACCATTAGTTTCAATTTGTTCAAGTTAATGTTGAAAATATCGATTTCGTCTTCGACGTCACCGAACATTTCAAACATATTGATTTCACCTTTTTGCATATTAATGTTTACAGTACGTTTCGCAAAATCACGGTCTGAAATTTTGGACATATCTAATGGACTTAAAATCACTTCTGCAACACGGTGATTATTTACCAATGCTGATTGCATTATCTTATGTGCCCAAGCATGAGTCATTTTAATTGGAATCGTATTACTGATGTCTTCTTCGTGAGCCACGATAACACGTTTCATGAAATTATCAACGTCAAACAGAATTGCACTTGAGTTTACGTCGTCTGTCATACGACCGACATACGTTCCTTCATCGTCTGCTAACCCGTCTGTTACAAGACCATACGAACCAGCAAATTCAGTACTTGTAAACCCGAATCCTTTGTTTCGTTTCTTTTCATGTGAACTGAACAATTGTTGCATTTCTTGATACTGTTCCCCGTGATACGGAGCAACAGTTAATGTTTTAAATGACTCTTTATAATCAGCACTCATACGTAGAACTGCATCGTCTAACGTTTTTAATGAATCCGCATATAGCAACACTCTAAAATGAACGTTTAAGTATGAAGCTCCGTTACGTAATTCTGAAGCAATCGCATCTAAATCGTTTTTCATTTCTTCTTGTTTTTGTACATCCGTACGAGTTTTCTTAATATCGTCTGTTTTCGTTAAGTTTTGTTCAGATACATTTTGGTGACGAACCACCCAGTCATCGTCCCAACGGTCTACTTGTTCTAAAAGTACCATTGAAACATCTTGTGGAAGGTTTGTGTTGATTAAGTTGATACCCCACATCGGATATAATGAAGCATTACCACCATCAGAGTTAAAGAACGATAAAATCGTTCCATATTTCTTAACGATAACTTTCTTTTTCTTACCTTTCGTATCACGGATTTCTTGTTGTGTATCCACTTCGAAATAGTCGCTATGGAACACGTATCCTGTCGCTGGTTTAATCGACTTTAAAAATGAATCAGATTTGTAAGATACTTTGTCTAACGCAGAATCTTTAGATTCTTTCTTGCGTTTGAATAAATCTTTGAATCCCACAGGCTATTCCCCCTTATATAGTTTACTGAAAATCTTGTTTACATCGTCAAACCCTAGTAACTCAGCTCTTTGAGCCATAGCCCCTTTGTGTTCGACCTCTTGAATGAAACCATTGATTGCGATTTCTAAAGCGTCCATATTTTACCACTGATGATGTAATAGTGATGGATTGATTTTAGTTCCGCCCCTACTACGTCTTTTAGGACTTGTTTATCTGTTTCTAAAACTTCTAACAAGTCATCGTCATACTCTTTGTCGAAACTTTCAATTTTACGTTCAATTGAATCTAACTGAGTATCTACTTTTTGTGGTTCACGAGTAGTGATTTTTTGATGACACGCAATTGTTGGTACATTTGCAAAATAAGCTTCCATTGATGAGAGAATAATCTCTCTGTCGCTTGCAAATAACATACGAGAACCTGAACCAGATACTCGATACATCACACCGATTCGTCCTTCTGGTAACTCTAAAAACGTATTTTTCTGTCCCATAGTATCGACTTCTCGAACTCTTACATTAATCAGATCGGCGAACGCTTGAGCGTCATCCGATAAGCGAGTTCCTACTTTACGATGTTTAGGAGACATGAATCTAAACAATCCAAGCAACTTCATGTATCCTAATTCTTTTGTTTTTTCGTAACGTCCTAATAGATACGTCATAATCGCCCACATAATAGCGAACACCACTTTTGTTACCAAGGGTGCTCGCATCATGAATGTGTTTTGTAGAACCCAAACTCCTGCGAAGGTACTACCTACGTACACCATAACGGAACGTAGGTTAATTGGCTTCGAATTTAAGTCTTGGGTTGAGAAACGAATTTCTGTATCTAATCGGGAGTTATCAATATTCATTGGAATCTTATATGATTGTTTTGGCATTGATGACACCCTTTCTTGTCTTATTTATTGAAGTTAAATTCAATTTTACCTGTTGCTTTATTGAATTTCGTAAAGGCATTAAATGGTTTACCAGCATTACTTGTATAACCTTCTAAGTAAATTTCTTCGCCTTGTTCTAACAAGTCTTTTTCTTGTTGTGTGAAAGTACGTTTGCACCATGAATTTGGCACTTTAATTGGGAATTTTAATTGAACTCCAAATTTACCTGCCCATTTACCTTCGCCTTCACCTAAGTATAAGATACCTTCATAAGTACCACTACCATCTTTCTTAGGTAATGTTAATTCTAATTCACCACCGCTTAATAGTGTATTAATTTCTTCTTGTGTGAATTTATGTCCGTGTGATTCAGACTTGAATAAAATTTCCTCTCCTGTTGGTGCGAAAATTCCTGTTACTCTATCTACTTGTTTATATTGTTCACTCATTGTTACTTTTCCTTCTTTCACTAAATTTTGATAATTATTTGTCATGACTTCAATGTCTCGTCTCACCATCGGAGCCACCTTTTGCCACATTTCGTCACCTGTAGCAACTCCTGCTTTCACTTTCAATAAATGATCTAATAATTCAGCAGTTGTGTTTGTATCTTCAATGTGTGTTCCTAAGAATAAATCATACGATAATTCTCCGTACTCAGTTGGGATAAGCACCCCACCTTTTCCTTCTTTTAGCAATTGTTTCGCATTTGATTTACTTGATTTCTTAGGTACTGCTACTAAATCTGCAATTGTTGATAATTTCGTAGCCCCTGTACCCACATTGTATTTTTCTAGTTGTTTCTTCAACCAATCGATTGTCGGTAGAGACGGTTTCGTTGAATGTACTGGAACAGCTTTTGCAGTCGCTGTTGTACCGATACCAAGTTTACCATCATCGATTTCATTGTCCCAAAGAAGAATCTTTTTATACCCTAAAGATTTAGGGATATTCACTGTTCCTGTATATTCAGGAGCCAGTTGTAAGTGACCTTTATGTTGTTCATAAATATAGTCTTCACTACACATCGCCAAGTAGCTTCGTGCTAACGTCGTATAAATATCGACCCCTAGTTGACCGAACTGCGATAAAATCTCGTTCAAATCTTTAGGAACTCTCGTACCTGGTCTGTTGGCACCGTGACCAGCTTGTTCTTCAATATGCGACGCTCTAGGAAGTCTGTGTGATACTAATGATGGATCCACACCAATCACATTACAGATTGCATCTAAATGTGGTAACAACGCCTCAAACTGAGGAGTCGTAACTGTTGAATCACTGGTACGTGGATATGATACATATTTAGCTTCATACATAAGCTGATACGTCTTCCCTACGTCTTTCACTTTGTAGTTTTTCTTAGAAAGTAAACCACCTAAGCTTGATAAGTCTAATAATTTCGGTGGATTTTGTCTACGTATCGTCACTCCGTCACTTGTGACAGGAGAACTCGCTAACTGTTGCATTGAGATAGCTTCAGCTTCAGTTGTGTAACGATCTGCTTTTGGTTTCTTATACACAACTCCGTTTTCGTCCACAAATCGATTCTCATAATGTGTGGTTCGCACATACGACTTCACAAGTCTTGTTTGACTCACCACTAGTTTAATAATGATAGACTTCAAACGTCCTGCTCGTAAGTTATGTCCTGTTAAACATCCAGCAATACGAGTGTATTGCATCGTCAAGAAGTCGAACACAGAGCGAGTCATCGCTTGTAGATATTCATCAAATTTCTTGATGTTAGGAATCACCTTACGATCCTCAAACGCTTTGCGAAGTGTATCTGGTTCTTCATCATAGAACACCATACGAGAAATCTTTTTATGTGAAAATCCCAGTTCCTTAATAATTTCTTCTGCGATTAAACCACCTTCACCAGTGGCTTTATCCATATCAGTTGCGATGACAATTTCGTCACATTCTTTTAGTGCAACACTTAACCGTTTCGCAACATCTGAGTTATTACATTTACGTTTCCACTGGATATCCTTATAGTCCCACGGTAAGTAAGCTAAATCCCACTTCGCATACCGTGTCTTTAAATGTGGTGCAACTTGATGTTCCATGTCTTGATCGAACCCATAAATGTGTCCAACAGACGAAACGATTTTGAATTGTTGCCCCTTATAGGAACCAGTTTGTCCACCGAAAGCTTTAATACCGTCTCTCATGGCACTCGGCTTTTCGAAAATAATACCAATCATTTTTTGACATCATCCTTTCTTAATTTCTCTCTTATTGTAACATATGTTAGTCCATATATCAACCAACATGGTTCGAAAATATCAATTTGTAACCAAAAAGAAAAACAACACCCGCTTTCACGAGTGTTGTTTCCCTATCTAATCCAAGAAAGGTTTGTGATTATCTCTTCGCTAACCTATTTCAGTGTATCATTCTTAGACTCTAAAGTCAAGAACTATTGACGTTTCTTAGAAACTAATGTTCCTAAACCTGCCACCAATGATGATAAACCTGCAATAATAGAACCGACCATCGATTCAGCACCAGTATTTGGTAACTCAACTTTCGCTGGAACCTCTTTTTTAGGTGCTTCTTTTTGCGGTACATCTTGTTTAGGAGCTTCTTCTTTTGGTGTCTCTTGTTTAGGTGTTTCAGCTTTTCCTGGCTCGTCTTTTGGAGCTTCTGACGTTTGCGTAGTTGTAGTTGTATCCACTAACGCTGGTTCTTCTTGTGAATCCACAAGTTCTAATGTAAGAACCACTTTTGCGTTCAGATATGTTAAACCGTTATCTCTCTCATATGCTTCACGAGTAATTTCTTTGACACCAGTTACTTTATAAGCTGTACCATCTACAGTAACGATTTCCCCTACTTTCGCTTGAGCTTTCGTAGATTCACTGTCAAGACCTTTATCAGCTTCGGCTTTCGTTGAAGCATTCATTGTAGCTGTTGCATCTACTTTGACCACTTTACCATTAATTTCATACTCTGTATTCACATTATATAAGTATTTCGTTTCATCCACAGCCACGATAGTTTTAGGTTGTACCACTACGGTATGAGCCATTGTTTCAACGTCATCACCGTTGTCTTGTGTACGAACCACTTCGCTCGATGTTTTCACGATCGTATATAACGTACCGTCAATGTCAACATCTTCAGTACCAACATAAATGTCCATACCTGGTTTACCTTCACCAACTTCATACGTATCTTTAATTACGTTACCTTTTGTATCCACAACTTTGATTGTAGTTACTTTCTTCAATTCAGCTTCTTTTAATACGATTGTATAAATAACGTCCGTGTGAGTTCCTTCTGGGGCTTCGTCTTTTACAGCTTTTGTTGAACGATCCACTACTGTGTAGTTTTTACCAGCTTCAGTTACTTTGTCCCATTTTAGGAACACAGACTCAGCTTTTCCAGCAGATAGTTCTGTTTGTACGTTATCACGAATCACATTACCAGATTCGTCTACAAAACGGAAAATATTGTATTCAGATGGAACTGGTGTAATTTCACGAACACGAGCTGTTAAGTAAGTTTTAGCAGTTCCTACTGCTGAATCAATATCTGATTCTGTTACAATATTCTGCTCAGAAAACTCTACTTGATATGTTTTGCCTTCAATTTGTACGATTTCACCTACATTGTAAGCCATCCAATGATCTAAGAACTTCGTAGGCTCGTCTTGAGTTCCTGTACGTACTTGGTCAATCAAAGTTTTACCAGTTTGGTCTGTTACTTTTAATGTAGATTCAATAACAGGTTCATGTGGTAACCCAACATCTTCACGAGCTAAAAAGTTAATTGTGTAATTATAGATACGTTGTCCGTTTTCTTCTTTCGTTAATTTATTAACCATCATGCTTTCAACACGATACTTCTTACCGTCTACTTCAAGACCAGAATCGTCTTTATACGTATCACTTGCAATTTCACGAATCATAGCTAGGATTTCCGCATCTGCGTTTTCTTTACGTACGATTTCAGTCGTCTCTAATTTTCCACCAAGTTCAATTTCAGTGTGATCCAAAGTTGACTTATAACGATACACTTGAGCGTCAATCGTAATTTTAGACGTTTCATTCTTATTTGGTTTCACGATATCATCAATTTTAGTTGGCTTTTCACCAGTTTCTGACGCATATGGAGACGATTCAGTCGTTGGTGTCTCAGCAGTAGTTTCAGCAGTTGTTTCAGAAGACGCTTGAGTTGTTTCAGCAACAGTAGTTGCCTCAGTTGTCGCTTCTGTTGTAGCTTGAGTAGTAGCTTCACTTGTAGTCGTTTCCGCTACTGCTTCAGTTGTTGGTTGAGCCTCTGTCGTTGTCACTTCATCGGCACTCACCGAAGTTACTGCCATCGGAACTAAAGTCCCGACGGCTAAGGCTACGTGACATACACGTTTCCCAATTTTACGTAATAGATATTTCTTATTTTGTATCATAAAGTTCGTCCCTTCGTTATTCTGTTTTACCTTTTCTGTATAGTAGTCCAGAAAATCCGACAAGAACTGCACCAATAGCACTTAAAAAACTAGAAGAATTTGTACCTGTTTTTGGTAATTGTTTTTCTTCTTTTGGTTTTTGAACAGTTGTTGTAACTGCCTCTGTCGTTGGTTCTTCAGGAGTCGGTACTAATTTATCAGTCTTCTCGTCTTTCGTCGATGGTAACTCTTTAGCACCCGCATCAACTTTGTCTCCAGATAATTCTTCTTTACTATTTACAACGAACGAACCTGTAATAGTACCAGCTTCATTGTTTTTAGCAGAAAACTCATATTCTACAGTATAGTCGCCTTTTTCTGTCAAATCAACTTCTGCACTAACAGCATTATTTTCAATTTTTAGTTCTTGTTTACTTCCACTTGGAGATACAAGTTTAGCTGACACTAATGTAACATTTTTATCAGCCTTAATACTAATGACACCTTTAGAAGTAACTTTCTTCTTAGATGTGGATTTTTCGACTGCCGTATTTTCGAATTGTTCTAAGATTTCTTTCATGACAACGTCTTTGTCTTTTCCAGTTGACTCATAAATATTAGGATGTCCAAGTTCTCTCATTGATTTAATTGAAAATTCACCGTTGTTATCATATTCAGATACTTGATTTCTGTTCACTACAGACATGAATGTTTTAGCATTTTTCTTAGCCCAATCAGCAAATGTTGGATCCATTTTCTCTGTATCTGCCCAACCATCCGTGAATTGAATTACAGAAACAGTTTGATTTCTACCTGATTGAGAAGTATATACTTCTTCAAATGGAACTGTCTTTACAGGCGTAGTACCGTCTACGTCATCAGTCTTGAAGCCTAAATCTCCCATTGCTTGAGCAACAGCATTAAAGTATTCAGAATAATTCCCAGCTCCATTAGGAGTATTTGGTGGAATGATTCCCAACCATTTATCAATGATAGACAACGCTTCGGCTTTTGTAATTAGTTTCGTTGAGAAACCGATTCCCCAATCCGCCTCTTTAAGTTTAGAATAATCTAATTGAGCACCGTGAGCCGAATATGAGGCTTCTTTATTGTAGATATAGCCTTGAAGCATGATTTTATCATCATCCGTTAAGTTCTTTTCAATTAACGTTTTTAATTGTGTAAGAGCCTCAGTACGTTTAACTTGTAATGATGAACTAAAGTCAACAATAGCAATCAAGTCCATTGGTTTTCTTTGAACAGTCTCAGAAGAAGCTTCGTCTACCAATGATTTACCTTTAAGAATCTGATGATAAACACCATTATTATTTGTTGCAGTAGAGTCTGAACTTAACATAGCTTTTAGACCCTTATTTCCTACTAAAGCTTTATCGTTTTTAGTATTTGAATCAGCTTTTGTTTCTTCTTTAGAAACTTTATCTGCTTTAGATTCTGTTACAGTTGTAGTTTCTGTAGTTACTTCAGCAGTTGTCGCTTCTGTAGTAGCTTCAGTTGTAGTTTCTGTTACAGTTGTAACGTTAGTATCACTTGAAGTGACAGCTTCGTCAGCATTAACCGTAGTTGAAGCAATTACGGCTACTGATGAAATCGTCAGTCCTACGTGACATACATGTTTTCCGATTTTGCGTAACAAATATTTTTTGTTCATTTGTGTATTCCTCCGATTATTATAGATTTTTTGACACATCCACATTATATCACAACTTCGCTACATTTGCAAAGAGTTATCCCATTTCCGTACCAACATAAAAAGAAACGAGGTAGGAAACCCTACCCCGTTTGAAAGGAATGACCCTTATTAATTTTGTTCTTGCTTCTTAGCTACGAACATGAATCCACCTGTTGCTAACATCGCTACTGCGATCAACATGATACCTTGGTTCATCACTTCAGTACCAGTGTTTGGTAAATCTTTACCAGGAGTTGTTGTTACAACAGTGTTTGAAGCCACTTTATGACCGTTCACTACTAAATCATAAGTATTTTCAACTTTTTCACTAGCCTTAATACGTTTCATACCGATTGTTACATCGATTGACACATCTTGACGATCCGCTACTTTTTCAACAAATTCTTTAGACATTTCGACAGTTAATACACCATTATTGTCTTTAAATGTTGCATATTTAGTAATATCTTCACCAGCTTTAATTACAGATCCATCTTTAAGTTTGATATCTGTTTTCGCTGTAACTGTATTTTTGTTTGTTAATTGGTCAAATTCTTCATTGTAGTTATCTACTAATGAAACATCTGTTAAATCACCAATTGTTTCAGCTTTCATAATGTCGGCTGTTAATACATAGTTAAATTCAGAATCTAAATCGATAGCTGAAGCATCAACTGATTTGTCCCCTACTTTTACGTCTTTGACAGGTTTAAATTCAGGAGTTTTGTTACGCACTTTGTTTGTAACTGTTACACCTTTGTTGTTAAAGTCGATTTGTTTACCTTCATTTTCGATAGTTCCGTCAAAGTTGTTATCAACTTTCGCTTCAACAGTAACTGTTAAATCTTTACCTTTTAGAACATAATCTTGTAAGAAAGCAGTTGTGTCTTTAGCAACAATAGCGAAGCCTTCACCTTCAACTTTGTTGTCCCCTAATACTTCAGTAAATTGTCCAAATTTACCGTCTTTCGTTTTGATGATTTCGAATTTATCAGAAATATCTGTTTCGCCATCTTTGATTGTAATTGGAGTATCTGTTAAATCTAAAGCATCGTCTTGGATATCATCCATAAATGCGAATAAGTTGATTGATTTCACATCTGGTAACGCAATATCCTTGTACTCAGCTAGAGACCATTTGAACTCGTAGTTAAATACAGTACCTTGAAGTAATGTTTTCTCATTAATGTCTTCGCCAGCTTTCTTAACAGATTTCTCTGGTTTAGGTACAATCACTTTGTTATCAACTGGTTTCGCATTACGTAAACCTTTGAACTCGATTTGCATACCTTTATTGACAATAGCTGTTCCGATCACATCTTCGTTAGGCATAGCTCCAACGTATGCTGTAACATCAGTACCTTTAAGAATGTAGCTTGAAGTATATGCGTCCGCATCTTTAGGTGTCCAAGCAACGAATTTACCTGTTACTTGACCTTGAGCCACTTCTTTAATGTACTCAGGTGCTTCATCGATTGAGTTATATACTTTACGTTCCATTTCTTCAGTAATATCTTTTGAACCTGCTACAACTTTGTTGTAATCAGTCAATGTAACCATATCTTCTGGAATATCATCGATGATCACAGGTGTGAACGCACCTTCTGGTTTCTCAATGTCTTTGTACATTCCATAGTCCGCAGTTACACCGTATCGGATTTCAGACCCTTTAAGAACTGATTTACCGTCGATTTGTACGTCCGCTGTGTTGTAAGCGTGTTTTTCTGTTTGGATTTCTTGTGGGTCAATCTCTAAGATACCACGTTTGTTGTTTAATTGTGGGTCTGTTAATGATACAAATTGTGGTGTGTGAATATTTACTTTAGAACCTTTACCAAATAAGTCAGCATACATATGGTTTGTCATATCTGGGTGACCTTTAGCATATGCTAACAAATCAGCATCACGTTCACTACCTACAACAGCGTTACCATTATGATTAGCTTCAGCTTCAGCTTTAGTATTAAAGAATTTTCCACGCCAAGCATTATGTCTCCATGTGAATGATGAACCTTTAATAACTGAAGCATATGACCCATCTGGGATTGAGCTTTCTTCATTGAAAATACCAATATCAGAGCCGTCGTTGACATTACCTTTATTTTTACCCATATCACTATATAAGTCATATGTACGACCATCTACTTCGTATTTCTGAGCTTTTAATGTATTTTCTGGCACTAAATCAATGATTTTATTTGTATCAAATACACCGATACCTTGTCCGTAATCAATATCTGTGTGTACTAACGACATTACTGATTCTACTGGTTTGTTATCTTGATCTACAAATTCGAAATGTAAATCTAAACCTTTTGAAAACGCACTATATACACCAAGCACACCTTTCCAAGATGGATCAGACCACTTAGTTAATACTAAATAACCATCATCAATACTACGTTTACCTAATATTTCATTAATTTGTTTTAAAATAGTAATATCTGCACCTTGGAAGTCAAATTGTGGTACTGAAACAATAACGTCTACTTGGCGACCGTCTGTTGTATCCGCAATGTGAGTAATTTTCACTTTTGTACCTTTAGGATTTGTTTCATCCCCTGACATACCGTGGAATGTTCCACTCCATTTACTACCAGGTGCGTTTTTATAGTCCGCTTGTTTATCGCCTTCTAGTGGGATGAATTGTGAATCTTCATGCACATATACCCCATCTTTAAAGAACGATAAGTTGCTTTCATTATCTGTAAACACATGAATATCTTTGTAATAATCTTGTGAACCACGTGCTTCTTCATTAAACTTACCATAAACACGTACGCCATCTTTTTCGATTAAAAGAGGAAATTTCGCTTTAATTTCGTCTTCTTCAGTTTGAACACGTTTGATTTCAGCTTCATTATGAGCTTTAGCGTCCTCATATTCTTTTAATTTTTGAGCATTTTCTGTAGCTAACGCATCTAAATCTTTCTTGATTTCTTCTGATTTCGTAGTAATCTCTGCTTCAGACCTAGCGACACCTCGTACGTCTTCTAGGTCTGTTACAGATAAACCTAATTTCTTAGCTTTATCTACAGTTTCTTGTAACTTATCACTACCTACAACTTTATGAAGTGATGGAGCATCCATCGCTACTTTAGTTGTGTTTCCACCTTCAGTTTGAGCCATTACAGCTGGTTGACCTGTTGCGACTAACGTTGTTAACGTAGCCATAGCACCAGTTAAAATAATACGTTTTTTTCAAATCTATCAATTCCTTTCTATAAAATGAGGGGGTGAGTTACCCCCCCCCAATAATTAGTGACTATTGATTTTCTTTTTTCTTCTTACTGAATACTAACGCTCCAGCAGTTCCTACTAATGTAAGACCAAGAACTACAATTCCTGAACCAAGAACT
>ERZ773051.1191-NODE-1191-length-14964-cov-4.374069_pt1 | contig 14964 bp, 14 predicted proteins | sample MGYA00580631_ERZ773051 | MGnify/ENA primary metagenome ERZ773051 (study PRJEB29015, sample SAMEA2738137) | human oral metagenome | biome: human oral; feature: human-associated habitat; material: saliva | place: China | collected 2204 ...
CCAGAGTTCATCTTTCCTTCCATGCCAAAGAAGCCAGTTTCCATATAAACCTGAACTTCTTCTGGAAGTAAAGCCCCAGCTCTAGCACGGAGGTTATTGTTTTCCCAGAAGGGAGCGATGCTCCGGATTTGTTCTTTGGTTTCCTCTGTAATATAGAAAACATCACCGTCGCGCTTTTCAAAAAGATCTAATTCATTGAGTACAAATTCTAAAGTATACTCTGGGAAAATAGGTGCATCTTTATTAGATGAAGCCTGATTTCCAACAATCATGGTCTCATCTTCAATATAAAGCGTCATATTTTCCAAAATTTCCTTAAGCATATAAGCACGCTTCAGAACATTTGGCTTTTCTTTATGCTCTTGATAAGCTCTTGTTGCAAGAACAGCACGTTCAGCATCAATATAAGGTTTCTTGTCCAGCACATCTTCCCGATACTTGTTCATTCGGTCCGTTAAACTACCAAAATAATTCGTTTGTATCGTCGTTTTTTCTATTTCTTTTACATTAGTCATCACAGCACAACCTTTCTTATGAAATTATTTTTATTTCTTTCGTAACTATTGTAGCACGCAAGATGCAAAAATTCAATCATTTATAATCAATTATCAAATTAAAGATTTTTTGCACATTTGTGCTCAATCAACGTTAAAATAATTTCTTTACAGTGATACAATGTAGTTTATCCTTCCGCTTTCAGTTCATTACTGTAAGCAAGATTGTCTTGGAATTTAAAGAATGGGAAATAGATGAGAGTGGACATAGCTAAAATGACAACTTGGATGAGAGCACCCTGCCATCCTGCTACTAAGAAACCAGAAATAATAGCTGGTGTACTCCATGGCAAGGTCACCCCTGAAAATGGCTGCATAAAGCCAATTGCTATAGAGCCATAAACAATTACAGCCGCTAAAACAGGTACAAGAATAAAAGGCAAGAACATGACGGGATTCATAACAATTGGAAACCCAAACACAACTGGTTCATTGACATTAAAGATTGCTGGAAAAGCAGCAACCTTTCCTAGTGCTTTGTATTGTTTAGACTTAGCTGCAAAGAGCATGGCTACCACCAAACCAAAAGTAATACCAGAACCAGACAAAATAAGGAAACTATCCAAGAATTGCTGAGTGACAATGTGAGCACCTTTTCCAACAGATAACTTTCCAGCAGCAAGCAAGGCTTTATTAGCATCCAGATTTGAAAGTAAGAGAGCGGTCACTACACCATTGACAACAGATTGTCCGTGTACACCAAACCACCATAGGAAAGAGATGAAAAAGGCAATACCGATTGCACCGTAAAGGGAACCAGTCAATCCTTGTAGCGGTACTTGAATCACACCGTAAATCATTTCGATAAAAGTACCACCCTTTGTCAGCATTTTAGCAAGAATATAGACTACCATGGAAAGGAAGAATATCACAAAAGCTGGAATCATAGCCTCAAATTGCTTGGCGATCGCTTGAGGAACTTGCTCTGGCATCTTAATAACAATATGTTTTTGAATAAACATGGTATAGATACTACCGACAACCAAACCAATAATAATGGCTCCAATAATCCCCTGACCGCCAAACCAAATCTTGGCAATTGCGTCTGTAATTTCTTCACCTTTTTCTGGAATATAAGAAGATTTTAAAAGAATGAAGAAAGAAGACACAGATAACACACCTGCCGGCAGAGGCTCTACACCACTATTTTTAGCATAAGAATATCCTATGGAGAAACAGGAAATCAAACCCATAATCGCAAAAGTTCCTGAGTAAACCTGCATAAATGGCTCAGTCCAATTTTTCCCGAAAATGCCTGCAATCGCCTGATTGAGGCCTTCAAATGGTAACTGTCCTACAATCAGAAAGATACTTCCAACAACTGTCAAGGGCAGAATTGCCAACATACCATCCTTTAAGGCAATAATACCGCGCATATTGACAAATTTCATAATCGGCGCAATAATTTTTTGAGTATCTATTTTAGCCATAACTAAGCTCCTTGTTTTTGTTCCAAAAGCCCCAAAGCGAGATTCAATACTTTTTTACCATCTAGCATGCCATAGTCCGCCATTGGAATGACCGCAATTGGAATATGGTTCTCTTCGCAAATGGCAGCTGACTTATCCAAAGTATAAGCTACTTGTGGTCCTAACAAAGCAACATCCAAGTTTGGTGCATAATCTGCTAACTTGGCCTGAGAATAAGCATCAATCTCAACCTCTAAACCAGCTTCTTTCGCAGCTATTTTCATATTATTGACCAACATTCCTGTTGAAAAACCTGCTGCACAAAACAACCCAATTTTAATCATATCTTCATCCTCCTGATGATTTATTTTTTCACTTGTAATTCTTTTCTCAAGTCAATGATTTCCTTGATAAGATTAATTTCTGTAATACTGGTCATCAAATGATCCTGAGAGTGGACAAACAAAGCTGTGATTTCTGTCTTTGTTCCCCCCGCTTCCTGTGCCAAAAACTCCGTTTGAAGATTATGAGCTTCTAATAATGCCTGATCTGCCAATTCTAGATACTCATCACATTTTTCAAATTCACCATTTTTTGCTAATGATAAAGCTTGGTAAATATGCTGTTTGGCATCCCCAGCATGCAAGATTAACCCCATAATGATTTGATCAGCTACAATCACTTCCATATTTAACGTTACTCCTATTTTTATTTACAAAATATATCTTTCTTTTATTTGAAAGCGTTTTATTTTTGTTTGTAACTCAAATTTATCATCTTTCTCTTATTCCGTCAATATATCACTGAACAAATTCTCTTTTTTTATATTTATCGCACATTTGTGCTTATAGAGTAAAATAAAAAGGGTCAGAATCATTATTCTTGACCTTTTGAAAATGAAATAATGAGGAAAAGGAGAATTGTTATAAACTACTAATTAATTAACTGCACTATTATCCAATTCCAACACTTTTAAAATAGTTGCTTCATCTGTAACTAAATGGTTGACATACCCAGCACGTAAAACCGCCAAAATAGCGGCAGCTTTTTGACGACCATAGGCAAAAGCCAGACTGTGAGGAACTGTTTTTAAATAATCTAAAGAAATAGCAACTGTTCGATTTTGCAACTGTTCATCAACCAACTCACCATTTTCATCAAAAAAGCGGCAACAAATTTCTCCGACAGCTCCTTCATTTTCCACTGTACGAAAATCTTCAGCCGTCAGCATATCCAACCACTGCCGATTCTTTTCATCCACTTGTCCGCCAATACCAACAACAACCACATCTAGTTCTTGCCAACTTCTTTTTAAGTCCTCAAAATATTTAGAAGATAAAATTCCTTTTGCTAAGATCTCGTCTTCCTGTATAATCGTCGCATTCATAAAGCGACAATCCCCATGGTATTTATTAGCCATACTGTAAATGAGGGTATTAACATGATAACGAGCATGAATATGGCTAGGTCCGCCAGCCAATGGAAAAAAATGCACATTATTCAAGTGGCGACTGCCCGAGTGTTCTACCAAGAGACTAAGACTCTTTCCCCATGAAAATCCAACTTTAGCATTGTCATCAATCATCCCCCGAAGCATTCCTGCCGCTGATTGAGCTAACCGCTGCTCCAAATCAGAAGGTGAATCATCTACTTGATTTGCTACGATTTCAAGTCCTTTTAACCCATACTTCTCTTTCACTACATTTTCTAAATGAAACAAACGCGTATCAAAGGCTTCAATCTCGATTTTGACAATGCCTTCCTTTTTAGCTTCAGCCAGCATACGACTCACAGTTGTCCGATAAATCCCTGTCTCTGCTGCAATTTCTGCCTGACTTTTCTCCTCTACATAATAAAGATAAGCAATCTTAGCTAATAGCCTTTTTCTTTCACTTTTCATCTTATCTCCCTCTACTTATCAGACTAGAGTCAATTTGATATTGGCTGCTTTTAGGCGTTGAACCGCGGCTGTCGGAATAGCTTGATCGGTTACCACCTGCGAAACCTGTTTCAAACCAAAGCGCTTGACAGTCCCTCTTTTGTCAAATTTACTCGAATCTGTTAACACAATCATTTTGTCAGATGCTTCCGACATATATTGCACCACTTCGCTACGCATTAAATCCTTACCTGTAAAACCAAGCTCTTCATCATAGCCATCAGTCCCTACAAAAGCATGTTCTACATGGAAAAATTGAATCATTTCCTTAAGCAAAGGACCGACCGTAACTTGCGAATCGTTCTGAAATTCACCGCCTAGCAAGATAATCTTGCAAGAATCTACTTTTCTCACATAGTCTGCGATAAAATAAGAATTTGTAATAATTTTCACGTTCTTCTTAGTACGACAGATTTCTTCAGCTAACAGAGCACAAGTTGAACCAGATTCAATGATAATCGTTTCATTGTCTGCAACAATTTTTGCCGCTTCTTGTGCTATCTTTCGCTTGGTATCATAATGAAAAGAAAGCCGGACATTCAGGTCATCACCACTATTTAAGACCGCATAACCGTGCTCCCGATGAAGCAAGCCTTTCATTTCCAGCTTATCCAAATCTTTCCGAATCGTTACTTTAGAGACTTTTAATTTATCAGATAAAGTATTAACATCAATTTTTTCAAACTCTGAAACGAGCTTAACGATTTCATCTAAACGTTCCATTTTATTCACCTCATTCTTTATTTTAACAGAATTTAAGGAATAAATAAAATAAAAAATAGTTTCATTCGTAATTGTTTTTCTTTCGTTTGTTTGATATAATAAAAGAAAATAAGCAAGAAAAGAGTGTACATCATGAGTGCAGAAAAAGGAATCATTTTTAATATTCAACATTTTAGTATTCACGACGGACCAGGAATTCGGACAACTGTTTTTCTAAAAGGCTGTCCCTTACGCTGTCCTTGGTGTGCCAATCCAGAATCTCAGAAATTTAAACCTGAGCCCATGTTAGACGCTTCTAGCAAAAAGACTATCACCATGGGAGAGGAAAAAAGCGTTGAAGAGATTATCAAAGAAGTTCTCAAAGATAGAGAATTTTATGAAGAATCAGGTGGGGGCCTGACCTTGTCTGGTGGAGAAATCTTTGCCCAGTTTGAATTTGCCAAAGCAATCCTTAAAGCTGCCAAAGAAAAAGGTATACATACAGCAATTGAAACGACAGCCTTTGTAGATCATAACAAATTCGTTGATTTGCTCCAGTATGTAGATTTTATCTATACTGACTTAAAACATTACAACACCATCAATCACCGCAAAGTCACAGGGGTCAAAAATGAACTAATTATCAAAAATATTCATTATGCTTTTTCGCAACAAAAAACCATTGTCCTGCGTATTCCTGTTATCCCTAGCTTTAATGACTCTCTAGAAGATGCCGAACAATTTGCTATTTTATTTAAAAAATTATCTATTGACCAAGTACAACTCTTACCTTTTCATCAATTCGGTGAAAATAAATATAAATTACTAAAACGTTCTTATGAAATGGAAAATGTGCAAGCTCTACATCCGGAAGACCTCTATGATTATCAGCAAGTTTTTCTTGATTATGAAATCAACTGTTATTTTTAGCTCCTCTTTTTCTCCAAAAAACAATCCATTTCTTACGAAATGGATTATTTTTTTATCTTTTCTTGGGCAGATGCAACGACATCTGCAAGGCTGGTTTTACTCAGTTCTTTTTCCATTGCTGCTTGAATTTCTGCTAATTTATCATCTAAAACGAAATGAATATTTCTGCCAATGGGACAAGACGGATTGGGATGCTCATGAAAGCTAAAGAGTTGTCCCGATTTTCCCAGACTTTCTACTGCTTGATAGACATCCAAAAGGGTAATATCCTTTAAATCTTTCCTAATGATAGCTCCTCCCCTCCCACGCGCTACAGAAATCAAATCCGCACTTTTCAATTGCGATAAGATTTTGCGAATAATGACAGGATTTACTCCAACGCTATCAGCTAAAAAATCACTAGTTACCTTATGTTCTTGACATTCTAGTGCTATAACAGTCAGCATGTGCGTGGCAATGGTGAAACGACTCGAAATTTGCATGTAAAACTCCTTTCATTTGCTGATTCTATTATTAGTATACTTTATTTATGTTGTAACTTCAAGTGTTACTTCTCAAAAAACTCCTTGAGATGTGCAACATAATCTTCTCGCTCACTAATTGCTCGAAGTAAATCATGATTATGCGTATGATGAATTCCATTGACCAGACTTTCGTAATATACTTCATAATAAGGCAACTTCAATGTTCTAGCCATTTCCAATTCTTTATTTACATCATAAGCCACTCGTCGAAAATCGACATCTGCTAATCCCTGTTCATCAATTTTTAAAATAGCATACTGAGCTCGCAGATCCTTTCGCAAACAAGCATCTAGAAAGAACGGCTGACCGATAGATCCTGGATTGATAATCATCTGCCCACCCGTCGCATAACGAAGAAATTGCTGATGGATATGCCCATAAATGGCAATGGCACAATTGTTACCTTCAAACAGGCGATCAAAATTCTCTTGTTGACCAATATGAATCAACTCTCGTCCCCAATTTTTATCTGGCAAATGATGAGTCACAGCAATTTCTAAATCGCCAACTTTTGTCAAAAGCTGCAAAGGCAACTCATGCAATCGGTCTAGTTCTTCAGGTGTGACTTCTTCCAAAAGATACTGGCACATACAAACCATATATAAATGACTAGGGCGACTGATATCTAATTTCCCATGAAGAGCATTCCAAATGCTATCTTCCCAATTTCCCCGCACTTGAAGACTAATCGGTAAAGTAGCCATTAAGTCAAGAATCTTCCTTCGACCCGTTCCCGGTGCCAATAAATCTCCCAAAAACCAGTAATCGGTCACCTGTTCCTTTTTGGCATCTGCTAACACAGCTTCTAAAGCTGTCGTATTCCCGTGAATATCTGATAATAAAGCAATTTTTCGTTTCATTGTATCGTTTCGTCTGTCCTTTATAAAAATATTATAACAAACCAAGAAAAAACTTCCACTCCCAAGTTTGAGTGAAAGTTTTACTGCCTTATCAATCTACCGACTTTAATGCTTCTAACATATCAATACGTCTCAATATTGCATTGACCATAAATCCTAAGACAATCAAAATCATGATGATAGAAAAGACTGGTACAAGATATACAAATACCGATACTGTCGGGTTGAGCAGAAAGGCATCCGGAGCAATTGTCTCTAAAAGAGAACGATGTAAAATATTTCCTAAAAACAAGCCTACGATAATACCAATAACAGACAAAAGAATGGTTTCTCGATAAATGTAAAGCGTGACTTCTTTATTATGAAATCCCAATACTTTAATCGTTGATAATTCTCGAATCCGCTCCGCAACATTGATGTTCATCAAGTTATAAAGAATCACAATGGCTAGTAAAATAGAGGCAACAGTTAAAATCTGCATTACAAAGCCAAGAGATTTGACAATGACATCAATTTGTTCCAAAATCCCCGTATTTTGTACGACTGCTCGCACGCCTGTTAATTTCATGAAAGCTGCTGCGGTATCTTGTACATTTTTACTAGAGGAATCTTTTAATTTTATCAGATAAGCATTTTCTTGGAACTTGCGAGCAAATACCGTTTGATAATAGTCCTGATTCATAAAGATAAAATGCCCTGCGTACATTTCAGTGATACCAGAAACTTTGATTTTATAGCGTTTTCCTTCATCGGATATCACCTCAAAAGTATCTCCAACAGAAACATGCATAATGGTTGCTAATTTCTGAGAAATGACCGCTCCATGCGAAGACAAGTTCAAGCTCGCTTTGCTTTGACTATCATATAACTCTATGAAATGATGAAAATCCTTGCCTGTTGTCACAAATAACGCGAGAGACTGTTCATCTTTAGCACCCTTGATTTTTTTGGTAAATGTTTCTTGATAAATACCGCGTTTTTTAGCTATTTTTTTATCTGCTAATAAATGATTGATTGCTGCTTGCTCGTCTGATTTGAGATGCTGTTTTTGCGAAATGACCGCATCGTATTTGATAATTTCTCCATACTGCCGATTTCCCATACCTTCCATGGAAGAAGACATCCCCAAACCGGCAAATAAGAGGGCGACGGAGCCTGCCACACCAAAAATGGTCATCAGCATTCTTTGCTTGTAACGAAAGATATTTCGAGCCGTCACTTTTTGCGTAAAGCTAAGCCGATGCCAGACGAAGTCAATCCGCTCTAGCAAGATCTTAGAGCCTTTATTAGGTGCCTTGGGTAACAATAATTGAGACGGCTTTTCTTTCAATTCTTTATGTGCAATATAGAGGGCTGGTGCGACGCCACACAAGACCGAGCATAAAAGAGCAATGAGACTAATTTCCCAATAAAAGTCTAATCGCAAAGCTGGATAAGTTGATGTCTTAAAAATAGTTTTCCCTAAAATATAAGGCAAGAAATAAGTCCCCGCTAAAATTCCAATTACTGAACCGATTAAACTTGAAACCAAGCCATAAACGGCAAATTTTTTAACGACATCTTGGTTCCGATAACCTAAGGCTTTTAAAACGCCAGCATTTGTGCGTTCTTCGCTGACAAAACGTGTCATCGTTGTGACTGTTACAAGGGCCGCTACCAGATACAGTACAATCGGGAAAGCATTCCCTACAGCTGAGATGCCAAAAGCACGATTGCCAGTTGTTGTGTACTCGTCCGCTCCTGGAAATGTCCGACGTGTATACACGCGGTAGGTTGGCACAGACAAGCCAGCTACTTCATCTTTTGCCTTTTGAATGTCCGCTTGACCATTTTTTATTTTTGTTCCAGCATCTTTCTTTTGCTTCGCATATTCAGTTTTTTTATCGTTCAATGTTGCCTGAGCTTGGTCCAATTGCGCCTGACCGTCTGCGATTTGTTGTTTTGCTTGCGCCAATTGGGCTTGACCTGCTTGGTACTCGGCTTGTTTATTTCTTAAGGTTGCCTGACCACTTTGATATTGAGCTAAGCCTGCGTCATATTCAGCTTGTTTCGCACGCAATGTCACGACAGCAGATTGGTATTGGGCAAGTCCCGTTTGATAAACCGTTTCTTGGCTTTGGTACTGTGACAATCCAGCTTGAAATTCAGCCTGCTTTTTCTCTAATTTTGCACAAGCAAGATTTAATTTCGCTTCTTCTTGTGCTAGTTGAGTTTGTGCTGCCACAATTTCAGGCACTGTTGCTGGATCAATTCCTTGTGCTTGAAGCGCGGTCATTTTTTTCTGCAAATCCGCTTTAGCTGCTGCTAATTGAACTTGACCTTTTTCCAATTCCGCCTGCGCTATGGCTAATGTAGCTTGACCATTTGTTAGATTTTCTTTTGCAGCAGACAACTGACTAGCTGCCTGATCTAATTGGGCTTTCATTTGGTTCAATTGTGCCCAACCTGAAGAAAGTTGAGCAGCGGCTGTGTCCAATTTTGCTTTCGAGCTTGCTAAAGTTTGTTCAGCCTGTGCAATTTGAGCTGCGCCTTGCGCCAGCAAGCTTTCTTTTTCAGCTAGTTGACCTTGAGCAAGATCTAAATCTGCTCTTTTTTGATCAATTTGGTCCTGCGCAGTCCTTAGTTGCCGTTGGGCGTCTGCCAATGCTTGTTGAGAAGTTTGAATGTTTGCTTCGCCGTCCGCAATTTTTGTCTGTGCTTGGGCTTTTATCTCTGATAAACGTTTTTTTCCATTATCAGCTAGTAGCTTTTCTAACTCATCTTCATGCTGTTTTACCTTTTTTCGATAGGAATCCCCAAAGGAGTTGAGTGTTTTTAAATTGTTATATCTCAAACGAGCGACCGTATAGACTGAACTTTGAAACGTTTTGGGCGTCACAACTGCATAAGCAGACAAGGTACCACTCCCTGAGTTAGAACTGCCAAGAGAAATAGTTGAAGCCAATTCACTTGAATTGACAAATCCTGTCACTGTAAAGGTATGTCGTTTCAAAGCATACTCATTGGTCCCTTCCTCGTTTAAAGTAATGCTATCACCAATCTTATATTTCCTTTGACAAAAACTAGCCAAAGCCACTTGATTTTCCTTGCTTGGAAAATGACCTGAGATAAGCTTGAACTTAGAAATATTAGTTGTCTGAGAAAAAACTCGAACAGAAGTTGAACTATCTCCAATCACCGTATCTGTAAAATAACCATATTCTACCTGTGCATTTGGAACTGCATTCAGTTCTTTTTGGTCAGCTTTGCTGATACCATAGTCTGACATCACTGCCACATCCATCATTTTCATCTGCGAAAGATAACGATTGGCTGAATTTTCAATGTCTGGACTGGCTGCTTTCAGTCCTACTAGCGCAAAAGAACCTAACATCATCAAAAACATAATGGACAGAAAGCGTCCTTTGGACTGACGAAAAGAGAGCCAGATGTCCTTATTTAGAATGGATTTTTTCATATCACCACTCCTCACTAATACTCTAGACTTGCAATATCTTGAGGATGTTCATTCAAAGTGACGGACTGTATCCGTGCGTCATGCATATGAATCACACGGTCTGCAATCGGAGCTAAGGCACTATTATGGGTCACAATAATCACTGTCGCACCTTGTTTACGTGACATATCTTGAAGGATTTGCAACACATGCTTACCTGTTTTATAATCCAGCGCGCCTGTTGGTTCATCACAAAGCAAAATTTTAGGATTTTTTGCCACGGCACGCGCAATGGAAACACGTTGCTGCTCGCCACCAGATAATTGAGTAGGAAAATTATTGAGACGATTTTCCAAGCCAACTGCTGCTAGCGCTTCTGCTGCATCCTGTGCATCTTGAACAATTTCTGAAGCCAGCTCAACATTCTCTAGCGCCGTCAGATTAGGAACTAAATTATAAAATTGAAAGACAAAGCCAACATCATTTCTCCGATAGTCTGTCAGTTGATGAGCGTTGTAATACGCTATATTTTGCCCATCAATCAGGACATCTCCCTCGTCATTGCTATCCATTCCACCAAGAATATTCAAAATCGTTGATTTTCCAGCGCCTGAAGCTCCAAGAATGATGACTAGCTCACCTTTTTCAATCTCAAAAGAGATGTCATTGTTAGCAATGATTTCTGTGTCTCCCATTTGATATCGTTTGTAACTATGCTTCATTTCAATATAAGCCATCGCCTTTTCCTCTTTCAGTTTCCATGTCCAATTAAATAAACAAGCTGTTGATTTGTTCCTATCTTTATTATAAAATAGACTTAACGTAAAGGCAATCATCAATCATCAACAGAGTGTTCATTTAAGGAGTATTATGGTACAAAATCGACAAACAGCAACCAAGCAGCATATCAGAGAAGCCCTCATTCAGCTCTTGTTAGAAGAAAAATTTGAAACAATTTCCGTTAGTAAACTCTGCCAGCGGGCAGGTATCAATCGTGGAACTTTTTATCTTCACTATCTTGATAAATACGATCTGATCGAAACGCTAAAAGAAGAAATCATCGCTCAATTGCGCAAAAATTTTGAAGAAACGACAAACACGCGCGACCTACTCATTGCCAATCTAAGCTATCTCCAACAAAACCATGACCTGATTTATGCCGTTTCTCAAAGTCATTACCTCAATTTCCGTGAAACAATCCGTGAATTTATGCTTAGTATTTTAACGAACGATCAGCACAAAGTTCAAACCGAACACTTTTTAAAAGAAAATTTCACTATTTCTGAAAAATATGCGCTTGAAGTTTTTCTATCTAGTGTAGAGGGCATTATCTCACTTTGGATTTCAAGTGGCACTAAAGAAACACCTGAAGAAATGACGAATACGATTTTACAAACCTTTGATTACGATGCTTGGCGATTGTAAACTAAAAAACTCTATTTCTATAAAAGGGATTTCCTCAATTAGAAATAGAGTTTTTGATATACATTTTTTCTAAAGCTCAGAAATTGAAAGGTTGTAAAATGAGACGACAGCATACAGACTATGATGTTCTATTGCATATCTTTATAACCAGTCATGTCATCATTGCAACCTATCATCTACTTTTTAGCTTAGTTGTCCTTATCATCTATGCGTGATTTTCTAGCAATATCTGCCAAAATATGATTTACAAATTCTGCAACTGTTTCTGTATGCGTTTGTTTGCTGCCATAACGACGGACATTCACCGTACCATCTGCTTGTTCCTTGTCCCCTACAATCAATTGATAAGGAACTTTATGAGTTTGACTTTGACGAATCTTGTATTGCATTTTTTCATTGCGTTCATCAACGTCCACACGAACACCATGATTGCGTAGTTCTTTCGCTACTTTCCAAGCGTAATCAGCATGCGCTTCATTAGAAATTGGAATGACCGTCACTTGATGAGGTGCCAGCCAAGTTGGGAACGCACCTTTGTAAGTTTCAATCAAGTAAGCAATAAAGCGTTCCATCGTAGACACAATACCACGGTGAATCATGACTGGACGATGCTCTTCACCGTCTGCTCCGATATAATGAAGATCAAAACGTTCTGGTAGCAAGAAGTCCAATTGAATAGTGGAAAGAGTTTCTTCATTTCCAAGAGCTGTTTTTACTTGAACATCCAACTTAGGACCGTAGAAAGCAGCTTCGCCTTCTGCCTCAAAATAGTCCAAACCTAAATCATCCATTGCTCCTTTTAGCATGCGTTGAGCATTTTCCCACATTTCATCATTATCAAAATATTTATGTTTGTCATTCGGATCACGATAAGACAGACGGAAACGATAGTCTGTAATATTGAAGTCTTTGTAAACGTCAATCATCAAATCCAGCACATGTTTAAATTCTTCTTGAATTTGCTCTGGCATGACAAATAAGTGAGAATCGTTTAGGGTCATTTCACGAACACGTTGGAGTCCTGAAAGTGCACCTGATTTTTCAAAGCGATGCATCATACCAAGTTCCGCAATACGAATAGGTAACTCACGATAAGAATGAACATGGTTTTTATAAACCTCAATATGATGTGGGCAATTCATCGGACGAAGAACAAATTGTTCACCATCTCCCATATCCATCGGTGGAAACATATCTTCTTGGTAATGTTCCCAGTGACCAGAAGTCTTGTATAATTCTACACTTGCAAGCGGTGGAGTATAAACATGTTGGTAACCATCATTAACCTCACGGTCTGTAATATAGCGTTCTACGATACGACGAATAGTCGCACCATCTGGAAGCCAAAATGGAAGACCTTGCCCAACCTCAGGAGAAATCATGAAAAGATCAAGCTCTTTACCGAGCTTACGGTGATCACGTTCCTTGGCTTCTTCACGCATTTGAAGATAGTTTTTTAGGTCTTTCTTATCAAACCAAGCTGTTCCATAAATCCGTTGCATCATAGCATTGTCACTGTTCCCACGCCAGTAAGCACCTGCTACATTGAGCAAATGGAAAATTTGAATACGCCCAGTTGACGGTACGTGAGGTCCACGGCAGAGATCCACATATTCACCCTGACGGTAGATGGTCAAACCGCCTTCGTCTTCTGAGTGTTCTTCAATCAATTCCAACTTGTAAGGGTCGTTCTTGAAGATTTCACGAGCCTCGTCTTTAGTAACTTCTTCACGGATTGATGGGAAGTTTTCTTTGACGATTTTTTGCATTTCTTCTTCGATACGAGGAAGGTCTTCATTTGAGATTTGGCCAGCTGTATTGTCAGTATCGTAGTAGAAACCATCTTCGATAGCTGGACCAACTCCTAAGTGAATGTCTGGGAAAAGGCGACGAGCTGCTTGGGCAAACAAGTGAGCAGCTGAGTGACGCAAGATTGGAAGGGCATCTTCGTGATCAGATGTCACGATTTCGATGCTTCCGTCTTCAGTGATAGCACGAGTTGTATCGATGAGTTTGCCGTTGAATTTACCAGCCAAGGCTTTTTTAGCTAGGGAATTACTGATAGATTGGGCAATTTCAAAAGTTGTAACGCCAGATTCGAATTCACGAACAGCGCCATCTGGGAAAGTAATCTTAATCATGGTTTTCTCCTTTATTTTTTATCAAGACCTAGTAAGGTTTCTTTTTCCCTTAAAAAGGTCTCCATTTCTTCTTGAATGTTGATGTTGAAACGTTGGGATAGTTCAAGCAACCACCAGATATTTTCTGCCAGTTTCGAACCCAACTCATAGGGCGTTTCATCATAGTAACGACCTTGTTGGGTCATGGCAAGCCGAGCTACGTTGCCAATATCATTGATCAAGGCTAATAAATCTTCCTCAACTGTCCACTCAGAACTATGATGCTCTCGCTCCAGTTCATGATAGGCCTCACGGATAGCTCGGCTGCGATCTAATAGTTTATCTGGTAGCATATTTTCTCCTTACATGTCTTTTGTATTTGCACGGGGTAATTTTAAGAGCCGAGCAACTTCTTCCGCAGTCTGATTCTCTGATTGACTGCCATTTGTCATGAGGCTAGGATAGCCTAATCTCACCGCTTCCTTACGCACCATTTGAGCAAAAAGAATGTCTCGTTGCATCCAGTTTTCAAAAGCTTGCTCAGGGTTGGTTGTACCCTCTAAGACATAAGGAACCCATTCTCTCTGTTTATAGTGCTTTTTTTGAAAATCGGCTGTTGGAGTCAAGCACAGATAGGAAGACGCTGGGCATTCAAGCTTCTTTACCAAGTGAGGCAAAAGTCCTGCTCCCTCCACCAAGAGAGGTCTGTTTTGATTTTTTATCAAGTAAGATTTTACATAAGGAAAAATCTCTTCATAAAAGCGCCATTCTTCATCTGCCATCTCTTCTGGATTTCTCATCCAGATTTGTTCTGGACTTCTGTCCTGTCTCAGAAGGCAAATTGGCTGTGAGTCTGCACCTGCTTGACTCATCATCTCATCTACCAAATCATCCAGTTTGATATGAAGCAGCTGATACTGTCTAGCAAGAAGTGAAGCAACTGTTGACTTCCCACTACAAGGCGATCCGCCAATCATATAAAGCATCATTCTTCCTCCTTCTGACAAAATAAAAACGACATCCTAAAAGGACGTCGCAACGTGGTTCCACCTTCATTTATGTTCC
>ERZ773051.1192-NODE-1192-length-14962-cov-6.419602_pt1 | contig 14962 bp, 14 predicted proteins | sample MGYA00580631_ERZ773051 | MGnify/ENA primary metagenome ERZ773051 (study PRJEB29015, sample SAMEA2738137) | human oral metagenome | biome: human oral; feature: human-associated habitat; material: saliva | place: China | collected 2204 ...
TGAAACGTACAGGCCCGAGTTACCTGCAGAGCGCACTGCGGAGAGGATCACGGCGTTCATAATGGCTGCCGCGAAGGCGATGCCCGCACGCTCGAAGATGAGGGTGAACGGGGAGATGTTGATGTTGCCGTCCGCTGCGGTGAGCAGGTTCGGGTCGGAGTAAGGAATCAGGAAGCCGATGACGACCATCGCACCGATGTAGAAGAGCATGATGCGCCAGAACACGCTGGTCAGTGCGCGGGGCACGTCGCGGCGGGGGTTCTCAGATTCGCCGGCAGCCACACCAATCATTTCGGTGCCCTGGAAGGAGAAGCCTGCCACCATGAAGATGGCGAGTACGGCGGGTGCGCCGCCGACGAAGGGTGCCTCACCGACGGTCCAGTTGGAGACTCCCGGGGAGCTACCACCCAGGATGCCGAAGATCATGGCGATACCCGCGATGAGGAAGACGACCACGGTGACGACCTTGATGGTTGCGAGCCAGAATTCGCTTTCGCCGTAGGAGCGTGCCGAGAGGGCGTTGATGCCGGTCAGTAGCACGAGGAATCCTGCCGCCCACACCCAGGATGGGATGTCCGGGAACCAGTACCTCATCACCTCACCGACCGCGACGAGCTCGGCGGCCACGGTAATCGCCCAGTTGAACCAGTAGTTCCAGCCCATGGCGAAGCCAAAGGACGGGGACACGTAGCGCGCGGCGTAGGTCTGGAAGGCTCCGGGCACGGGCAGGTGCGCGGCCATCTCGCCGAGGGACTGCATAAGGAAGAGCACCATGACGCCGATGAGGGCGTAGGCGAGGATTGCGCCGCCGGGGCCCGCGGTGGAGATGGTCTTACCGGAGGCGACGAAGAGGCCGGTGCCGATTGCGCCGCCGATTGCAATCATCTGCATGTGGCGGGCGGAGAGGCCTCGCTTCAGTTCACCCTCTGCGGGGGTGGCTTCCGATGCAGCGCCGGAAGTCTCTGTAGGCTGTGCCATGTCAGGTCTTCTTTCTGAGGCTATTGCTTCGTGCGTTTGCTAGGGGATGATGTGCTGTCCAGTCTATCCCTGCCGTCGATGCGGCTACCGAAGGTTTGTGCCTGGGTCAAGAAATTCTTTAATCTTAAGGATTTCTTACGTACCGTAAGTTTTCCTAATCTGAGGGTCAATCCTACCCGCTTTCCAGGCTCTTTTCCACCCAAAACCACAAAAACACAGAAAAACCCTCCCGTGCCGCCTCATTACAAGCGGCACGGGAGGGCCCATATCAGGCGAGTTCGCCCAAGCTTTTAGCTCACCCGGCTTTAGTCCGCCAGGTTGTGGAAAGAAACCTTCGTGGGGTGCTCCACGGTGCGGGAAACGGTGCAGTCCTTCTGCTCGCTGAGCTGAATCAGGCGGTCCACCATCTTCTGGGCCTTGGCCCCTTGCTCGTCCTCGGGGAAGCGCACGTCAAAGTCCACCTCAACGTCGTCGAGGCGCACCGCGCCGTCTTCGTTCTGCTTCAGCGCCGAGGCGAGCACCTCGAACACCTCGGGGGTGGCGCGACGAGAGGTGCCCGCGTCCACGTCCACGGAGGAGCAGCCGGCAATCGCAGCAAGCAGCAGCTCGACGGGAGTCAGCAGGCCCTCACCCACACCAAAATCGAGGGTCGCGCCGTTGGCACCGTAGGCACGGTAGCGCAGGCGGTCGATGCGCTCGATCTTGGTCTGGCGGTAGTTGTCGAGTTCGCGGCGTTCCTGCTGGCGCGAGTACACCTTCTTCTGCTCTTCTGCAGTCTGCACGGCGTTGTTCTGTTCAGCGTTGTTCTGCTCGGTCATTGAGGTTCCTTTCGGGTTGTCTGCACGGTCGCTAGGTTATTCAGCGCCGCGTTGTTTAGCGTCATTCACTATAAGCGTGTTTCTCATATTTTATTCCCGGGCTCTTTTTCTCGTCGGTCATCCGCTTGCTCCTATACACTGGAAAGCCGCGGCGAAGCTTCGAAGTCCCTCACGCACACAGTAGATTTTTTGAAGAGCACAACAACAAGGAACTCTTTTATGGCACAGACCCCCGGCGCTGAGCGTACGAGCACCCAGAATGATTTCCGCTTGGCTGTTGCGGATTCTTCCGTGGTGATGCTCGGTATCGCTGTGCTGGGTTTGGGTCTGGGCATTATCCTCAACGCTCACGGTCTGCCGATCTGGACGGCGCCGCTGCTATCCGCGGTGGTTTTTGCCGGTTCTGTGGAATTCCTCATGGTGGGCATGATCAGCGGTGGCGCGTCGGTTGCCTCGATTGCTTTGACCGTGTTCCTCGTGAATGCTCGCCACCTGGTGTACGGCCTCTCCTTCCCTCTGCACAGGGTAAAGGGCTTCTGGGCCAAGGCCCTGGCGGTTCACACTCTCTGCGATGAGGCCTTCGCGGTCAATTCCGGACCCGACCGTAACGAGCGTTCCGGCGCCCGCATCCTGTGGGTTAACACGCTGATTTACGTCTCCTGGATTCTGAGCGTGGTGCTCGGATACGTACTCGGTGCGAGCTTCTTAAGCGATCTGAAAGGCGTGGATTTCGTGATGGTGGCTATCTTCACGGTTCTCGCCATGGACGGCTACCGCGCTAACCCGGATCGCGTGACGGCGCTCTTCGTTGCGATTTCGGCCGCGATTGCGCTGATTTTTGCGCCTTCGTCGTTCCTGGTGGTGGCGTTGGGTTCGTACGTGGTGTTGCTGTTGGCGCGCTTCCCTGTGGCGAAGCGTCGCGGCACCCTGCCTGCCCACTCGGAGCAGAAGACAAGCGAAGTAACGGGGTCCGCTTCCGAGGATAATGGGGGTTCCGCCGGGGTGTTACGCGGCGGCTCGGAAAACCGTTAATATAAAAAGTGCGAGCCGCCTATTCGACCCGCCTTTCTCTTTCCTGTTTCACGCGGAACCGGCCGCGATTCGCCCTTCCCGGCGCCATCTCGTGAGCCGCCGCCCACAGATTTGAGGTACCACATGCAGATGAAAGACACCGCCAAGGAAACTAGCGACGCAGAACGCTGTGCCGCCCCGGAGTAACACCGCACCGGGAGCGGCATCACCCGAGGTCACGCAGAGATGAGTCTCATGCGGGAGGAACGTCCCTCCGCCTCGTTGTTCGCGGCTTTCATCTATTCACGTACCTATCGCACTACTCCCCCGTTTCCTCGGGCAGACCCGGCTCTCGGCGGTTGCTTTGAAGACTTTAACCGTTCGACCGTGTGTCTTTCGCCTCCGGGTTTTCTGAGTGGTGCAGAAAGAGACAACCCTCATGAACGGCGAAGTTACTGCCGGATATATTTTGACTGCGGTGTTCGTTGCTGCAGGTATTACTTTTATGCTGCGTCTTCTGCCTTTCGGTTTGAAGAAGGCGCTCGCCGGCTCCGAGCTGCTCGATGCACTCAGCCATTGGATTCCGCTCGGCGCAGTCGCGCTACTTGCTATCTATGCGGTGGCGAAGATTGATTACTCCTCGTTCACCACGGCGGCACCGTACCTGGCGGGTCTGGTGGTGACTGTGGGTGTGCACCTGTGGCGTAAGAATATGGTGCTGAGCATGGTGGCGGGTACCGTCACCTGCGTTGTGCTGGCTAACTGGGTTTTCTAGGGGGCGTCATGACTTCATCTCAGGATTCTCAGCGTCACCCGGCGGATGCCTCCGCCCCCATCGTCGAGTCGGTCCACCGCACCGCGCCCGACCGTAGCGTGCAGCAGCAGGCACCCCACCAACGGGCGGAACCCCGCCAGGCAAGCCCGGAGCAGGTGGATCAGGTGATTGCCTCCGCCCTTCCGCTGACCGGCGTCATTCCCGTGGTCGAGGCACCCAAGGACTCTTCGGACTCCCAGCAGCCGCGCGTGAGCGGTTTTGCCGAGGCGATGCGCACCGCCGGCGTGGTCATGGCGGGCCTGTTCTTCGTGGGTATCGGCCTGGGCGTGGTGATTCACAGCTACGGCTTCCCGATGTGGCTGGCGGTCGTCCTGCCGGGCATTGTCTTCGCCGGTTCCGTGGAGTTCGTGCTGCTGGACATGATGTCTCTGCACGCTTCGCTGGTGTCTATTGCGCTCATGACTCTGCTCGTGAATTCGCGTCACCTCATGTACGGCCTTTCCTACCCGATTGAGCGTGTGCGCCATCCTCTCGCGAAGTTCTACAGCGTGTACACGCTCACCGACGAGGCGTACGTCCTCAATAGCGGCCCCGACCGCCACACGCTGCGCGGCTCCCGCATCCTGTGGATTCACGCTGGCATGCAGGTGTCCGTCATCTGCGGTACCCTGCTGGGCTACGTGCTGGGCGTCAGCTTCCTGAGCGAGCTGAAGGGTCTGGGTTTTGTGATGACTGCGCTCTTCGCGATCCTGACCGTGGATGCGTACCGCGAATCGAAGGACCGTCTGACCGCCGTCATCGCGCTGGTGGCCGCGGCCGCGGGCCTGCTGATCGCCCCGCAGTCCATGCTTGTGGTGTCCATGGTCGTCTACCTAAGCCTGCTGGTGGTTCGCTACGCGGTTCAGAAGCGTCGCGGTACCCTGCCGGAGCATATGCTCGTGGCCGACCACGACGGCGGCTCCGAGCAGACGCGCTAGGCGCCCGTGGCTTGCCGGCCCTTCGCGCCCCCACCTAATACATCGTTAAAACGCTCCGCCCACCCGTGATATCGGGTGGGCGGAGCGTAATGCTGTCGCCAGCCGCATGTGTGGGGTGAGACCGTACTCGTGCGGTGTAGCGTTCGTATCTGTTGTGTCGTGCACCGCGCGAGAGAAATAATCGCGCGGCGGTTATCACTATTTTAAAGCACCCCGGGCGCAAACCAGGGGTATGCGCGCCGGGGCGTTGAGAATCAATTGCTCATTCGCGAGGCGAACGAAACGGAAACTACTTGATGGCGGCGAGTGCTGCCTCGTAGTTGGGCTCGTTGGTGGTTTCGGGAACCAGCTCGGTGTAGACGACCTCGCCCTCGGGGTTCACGACGACCACGGAGCGTGCCAGCAGACCAGCCAGGGGGCCGTCCACGAGCTTCACGCCGAAGTCCTCACCGAAGGAGGAGCGGAAAGCAGAGGAGGTCTGAACGTTTTCAATGCCCTCGGCTGCGCAGAAGCGGCCGATTGCGAAGGGCAGGTCGTTGGAGACGCACAGCACGACGGTGTTCTCCAGGCCTGCAGCCTGCTTGTTGAAGGTGCGGACGCTGTTTGCGCAGACACCGGTGTCGACGGAGGGGAAGATGTTCAGCACCAGGTTCTTACCTGCGAAATCTGCGGAGGAAATCTCGGAGAGATCAGCCGCGAGAACCGAGAATTCGGGCAGCTTTGCGCCGACTGCGGGCAGGTCGCCGTTGGTGTGGATTACGAGTTCATTCTGTAGAGTTACTTCAGCCATGCCTTCATTGTCCCCCGGATGCGGCGGGTGTGCAAGGAGATGCGGGCGCAGCGGACAGAGTTTACCTATTGGCTAACTTTCTGCGCTGCAGTATTTCCGCAGGCGGTCATATCGGCTGTGCCTGAGCCGTGCCCCGCCACCTCTACAATGGGCTGGTGAGCATCATGAGGTATGTTTCTTCCCGCCTTGCGCCGCTGGCGCATCCCGTGACGAATTTCAGGGCACTCCGCCGGGACCTGCGCCGTCAACGGATGGAGGGGCGCGCCCTCGTTGATCCACAGAATACGTACCGCCCGAGTGTGCGGGCCGAGCTGCGACGCATGTTCACGCGCCCTTTCCCGGTGGAGACCCAGACCATTGTATGCAATGCGCTGTTGGCGGCAATCTGCTGGTATCTGCTCCCGGAAGCCTGGCGTTCGTGGCTGTTTAGCGAGTTTAGGGGCCCGGCCGGTTTTGCGCTGGTGATGGTCGGCTGGATGGTTGCGGACGTCACCTCAACGAACCTGATGGGCCACGATGAGGAGCATGCGCTGCGTGCGTTGCGCAGTAGCGACCCGCACGCCCTGCGCCTGTTCGTGCGCACGAAGGCTATTGCGATTGGCATCATCACGGGTGTTTCCGGCACGGTGGTGGCTCTGGTTCTGCACGGCCGAGATGGGGATCTGACCCCCACGCTCATGATGTCCCTGTCGTTCTTTGTGGTGCCGGCTATTGTGGTGTCCCTGGGGTCGATTCTGGGAGTGATTTACCCGTATCGCCTGCGGGGTTGGAAGTTCCGTTGGGCCCATCGCAAGAACCTGCGGATGAGCGCCCGCTGGGTTCTGCTCTGTTTCGGGCCGGGTTGGGTGCTGGGCACGGTACTGATGTCGCTGATGTTCCCGTCGATTTTCCTGTCGGATGCGCTCGTTCATCTCTTCGACTCGGGCGTCGATCCGCGCAATAACGCGTTTCGGCCGCTGCTGTTCTCGCTGATTTTGTGGGCGCAGGGCGCTATCAGCCTGTGGGTTTTTCCGCGGATTACGGCGCGTATTGCGACGGCGAGGCGCGCCTGGCTGGTGCACTACCTGACCGACGATAAGGTCTGCTAACAGGTTTTCTGCCGCCTACCGGCAATGGAAAAAGGCTACGGTAATGAACGGCGCTGACGCCCCGCACCACGTCAATGCGTCTTTTTCTCTATACTGGACAAGTTCACTGTTCACATACATCAGCTTGCGATGCGCCGCCGCATCGCGCGAGGAGTCCCCATGCGTTTGACCCGCTCCGCTCTATCCCTGCCCGCCCTGGGCGCGGCCGTGGCCCTGGCCGTCTCGTCCTGCTCGGCAAGCACCGATTCGGCGCTTTCCGGTACCGTTGTGTCTTCGTCTGCCTCGGCGAGCGCATCCGCTTCGGCTTCGCCGAGCTCCTCTTCGAGCGCCGCCTCGGCTATCTTCCCCACGGCTTCGGCGAGCCCTTCCGCTTCTGCCTCCGCCTCTGCGTCTTCGCCCGCCCCGGCTCCGTCGGTGGTGACGATTACGGTGAACCCCGAGCCGAGCGTTACGACCGTTCCCGCGAAGTCTGACTCCTCGGGCGATAAGAAGAGCTCCAGCTGCTCCAACGTGTCGACTTCATCCACGGTCTCTAAGGCTCTGAGCGATATGAAGAATAAGAGCAAGTGGAACCAGTGGACGAACGTTTCCCGCACGTACGAGGGTTTTGATCCCTGCGCCGAGCTGTCCTGGATTGACGCGATTCCGGGCGCCTCCCCAGATGAGTGCTGCATCTCCTCGATGGCCCACCACATCCTGCTCTTCCACTACGGCAAGTTTATTGGTACGGCGACCTACGAGCCCTACTCGTTCTCGCCCTCCATTACCCGTACCGCCGATAATTCGATTAGCGTGACCTACCGCTACATGAAGGACGATGAGAGCCCCGCCAACGCGAGCGGCCGCACGACGGCTACGTTCACGTGGAGCTCTTCGCAAAATAAGGTCGTGATGAGCGGCGAGGTTCCGCCCAGCGGCGAGTAGGTTCACCGCTCCGTCCGTAAATTCTGCGGATACAACGAAGCCCGCCCCTCGAATGTTTCGAGGGGCGGGCTTCTTATGCTTAGGATTATTTACGCCCTGCGGGGCGAGATACCTTACGCTGCCTTCTTCTTGTAGATGAAGAATGCGGCGCCTGCGAGTGCTGCGATGAACAGAATCTTCTTCATGGGGTTACTCCTTTGATTTTTGGTATGGTGCACCCGGTCCGTCCTGATCGGCGTCGGCTCGTGGGGAGCCGCTCGTCGGTCGGTACCGCACGCGGTGCCATGCTTCACATCATACCCTGTTTGACGGGTCTTTTCCTCTTGAGGGGTTGGATTTGGACCTCGCCCGGTTGCGGTGGCTTCTGGGCTTCCCCTTCCGAGGGTAGATATTTTCGGGACTCGCCGTGAAGGTCAGCGGTTTCCTCTTCGTTGGGGAGGATACTGAGGGCATGAGCATTTTTAAGAAGAAAGAGTACAGCGCCGAGCGTTCAGCGACTCGTATGGCCCGCGGTCTTGCTGTGATGGGTGCGCTGCACTTCATTATCCCCAAGCCCTTCGATTCGATTATTCCGAAGTACCTGCCGGGCCCTCCGCATGCGTACACGCACGGTTCCGGTGTGGCTGAGCTGGGCACCGCCGCCCTGCTGTCGAGCGATAAGACCCGCCGTGCCGGTGGTCTGTTGGCCGCGCTGCTGTTCGTTGCGGTGTTTCCCGCGAATATTCAGATGGCTCTGGATGCGCGCAAGCAGTCCGCTCAGCGTAAGGCTATCGCGTATGCGCGCTTGCCCCTGCAGTTGCCGCTGATTTGTAGCGCGCTGAAGATCTGGCGCCGCTCCAAGTAGTACATTTGTGTTTTAGAGGGTGGCAGGTTGCTCTAAGCAACCTGCCACCCTCCATATTCGTGGTCCTAATTATAGAGATAAATCCCCTCGTGAATTATTATCGTTTTGCAGTCTGCGCAGTTGATTTATTTGATTCAATCCATTTCTTGCGCCAATATTTTGACCAAGTTGCGAGTTAGATTTTTTCACACCTTCAACGGATTCTTGGGGCGATTTAATTTCCAACCTATCAGAGATAATTCTATTTGCTTCTAGAACATATCCATTTTTTGCATAATATTCAGCAAGCATTTTTTCCTGCTCCCCAAGTTCATGAACCTCTTTATATATCCTATCCCTCTTTTGTGAAGTATAATTCTTCATAAAAATTGCCAGCCAGTCCTTTTGGCTCAACTCGAAATCCTGAGATACCTCAGAAGGCCTAAACTGAACTTGAATAGCCGCAGACCAGTTAATATACAGAGGTTTTCCTTTGCCATTATAGTCAAGAGGTGGTATTTTCATCATATCTACCATGCGAACATCCTCTACAACAACTCCTGCGTCCTTCTTTCTGTATCCGAGATCAATATAATACAGAGAGAAGTTAGGGTCTATATTTTTTGAAAGGCAGATTTCTGCCACCTTAGCCAGTTTGCGAGCAGACATGATATTTGGAGGCTGAGAATTTTTACCCAAATCATGACTTTTAACATCTATAAGAAAAACTGATGAGCCATCGAACAGGGCGGAATCCGAGAAAAGGACTATATCAGCCGTATCGCTTTGCCGGCCAGGTACAATTTTTTCTGGCCAATGAGATAATGCCTTATTCCCAGGATTCACCAAATAATCAATAGCCTCATTTCCGAAGATAAAATCATCAGATACCTTATCCCGCGTTACGGCTTGCGAGAGGTACTCATTAACCGCTTCATGCTGCTTGAAGGCTAATCCAGGGTAGGTCTTCGACAAAGCATCATAGACCTCTTCTTCAAGAGGAGTTGCTATCCTATGCCCAGATGTTTCCTGATTCAGCTTTAAATTTAAATCAATATATCCTCGATTCTCAAAATAGTCTCGAATAACTTTTTCAACATCCTGCATTTTAAGATCCACTCTTAGCTCTCCTCTGAAATATTAGTATCATAGTGAATGTTGCGATTCTTAACTGATTTAAACAAATTAATAATACGCACAATAATCTCCTCATAGGCTACATTTTCTGATACACTTTCTCGAATTGTATTCGTTACAAGGTCATGGAACGCGATATCTTCATCATCATCCCAGTCGATATACCGGAAAGGTATTGACGACAGGGGCTTTTCTGAAAACTCAGCGATTCCACCCTTCATGAGTCCCTTGTACCGGTACCAAGAAGTAACACGCGGATGAACCAAGTAAGCCAGGATATATTCAATTGATTCCTTCGTCCCCTCCAGAGGAGAGAAAGCTGTTACGTCCTGAGTTGCCACAACACCCGGGGGAACAAGGCAGAACCGTGCAGATTCTTTATTCGTGACACGCTCCTTACATGGAACGAAAATTTTAGGAATCTCCGTATAAAAATACTTTTGAGACCGTTTAAAAGCCCACTCCCAAAACGGAAGAGACCTCTGATATGAGTAACGTTCTATCAGCTTCTCTTTATAAGAAACTAGCTGTTCATATAGAGAGGGGTATTTTGAAGCTACGTCAGATTCCGTAAGGCCCTCCGGAATATCGATATACCTGCTACATCCTTCCATGTAAACATTTTTAATATCTTTACCTTTAACAACAGTGGCCAAAGCTGCTTGTTCAGCTTCGTTCAAGTTATCAACAGGGGCATCCCAACGAAAGGCTTTATCCAATCCAGAAACCATTCCATTAGCAATATGCACATAATTGCCCAATAAAGCCACACGCTGCACCTTCTCATCAAATAGATCATCGGTCTCCGCCGTCATGGTGCATGCGTCTTCAAGTTCGGCTATATCATTCAAAGTTTTCCGGTCAGCAAAAATCCATTGTTCCCCAGCGGTAAATTGAGGAATCATAAATTTCTTAAATTCATCACCATTTAGACTAATTGACTCAGAAACCTTTCGAGGGCCACCATATTCATAAAACTGAATTTCCTGAATCTGGGCATTTTTAACAAACCTAAAAATTATAATTGAGCTTGAAACCCCTTGAAAAACATTACTCTCACCAAAGTTAATAATGTGAGAGAATGTCCCCTGACTCAACATCCAAGACCTAAGATTCTCGGAGTGGAGCGTATGCATCCAAAAGCTTGGAGTAATAAAAATTAATTCACCTCCGTCACGAAGGTTTCGTATAGCATTAGCTATGAATACAGTCAGGTAATCCGACAAAGAGTTAAATAGCTTACCCCACAAGGGATGTTCTTTAATCTCGTTTTTCTGGAATTCTTCAAGGTTCTTCCATCGGATATATGGAGGATTTCCGATAACGGCAGAGTATTCCCCGTCCTTCATCCACGAAACAAACGATTCATGATAGACAGTATGCATCACATTTTGCTTCAGTGAAGAGTCGATTTCAATTCCTTCAATATTCGAATAACCGGCCTCGTGAAGCACATCCAAAAATACCCCTTCTCCGGCGGAAGGTTCAAGTATTTTGCTTTCTCGGGGAGATTCAATTAAATCAACCATAATTCGAGCTATATGGGACGGGGTAAAGTACTGCCCCAAAACATTCTTTGCCATAAAATCCTCCTTCAATAGTTACACATTATACAGCAAATATTTATCTGCTTATGCCGAATTAAAACATCTCTTACTAGGCCACAAAACTTTTAAACCCTATTACCAATAACGACACAATCACAAAATAAGAAAAAATACGAGAAGCTCAAGCTACACCATTATCCGATCTTGTCACGACAAGACCATCCCCTTCTTGTTTCCCTTTTAAGATATGGGGGGGGTGCGCGACACCAGTCCGCTCAGCGTAAGGCTATCGCGTATGCGCGCCTGCCCCTGCAGTTGCCGCTGATTTGTAGCGCACTGAAGATCTGGCGTCACTCCAAGTAGCACCTTCGCCGTAGAACAACGGCACACCGGTGTTTTACACGTAAAATATTGAGGTGCCGTTTACCTTAACATACCCGTTATTAAGCTTTCCGTAACCGGCATTGCCTACACTTAAGGTAAAGCCGACCTGTCGCAGCGGCAGGTGCACGACCCTTGGAGACAACGATGGACGCTCTTATCACTATGGTTATTACCGGTGCAATTATCGGTGTGATTGCGCGCTTCTTCATGCGAGGCCGCCAGAACATTTCGATTCTTTGGACCATTGTCTGCGGCGCTATTGGCGCGGCTATCGGCAACTGGGCAGCGACTCAGTTGGGCGTTGCCGCAACCGACGGTATCGACTGGATGCGTTGGATCCTTTCGGTCTTCGCAGCGATGCTGACCATCTCCCTGTACCTGGGCATGACCGGCAGGAAGTAGCCATTTCACTCAGCCTCACGAGGGCCCGCTGAGCTTTTCTCAGATGAGCTTCTCATGAACCAAGGCGGCACCTCCCCTAGCGTGAGCTAGTGCGGGAGGTGCCGCCTTTTCTGCGCCTTGTGCGAAGCGCTTTACGTCTTCTTTTGATTTATGCCTTCTTCACGACGGAGGACTTCAGGTACATCTGGCCTGCGCCGGGGACCTTCGCCTCAATATCGTGGCCGTTGACGGGGGATTCGAGCAGGCGGATGCCGCGCACCTTGGTGCCAGCCTTGATATCTGCGCCGCCCTTGACCTTCAGGCCCTTGACGATGGTGACGGAGTCGCCGTCGACGAGCTCGTTACCGACGGAGTCGAGAACCTTGGCGCCTGCTTCTTCTTCGGTTTCGTCCGCTGCGGTGCGTTCCCATTCGTGGCCGCACATGGGGCATGCCCAGAGTTCGCCCATTTCGTAGGTGTAGTTTTCGTTGCATTCGGGGCAGGCGGGTGCTTCGATTTCGTTGAGGTTTTCGCTCATGGTTCCTTCTTCTGTCTGTGCGGATGCGCCGCTCCCCTGTTGTGTGTGGCTACGGCGTGTGGGCGCGCGTCAGCGAGGGCGGGGGTGCGACGGTGGAGGGTGCGAGGGTTCTCGCGTTCGTGCTGACTATACCATTTGGCGGGTGCGAACTGCATGTGCGGGGCTGGTTTTTGCCGGTCTTTTGGGGTGGGTTCGGGGCGTGGGTGAAGCCGAAAATAAAATTTGCATGGTTCATGCGTAATATTTTGGTTGGAAGATGATTCTCAGTGGCTGCGGCGTGTAGAGTGCTTAGAGTATTTGTACGTTTTTTGAGTGAAAGGCACGGCTTCATGAAGCTTTCTGCACGTAACCAGTTCGCTGGCAAGGTTGTTGAGATTACTGAGGGTGCGACTAACGGCATCGTTAAGATTGAGATCGCGCCCGAGGTTGTTATCTCCGCTTCGATTACCAACGAGTCGATTAAGGAGCTGGGCCTGAAGGTTGGCGAGACTGCTTACGCAGTGATTAAGGCGTCCAACGTTATGGTTGGTGCTGACCACTAATCCCGGTTGATAAGGTTTAAACCCGGGCGGCTGCCTGTTGTGGCGCGCGAGGGTTAATAGAGCGGAGCCCCGCACTGTACGTTCAGTGCGGGGCCCCGCTTTTTATGTTTTGTATGGCTTAGACGTTGAAGCGGAACTCCACCACGTCGCCGTCCTGCATGATGTAGTCCAGTTATGACTCCTTCAGGACTATTTGCTTGTACATATTTTCAAGCTCTTCTCTATATTCCTGAGCTTCTGTTCCACCATTAGACAAACGTGATGCAATATGGAGGGGCGAAACAATATGAATGAAACAGACAATCTGCCTAATGTGCCTCCTAAAATCTTCATCACTCAGAACAGGGAAAAGAGAGAAATTAAAGAACAACATCTGGGATGCAGAGTGCGAATCTTGATGAATAAAAGCATAGGACATAAAAGAATCTAAAAATTCATACTCGGCACTTTCCTCATCATAATAATCACGAATTTTCTCAATAGCTTTCCTGTCCGAAACGCTGCTAACCCCCAGCTCGAAGCGCAGGAAAGCTTCCCACACACGGCGAACTTCATTTGGTGCAGGCATTTCAGCTCCTTCTTTACTTACAGCAATCCCATACATTTTACCTAATATATTTTTATATTCATCAATGCCATCAAATTTCACACTTTTAAGGAGCATATTCTCGTCATTATTTGAAATTTCACAGCACTTTACCTTCTCGCCACCCAATCTACCTATTGCAATCTTTGACAATTCAATAGCCGTTTCAGGATCATGAGTCATAATTATTAACTTTGATTCAGAATCATTTTTTGACATCAAATTTATTATATAGTCCAAAAGTCGAATGACACCATATTTATTATCAAAATCAAAACTTGAGAGCGGATCATCAAGAATAATAATTTGGTTTCCTGTTAAAAATTTTTCAATACTCCCATATTCTTCACCATCCATCATTTGAGCAAAGAAATAACAGAGTGACAAAACGTTCTGCTCTCCCGTAGATAGGCTACTCGGTGCAACTTTCTCATTTCCCTTAAAAATTTCATATCCACCCCCTACATATTTAACAGATATTGCATTTTCCCCAAAAACAACAGATGAAAAAGTGTTAATATTATCGCTAGCTTTTCGAGGGTTATTCACGGTTTGAGGCATTTGAAAACCTTTAAGAATTTGCCCACTAAGTCGTTTACCAAGATGCTGATATGTTTTTGAGAATTCAGCAGCGAAAGGATTTTTCACCCTTTGTAGGTCCTCAGGAGAGAGTTTATCCCACGCATCCTCCAACTCATCCTGATTACTCGTATCATCCTCTGTAGAATCTTCGTGGGTATCTTCACTGATGCTGCCTACGGCAGACTCCTCGGAGTCCTCCTCCGCAACAGAATCCTCCTCCGCAACAGAATCCTCAAAACACTCTTTTTCATGCAATAACTCTGCAACCTGGGGCTCTTCAAAATCCTCATAAAATTCACCAGAATCTCTACTTATTTGATTTTCTTTTATTTTTAAATAGTTTACTCTTTGCACGCTTTGCAAACTATCCAATAGAGCTTCACTAGGGTAATTAAAATTTATTTGATTTTTGAAGATTTGATTAACTACCTGTGGCATGGGCGCCAACTGTTTTGCTGCATTCCTTGTTGACTCTCGAATTACATCAAAAAATCTATCGGGATAAGAAAACTTTCCTATGGAAGAAATAATTTCCTGCCAAGGTCTACATTCCCTGATTTCGAAGATCAATTCAAGAACTTCTTCATCACTCATTCGAAAATTTTCACCTATAAACATTTCGTCAAAAACATAGACATTCGAATAATCATCTCCAATGAAGTTTCCTTCTTTATCGAAGAATTTAACCCCACTATTTTTACTACTGAGCACACGCGCAATTGTTGACTTTCCTGAGCCATTTTTACCGAGAACAATAGCACATTGAGCATCTTCAATAGTCCGCCCTCTACCATTTACTCTAGTAAAAATTGGATATTCCTTCACGCCTGCATATCCTGTATCAATCGTTATTTTTGATACTTTTGTTGCATCAACCATTTGTTCCTCCTAGAACCAATAGATTTCCTACATTGAATAGATATAATAAAATCCCCTTGAGTATCAGTTCATCATAGATATAACTGTCTCAAGGGGATCTTATAACTTCACTGTTACTCAGATATTAATTTATTTAATTATTCTAAGCTTAGACGTTGAAGCGGAACTCCACCACGTCGCCGTCCTGCATGATGTAGTCCTT
>ERZ773051.1196-NODE-1196-length-14940-cov-3.980853_pt1 | contig 14940 bp, 14 predicted proteins | sample MGYA00580631_ERZ773051 | MGnify/ENA primary metagenome ERZ773051 (study PRJEB29015, sample SAMEA2738137) | human oral metagenome | biome: human oral; feature: human-associated habitat; material: saliva | place: China | collected 2204 ...
CATTGAACCTCCTATGTTGAAATGTTGTGGTTGCCAGACCAACTTCATTCTATCATTAGGAGGTTCTTTCCTTTTCTCTAAGAATTTTTACCAACCCCCAGTTTAACTGGGGGTTTAGTCATGCCTATTCGGCGTACAATAAAATCTAACTAATTAGTGTAATTAGTTAGATATAAAAACACCTTCAAAACTATTTCTAATTTTAAAGGTGTAATTTACTATATTTAATTTTTATTATCTTCTTCCTTTTCTAATAACAGATCCTTAATAACAGCACATTCAATTCCGATTTCTTGCTTTTGTATATCTAGTATAGTCACTATTAGTGCATATATATCAAGACCAGCCAATAATATGATACCATTGTTAAGAAATGTTTCATATTCTTTCTTTTTAGCGAACTGCATCAATATAATAAAAGCTAAAAATAATATATAAAATACATTTATTTTAGAGGCTGACATTTTTTTAATGGATAAATAAAAATATACAATTATGGGAACAAATATAACGACACCTAATATTATCCAAGCTATTACATCGATTATAGATTGATCTATATTTATGGGTATATCCGAAGATATAAAATTAAATACATTAATTATATTAGATACAACTGTCCCTAATACAGCACTAATAAAAATAGTTGTCCATGGATATGATAAATTTACATTATAATTAACAGACTTTATACTTTGTAATCTTCTTAAGTCTTTTGTACTTAAACTTTTATACTCTTCATAATATTTATCATATAATTTATCCCAGTAGCCTAATTTATCCTTACATATAATATTTGATTTTATTTGTATTAAACTTTCACATATATACTTATAGAAAGATTTTAATTTAGACATTCCTATTCCTATTTCTATTTCTACTCCACAATATAAAACTATTTATCCAATACGGCCTTACGTTTCATAATATAGTTCCAAGCCATCACGATAATTATGGAGATTATTTTAGCTAACATATAATACATGCCAAATATTTCTACAAAAAACCACATACAAATCTGATTAAGACCAAGGCCGATTACACTAGAGCCAATAAAAAGTATAGCCTGTTTTGATGTCTGTCTTTGTACATTTGTAAAGACATAAATAACACATAGCCAATAATTAAATATTACAGCTGCAATAAAAGCAATAGCAGTAGAATACATATAGTAAAGCCCTATATATTCAGTGAATATATATAATAGTCCATAATCTACGACAAATGTTATTGCACCAACAATGATAAATCTCATCATTTCAAGATATTGTAAAGATTTCATATCAAAACCATTATTTATTCATCAACAAACGAATTACATTCATTTGAATCTCAATATTTTTACGACTATTCTTAGCATTTGTATCTAAAATAAGTCCACAAACAAATGATAGCAAGCCAACTAACATAATAAATGCACTAGTTATTAATGTGGGGAACCGTGGTACAAATCCAGTTTCAATATATTCTATAAAAACTGGTACAAATAAAATTATAGAAAGAATAGTACACAAAATAGTAATAAGCCCAAAGAAACGTAATGGCTTATAATCTCTATACAAGTTAAAGATTGTTAATAATACTTTCATACCATCTGAATAAGTATTTAATTTGGATTCACTTCCATCAGGTCTATCTTTATATTGTACTGGAATTGATTCAATCATAAGATTTTTATCTAATGCATGAATCGTCATTTCAGTTTCAATCTCAAACCCTTCAGATAATATCGGGAATGTTTTTACGAAAATAGGACTAAATGCACGATATCCAGTCATAACATCTAAAATTGGTTTAGAAGGATGCCATAGTAAATTAATACTATTTCGAACTAATTCATTACCTAAATTATGAAATGGTCGTTTATTTTCCTGGAAATATGTAGATGATAATCTATCACCAATTACCATATCAGCTTTTCCACTTAATACTAAATTACATAATGCTTGTGCAGACTCAGCTGGATATGTATCATCACCATCAATCATAAGATAGCAATCAGCTTCTATCTCTCCAAACATTGATCGAATAACATTACCTTTTCCTTGACGATACTCATAACGAACAATAGCTCCTGCCTTTTCTGCTATTACGGCTGTCTCATCTGTTGAATTATTATCATATACATAAATATCAGCATCAGGTAACGCTGCACGATAATCTTTAATAACTTTTTCTATTGTTATTTCCTCATTATAACAAGGAATCAATACCGCAATTTTATTATCTCTTAACATATCTTTTATTCTCCTATTTACAATTATTCATTGTATAACCAAACTAATATTCAATACCTACAATCATTAATAGTTACGCTTTAGAGCAGTTGTTATTAGACACCCAATACCAAATACAAAAATGACTAATTCACGATATGTAAAGAAATTATGTACATATGAATGATTTTGAAATGCTATATACCACATAAATGGTAATAAACTAATTAATCCTAATAGAAGTAAGTATTTTATATATGATGATCGATGTTCGGAATATAAATGCTGTTTTATTGTAGAAGTATAATTCCATACTCCTATACCAATACTTACAATAAACGTAATTAGCACTGGAATCATAAAATAATTTCCTAGTAATGCTCTTAAATTAATAAAAATAGTACTTATTAATGTAATTTGTTTAGCAGAAGATAAATTGTCACTCCCAACATGTGACATACGATGACCTAATTGTTTTTGTGCATTATCAATAACATCATATCCTGTTATCAATTCAGCTGTAATCCACTTACCAATATACATCGCACTGTATCCTATTCCCCAAATAACGATTAAGGAAATAAGCAGGATGCCCATTTTTTTTATGGAGCATACAATTCCATCATGATATTGTAAACAAGTAAATATAATTAATGGTATTCCTAAAGAAACCATCGGATATGTTAATAAGTCAAAATAAGCTGTTGCAATACCAGATAAGAAAAATAAATAAATATATTTATCCCCCTCTCGCCAATATGACCATCCATAAAGCAACATTATAGAAGAAATAGACATAATATAATACATCGTGGAATATTGAAATGACATACTAAGTGCAATAGGATTTAATGCACCATACATACAAAAATAAGAAATAGCATATCCCTTACCTAATCTCTTCCATAATAATATAATAGAGAAAATAGTTAATATAATCTGCATAAAACTATTTATAACTCTAATATTCTGTACATTAGTGATATATAGTAATGGTTTTAAAAATACAAGATAACCATGCCAGTATCTAGCATACATTTCAATAGTTGGATTAGGTGTATCATTAATAGCTTTTATTAAAATGTCAATTTGATTTCCCTCATAAGAGTATTTAGGAATTAACATTGCATTCCACATACTATTATTATCTTTAGGATAGACTGCATTACGTAGCATAATGACATCAGTGAAATTATCTAACTCAAAACTTTTTTTGTTAATTGCTAGAACATGAGGATATAAACCTTCCGCCTCATAAATAGACTGACTCTGCTGAATATGATGTTTTATTGACTCTGTAGGAATTTGATATGTGCTAAATAAAGCAATAATACCTATAGCAAGGCTTAATAGGAAAACTAATAGCATATTAAAAGCAGTTTTATATAATCTATTCATATATTCCCTCTCATATTAATACTGTTCACATCAATTGATAAAATAAATATCCCCTTATAACTCATAAATATATTTCCACTTAAAATAGTTTTTTCATAATTTTTTCCCTAAAGGTTGTAAAGTATGTATTCCGCCACCATACGGCACACCATATACCTATGGCAATGATATTGATGATGATGAGTCGGATGGCGAGGGTCAATATGTTATTACTTATGTCGAACTGCATGAGTCCGTATTGTAAGAGCGAACCCACAGCAACTAATAGAATAACGAATTTTAAATAGGTTACATAGTAGGTAACAATAGAACCGCGTAAGCCATGTTTAAATAGTATGTACGGTTCTACAATGAACGGCATACACAAGGTCGTTAAGATCATAGCTAAAAGAATACCTATAATCTCGTACCGTTGTACCAAGAAAATACCACTGGATATAATGAGGGTTGCCTCACAGATAGGCATAAACTTGTTATGAATGAAAAGCCCCATGGAGTCTATGAATACGAGTGAGCTTTTTCGCATATAGGTAAGGTAAAAATTGGTAGCCATCAATAATACAATTGTATTAGATAGAAGATACTCTTTACCGAGCCAGAGTTCAATGAATGGATTGATAAAGAAGTACATATTCAAACTAATAATGTATGCTAGCGTTCCAGTTATAAAGAATAGCTGATGGAATACATCTAGCTTACGATCATTGTCGGCTAAGGCATTGAGGTTGCCTACACTGGCCTTAAGGGAGTTGAACACTTGGTCCGATAGGCGCATGACAGCATTGATGAGTAAGTAATAGTTACTAAAGAAACCAACCGCTGTAAGGCCTACGAATTTTGAAAGTATAATATTGGCACTACTAAATACGGCGATGCCCCCTATTTTATGGAGAACTAAGGCTTTCACATTGCCAAGAATTTGACCCTTAATCTCAGGAGCAAGAGGTTCGATGCCACTCTCTGTGATATACGGATAGATGCGCTGTGTACGGCGTGTGACAATAATATTTTCGGTTAAAGTCATGCAGATGCGGATCAAGATATAGGACCAGAAACTTTGGAATAGTACCAAAGAGACAACTTGTAATATACCCCCTACTACTTGCACTAAACCGCGTACATTATTGATGATGTATTGCTTTTGGTCTGCAATTAATAGGTTTCTATTGTATGAATAGAAATAACTGATCCCTGTATCGATGACGAAGAATAAATAAAACCACGTCAAATCTGGAATATTTGGCGGTGACTTAATAAAATTATAGAGCCACGGCGATATGGAAAAACCTATGGCTATAATAAGTACACCTATGATAATATAAGCCCGTTTAAAGACTTTCATAATAGACTGAACAGCCTTGATGTCATTCCTAGCTAGCGGTCCATATAAGGTACATACTATAGCTGGCCCGATCCCCAATTCGGTGAGCGATAAAACGGATAAGATATTATCAAAGAGGCCATTGAGACCTACATATTCAATTGTTAAGTAGTATAAGAAGGTTAAACGAATACAGAACTGTAATAGCATGTTGATGCCATACACAAGCAGTGTGGACTTCGCATTTCTTATAGCCGATTCAATCCTCATGTAACCACTCCTTAGATATCTATATTTTACCATATATTAGTAGCTCAATAATCTTGCTACGCTCATATTTCTCTGCTACACTTAGGGTACATATTCGTAGTCGCATATAAAGGGGAACTATATGTTAGAAGAATTAAAATTAGAAGTTTATAAAGCCAACATGATGTTGCCAAAATATAACATTGTAACATTCACATGGGGTAATGTGTCTGGTATCGATAGAGAGTCGGGCTTACTCGTTATCAAGCCATCTGGCGTAGAGTACGAAGTGATGAAACCAGAGGATATGGTCGTAGTCGATCTCGAAACAGGTAAAACTGTAGAGGGTAAGCTCAATCCGTCTTCTGATACAGAAACACATCGTCAATTGTACTTAGCTTGCGAAGATATCGGTGGTGTTGTTCACACCCACTCCTCCTTCGCTACAGGCTGGGCCCAAGCTCATATGGATATTCCTGCACTAGGCACCACACATAGTGACGACTTCTATGGTGCCATTCCATGTACACGTCCTATGACAATAGAGGAAATCAAAGAAGATTATGAATGGAATACGGGTGCTGTCATTGTAGATACCTTTAAAAGTAGAAATATTTCCATGACCGATGTACCAGGTGTACTCGTTCATTCTCATGGTCCATTTGCGTGGGATACGACACCAACTAAGGCCGTGAAAAAGGCTGTTATCCTTGAAGAAGTAGCTAAAATAGCATACTACACCAAAACATTAGCTCCTAATATCTCCCATATCCAACAAGATTTATTAGACAAACATTTCTTACGTAAACATGGTAAAGATGCTTACTATGGCCAAAAATAAGCTACTCATACAATAGATAATGAAATAACTATACTAAAACCCCCTACCATAAGCTTTATAGACCCTAATAAGGTCTATATAAACAGAACTAATGGTAGGGGGTATTTCTATACCAATTTATATGGGAATTTATATACTAATGTATAGGCCCATTGTATATACATATTGATTTACGATCTTATATATACTTATTGCTTTTGGAAGAGATGGTACCATTTCCGTCGTAACCGCAAGAAGAATAAATTGGCATACTTGTCCAGTTGTTGTAGACATTTACGCATACCGAGAGCCTGCTTAGATACCCTATGAATAACAACTTGGTCATAACATGCTACGTTGCCATTAAGTGTGGCCCGTACGATAACTTCTCTAGCGGATTGACTGAAACGAATCATGTAACCATCATCATCCTGCTCGATGGTACTTTCACCATCAATGGAGAATGTAACATCGTTAACATCAACCATATAGGCATATACCGAAAGGTGTAGATACTGTTTTTGGTCGTCCACATAATAATCATAGATAAAATCATCGTCTTTCATGATTTTTATGAACGATTGAAGCGGATTAGCCTGTAAAGCCGTTCCATATACCTCCAGCTCTGCTAGCTCTATAGGGCCATCAAATACTATACGCATCTGATCTGCATGGTACGTCCTATTTAAGGTAAGAACTAAAGGCTGCCCCTTTAGTGGCACTATTGCCCTACCTACCTCTTGATTATCTATATACACTGCACATTCTCTAGATGGCTCATCAAAATCGATAGCGCTATATAACACGATTTGACAAATGTCTTGATCATTATTCCATATTAATTGAATCGATGGCTGTGCATCTTCACCACTCGATGTCCAAGCTAAGGGATCGAGCACAGGTTCAAGGCTATTGATATCTGAAATATCAAAAAGCTTGAAATCAACGAGTCGATTCTTTGTATCAGAGTTAGACGAAACCTCTAGCTGTGCATCATAAGCAATGGAGTCCGTTCTCCGTTGCCAAAATACGATATCACTATTCATAACCGCTGTTGCTTTAAAACCAAAGGACTGAGATGTATGGGCCTTAATGGCTTTAAATAATGGACTATTCCATAGGAATGGACCACGGTTACGTTCTGTGACAGGAAATCTAACGCGATTAGACCATTGGTAGATAGACGAACCATATACATCGCGGTCCCCAAAGTAATGATACGTATGAGGCTCACGAGGCTCCTTAATCGATGCTAGATTAATAGAGTCATAAAAATCTGGATAGCTATGAAAGGCCGTTACATAAGCAAAGCCTTTGTAAGCTACAGGTTTAAAGGATGAATCCTTGGCCCGCATATTTCGTAATGCTCTATCTAATCCTAGGGATAACATCCTATGATCAGGATGCGTATCATAATCAATGCCAAAGATAATCGCTGGATTGATTTGTTTCAACAATAACTCCATATCATCTATATAGTTATCCTTGAGATATTCGTGATGAAGCCCTGTAACTTGGTACACCAATTCTTTAATGCCTTCTGCACCATAGGTTTCGCTGTACCCAGCATTAGATACAGATGGCTCCGAATCAGCATAGAAAATATGTCGATTCGGAGCAGTATTGAAGGAGTCCCCATAGCCTAAGAAGATAATTTGTTCTTTAGGAACCCCTAATATTCTTAATGATTCGATAGCCTCTTGATACCGTACATTGGCAGGCACTGAGTAGTCACCATTTGTGGTGTACGCTACGTATACAGTAGCCTTACAATTCTGTAATGATACGAGTAAATCCCGCATCAAGTTGATTTCGTCGTCTTGATGCGGTACTACTACCAATACATTTGTATCTGCTAATGATTGATGAAAGAAGCTATTATCACACGTTTTGTTGTTCATGTTCGTCTGAACCTTTACAAATTGCAAATCCTAAGCCTAATACTAGCCAGTAGGCATAGGTAATATCTATATTATCCCCGACGGCTGAAATCAATAGACCTACCGTAGAGATACATACCGTAATATACACTAAATCATCCTTATTAGATCTAGCTCGTTTGAGTAATCCCCATACAAGCATGCCCGCAGGAACTACAAATAAGAGAATACCTATACTCCCTTGCTCTGCAAATCTTGTAACATATTCACCAAGTGCAGGATAACCGCTTTTTAGGATACCCTTATCTTGTTGTTCTATAATCCAATTGCGAACCTCGTTGATTTTCTTATCCTCATCGGTCAAGTAATCTGTAACATACGCATTCTTGAGCCCCTTACCAACGCCGAGAACTGGATGGTCTTTACCGATATTAAAGGAAGCTTTCATAATAGCAAAACGAGATCGATTGCTGCGACCAGAGGACGAAGCAACAGACGTAACATTATTATCTACATAGGACTTAGTCATGCTTTCAATAGATGCATTCTTAGCAGGTGCCTTAGTAGGCATAGCATAGTTGATAAATCCAACGGATCCAATGAAGCCTACCACAGTAAGTAGTAAGATAGCACCACCCTTATAGATATAGGTCTTGTTTCTCGTATATAACAAATACATCGACAAGAGTGCTAACTCAGCTAAGAATAGTACAGTAGCTGTTCTCGCCTTTGTCAAAAAGATACCGAATGTAAATAAACAGATAATGAGAGCCATTATGTATGGATTCTTCAATTTTTTGATGAAAGCATACCATAAGAACGGCAGTGCAAAGGTCGCATAAATCCCGTAGTAAGAAGGTTCTGCAAAGAGGGAGCGCATTTGGTTCTTCCAAAGCAATGGAGGATACCAAGTCCCACCATTCTTGATCTCATGGATATAAGGATTAATAGCGGATAAAATCTTTTCACCCCATGGAATATGTCCCAAATAAGCAAGTTCAATACAGTTATAGCCTAGTATCAATAATACAGAAAGTAACACTGATTTCAAGACTAAAGATATACCCTTACGCCACTCCTTAAAGTACCAATTAAATACCATATAGGCGGCGCCAAAGGTAAATACATATTCTAATACTGCATTCTTGATGAATCGCACAATCATCCAAGAGCCTACAACAAAGGACTGACTTAGTTGAATATTATGTGCTTGCAGCCAATCCATGACGGCTGGCAATTTCTCAATTTGTTCAACGGGACCATTGATAACCGCATCATAATAGGGATATTGATATAGCCCATATAGCAGTGAAACTAAAATATAGAGCAAATACACTATGGAAAAACGCTTAAAGGTCTGAAAATGATGAAACTCCATTTTCTTTTTAATCGCTAAATATACGGTATATAACAAACCAATACACACAAAGACAACGGTCAATCTTCGGCTAAAGCTGCCAAAGAGGAAATTGATTTGCATAAACTTAGGTATATTCGTAAACAATACAGTTACCACCATACAGGCGAATAAGCTGTCTCTTATTTTAGTATTCATGTATACCCTCTCAATGTGAAGATAGACTATGTATAAGTGAAATCCATTTTTCTATAATAGTATCTTCAGAAAACTCAACTATATGATCATGCGCATGGTCATGCATGTGCATGCGTAACTCTCTATTATTCATTAACTCTTCTACATGACTAGCCATGGCATCAACATCAAATGGTGCTACAAGATAGCCATTTTGTCCATTATGAATCATATCAGATGGACCTGAGTATATATCAAAGCTCACTAAAGGTAAGCCTTTTAACATCGCCTCTAAGAGAACTAGCCCGAACCCTTCAAATCTAGATGTAAATACTAGGAAGGAGTACTGACTATATATATCTAAAATATGATTATGGCTGCCCTTTAAGATGACTTGTTTCGTCAAACCTAGGTCATCAATTTTTTGTTGCAAGGAAGCCATATAGTTTTTATTACCCGTCCCATAGATATGCCATTGCCAATCTGGATGATTCGGCATAACACGGCTTGCCATATCAATAAGATATTCATAGCCCTTAGCATAATCGATGCGGCCTACGCTAATGATCTCTCTCGAATCACTGGCATAGGTTGGTAAGGGCTGATTCGTATCAATGAAATTATAAATGGATACAACCTTATCCTTCGTTTCACTGAACCTTCGGCCATAATTAAGGCGCTCCTTATCCGTTAAGGTAACGATTACATCGGACCGATAATTAATACATTTTTGTTGAAAGCTGCCAAAGAGCTTCTTTTTTACAGTATTTCTCACATACTGAGCAGCTTCAAGGGTGCCTTGCTCCCAGAAGACCACCTTTACCGGTAAGCCGAATGTACTCACCATAGCAATAATAGGCCACGAAAACTTGCCTACTACAATTAATACATCCAGCCGCAAGTCTTTGATCAAGGACCTCAATTTAGAAGCGTAGCTGAAAAACTTATGACGCAGCTTGCCCTTTGTCTTATCTACATAATAGGTCTGTATGGTAGATGACACAGGATACACCGACTCGTTTTCATAAAACTGGATGAGCCGTATATCAAAAATGGGCTCTAATGCATTACACAGATTAACAGCAACCCGTTCACCACCACCTAGTGTTTCAAGGGATTGGACGAGTACGCCTACAGTTTGGCTCATATCGCATCACTCCCTTTACAACTACTAGCAACGTTAAAGGTATGTTCTAAACCAGATGGTACAGTAAACTTTGGTGACCATCCTAAGCCCTTAAGTTTACTATTATCGAGTACGGCATAGGAGAATGGGCTCGCTTGAGCATTCGTAATATTATACGTCACGTTTACATTAGCGATGCGCCCTATCTCTTCCGCTAATTCGCTAATAGCAATTTCGCTACCGTTGGAAATATTATAAGCATTGGCGCTTTCACCAGCAGTGAGAACAGAAAGAATACCCGATACAGAATCGGAAATATACGAGTAGGAACGGATAGCACCGCCCGTACTATTTAAAACGATATCCTCCCCTTGAATAGCCTTTTTCATAAATTGCGCAGATGCACGGGAGTCTCTCTCTAAATTATTAGCCCCAAAGGTATGGCATAATCGAGCAATCACCGTATCTACTTGGTATTGTTCATGATAAGAAACACAGAGGTTTTCTGCACATCGTTTACTAATAGGATAACAAGATCTAGCAGTCGTAATATCTATGTAGCCTGCGTAGTCCTCTGTAAAAGGATCCCCATTGCCTACACCATAGATTTCACCAGATGAGATAAATAATAGACGACAAGATTCAAATCGTTTTGCCAAGTCCAGTAAGTATTTAGTACCTTGTACATTAGCTGTAATAGTACCTACAGGATCATTATAAATCGTAGCTGGATGGGCATTGCTTGCTGCGTGAACGATGTAATCTAAGGATTTTATGTCTAGGTGACTACAATCTTGATTCACATCGTATTGAATGAATTGTAAGGAATCGCCACCATATGGAAACTGCTGCTCCAAGGCCGGTACATTTCTACCACATCCATAGATAGTCATACCTAATTGATACGTTGCATTGGCATATAACAAGGTATCGATCAGGTAAGACCCAACAAGGCCCGTAGCACCTGTGATGAGTATCGATGTATCTTTTAATCGTTCAAGGTGTACGATATTTGATGCAGTTGTCGCTAAATCCGCTTGATAAGCGTCAGAGTTCCATAGTGTGTTCATATTATCTCAACCATTCAGAGCGTTTTAATGTTAATAGAGCCTTGAAGATATCTAGATCTTCAACAGTTGTTAATTTTACGTTCTTTTCAGAACCTTTAGAGAAGTATACTTCTTTGCCTAGTTCTACCATCAATGTACAAGAAGCTACGGAATTTAAGATACCCTTTTCAATAGCCTCTCTGTGTAAATCACAAATGTCTTTAATGTAGAAAGCTTGCGGTGTTTGCGTTCTTTTTAGGTGATCGCGGTTATAAATTTCTGTAGAGTCCGTTTGGCTTTCAGATACAAGCATTGCTTCAGCACAAGGAATGACAGTAATGGCATTACCTTTTTCTTTTGTAACACGGATGCAATCAGAAATAATTTCTTGAGACACCATAGGGCGAATGGCATCGTGAATGAGCACAATATCATCAGGACCAAAGTGTTTTTCTAATTCATAGACGCCATTGCGGATGGATGCTTGTCCATTATCACCGCCAGAAACAATATATTTTAATTTAGTGATGTTAAACTGTTTTGCATATACATCTAGTACGTGATGCCAACCATCTAAACATACAACGGCGATGGCATCGATATCTGGATGGTTTTGGAATGCTTCCAAAGTATAAATAATAACAGGTTTATCATTAATATTAATGAATTGCTTTGGAATTTCTTGTCCCATACGCTGGCCAACGCCACCAGCAATTAATAAGCCAATGTTCATGAGTTTCCCCTCTATTCGTTAATGGTAACTGTTAAATCATGAGTTACCCGTTTTTCCTCTGGTGGCAATGTCATATAATCGCCGTATATACCAGATAAATAGCTATCCCAACAAGAGAATGTAGGATACTGTTTTCCTTCAAATTCAACCATAACGGATTGTTCAAACTCGGATTTCAACATCCGTTCCCCTACGCCATATAGACCGTTTGTAACGATACCTACATAGGTTGATGCTTCATAGGTATGTTCAGCAGCTACAGCTTCAATGTTATTCACACATCGCTTTTGTCCGTAAAGATTGGCCATAGGCTTTAAAATATATTTCAAATACGCTTTGAGCTTGCTTTTCCCTTCCCCAGGGATGCAGTCAGTCAACTTCAAAATAGACCGATATCGATTACATCGCTTATAAATATTGGCAACCTCTTCTATACTGTCAGGCAAGCCATCTACAGGAAAGATATCAATCCATAAATGTTTTGTCCGATCACTATCGCTATATACGCGAGAAGCATCGGTACGAATATCCACGAGCTTCGCAAAGGGAGCTGTAAAGTTGTGCAATCGATTTGATTTAACTTGATAAATATTATTATCCGATTGACTATACAACTCTATAAATTTGTCGTAATCCGCCCGAGGCATGCATACATCAATATCGTCATCCCAAGGAATAAAGCCTTTGTGACGAATGGCGCCCAATAGTGTGCCACCGCACAAGTAATAGGTTAGATTGTGTTCTTCACAAAATTCACTAAATACGGATAACATTTGAAGTTCTAACTCTTTAATTTCAGCTAGACTCAATACTCGACTCATACTATCTACCTTCTTAGTTATCTTTCCAATATGCTTCAAAACCATGATGTGTTACACGGCTACTTTCAGGAGGTAACTTCATGTAATCACCGTATAGGTTCTGTAAGTACAATTTATAATTACCCATGGCCCAGAATTCAGAATCTTCAAATGGTACTCGTACACCATTTTCAAAGCCTTCTTTAGGCAACATTTCACAGGCTGCACCGTAATGACAGTCTACAATCGTGCCTACATAATTAGCAGTTCTGTAATCTGTTTTCTGTGCATTTCGATTAACGAGCTTTAAAAGATATGTGCTACTTACAGGCTTTAATAGTGTAATAAGGGTAAACTTAATGGTATTTCTAATAAATAATTTTATTTTACTCTTAACATCCATTTTGCCTGCATAAACGGTACTACTTTTATAATTCATAACTGCAGCACTGCACAATTTACTTAAGATTTCTTGTTCTCTAAAACGCTTAATTCTAGTAAACGTATCATCAGGGATACCATCTACAGGAAAGACATCTAGAAATACATGATTGGTCAAACCCTTTACATTATAGATAGGTTCATCTAGTTCAGTGTGTAAATCAAAAACCTTTGCAAAGGGACGCCAATATCTATCATCATTTTCAATTCCCTTCACCACATAACGAGGATTGGTGCCATTATATAGCTCTAAAAATCGTAGATAGTCTGGTCTAGGCATCATGATATCAATATCATCATCCCACGGGATGAATCCTTTATGGCGAACAGCGCCTAATAAGGTTCCTCCACAAAGATAATATTTAATATTATGGTCATCACAAAACTTAGCTACATCTTTAAGCATTGTGAGCGCCAAGACCTTCATATCTTCATCAGATATTTTTCTCATATTATCTCCCAAACAATTTACGTTTTAAGAATAAGCCACCTTTTTTAATCCAGTTTTGTGGCTCCATAAAGGATACATTTTGTTCCTTATAATTAATGTTATTTGCCTCGAGCCATACGTCGAGCAAGATTTCGCTTACGAAACCATAGATGCGCGCTTCGTATGTATCGTAATCAGAAATATCGACGCGATGTTCAATTTCTTCTAAGATGGAGAACATCCACTCACAGTATTGATCAAAGAGGTCTCGACGCATGACGAACATATTGAACATATGCGCCCAAGTACGATTACAAACCTTTGTGAAAGCTGCGCTATATTCAGGATATTTCTCAGCGATGATTTGCTCTGCCGCATCAAGGCCATCGCTATGATGCGCATTATTATAGTGAGAACGGTTAGATTCAATATAATATTTACGCTTATCCGCTACGACTACAGGATATTCTGAAAGTAGTTTCTCCCATTCCGCTCCTGTAAGAATTTGGTTCTTTTTATCCTCTACAGAACGCACCTCTTTGCGCGTAAAATAACGTCTGTAATGAACGAGACCGATATAGTCCGCATCAAGGTTTTTCCAAGCCCAATAAAGGCCTGTTAATTCACAATAATTCGCATTTTTTGAGGAGATATTATCTCCTGTATGATCGCCGGTATAACCAATATCAGCTTTGCCTTCTCGACCTACATGGATTGGCATATACACGGAGTCCTCTGGCATCCAATATTGCTTATGTGTAGCTACTAAAATCTTAATATTCACTAGTACTCTCCTACATGAGTGTTGTCTCTCAAGTCTATCTACTTACCATATGAAAACTTGGTTAGGCTAACTCCTTTTCTACTAATGCCAAAGCGCTAGCAATAACCTTATCCATATCGTAATATTTATATTCCCCTAAACGACCACCAAAGATAACAT